>Ga0335085_10003096_pt1 | contig 29567 bp, 24 predicted proteins | sample Lox_Sample_45_FD_206712 | JGI IMG/M metagenome (GOLD analysis project Ga0335085, IMG submission 206712) | Soil microbial communities from Loxahatchee National Wildlife Refuge, Florida, United States - Lox_Sample_4.5 | ecosystem: Environmental > Terrestrial > Soil > Wetlands | place: USA... | reverse complement strand
GACCTGCCCCCGCGCACGGTGCGGGCGGTGACCATGCTGGTGCGCCGCGCCCTGCGGCCCAACCTGGCCTACAACGACGCGGAGACGCGCCGGCGGCAGGAGGCGAAGCGCGCAGCGGTGAAGGAAGTGCTCCTCCAGGTCCGCAAGGGGGAGAAGATCATCGGCGACGGCGAGCAGGTGACCAAGACCCACCTGCTCATCTTCCACGCCCTGCGCGCCGCCGGCCGGGCCAGCGCCGCGGACCAGGTGCGCTGGGGCGGCGGCCTCTTCGCCGCCTTGCTCTGCGCCGCGATCTTCGAGTTCGGGCGGAGGAACCTGCGCAAGTTCCGGCCCCGCAGCCGCGACGTCTTCCTCCTCGCGGCGCTGCTGGTCGGCCAGCTCTTCCTGGTCAAGGGCGCCATCGCCGGGGCGGACGCGCTGCACGATCTCTTGCGCGACCAGCTTCCCCCCTCCCTGGCACAGCTCGCCCAGGCGGTGCCGGCGGCGGTGCCCTACGCCCTGGGATCGCTGCTGGTGCGCTTCCTCCTCACCAGCGAGGCGGCGCTGCTCTGGACCGCCGCCTTCGCCCCGCTCTGCGGGCTGCTCGCCGGAGGCTCGCTGCAGGTGGCGGTGGCGGCGCTGGTGGGCGGAGTGGTGGCCGCCGACCGGATCGGCCATGCCGGCCGGAAGAGCGCCGTGTTCCGCGCCGGGCTCTTCACCGGGCTGGCCACCGCCATCGTCCTGGCCTCGTTCGCCATGTTCCAGGGGCGCTTCTGGACCTGGGACACCCTGGCGGCGGTGCTGGGCGCGGTGGCCTGCGGCGCCCTCGTCCTTCCCCTGCTCGCGCTGCTCCTCTCCCCGGTGATCGAGGCGCTCTTCGGGTACGTCACCGACGTCGAGCTGCTCAAGCTGGCGAACTTCAACCACCCGGTGCTCAAGGACCTGATCGTGCAGGCCCCGGGGACCTACCATCACGCCATCCTCATCGGGCAGCTGGTGGAGGCGGCGGCGCGGCAGATCGGCGCCAACCCCTTGCTGGCGCGGGTGGGCGCCTACTACCACGACATCGGCAAGGGCAAGAACCCTCTCTACTTCGGCGAGAACCAGAAGGGCGAGAGCCGGCTGGACGGGCTGACCCCGGTGGTGGCCGCCGAGGTGATCCAGCGGCACGTGCAGGAAGGGGTGGAGCTGGCGCGGCAGGCGAAGCTGCCGCGGCAGGTGATCGACTTCATCGTCCAGCACCACGGCACCCGCCTGGTGGCGTACTTCTTCCACCGGGCCAAGGAGGAGGCGGAGCGGGACGGCACGCCCCCGCCCCGCGAGGAGGACTTCCGCTACGCCGGCCCCAAGCCGCAGAGCCGGGAGGTGGCCCTGGTGATGATCGCGGACATGGTGGTGGCCACCTCCCGCAACCTGGCCGTGGCCACCGCGGACAAGCTGCGCGCGCTGGTGGACCGGGGCATCCAGGCGGTGGTGGCCGAGGGCCAGCTCGACGAGTGCGAGATCACCCTGCGCGACCTGGAGCAGACGGCCCGCAGCTTCGCCGAGTCGCTGGAGCGCATCTACACCAACCGCAGCGACGCCCCGCCCACTTCGCCGCGGCTCCGGGTGCTCGAGCCGGAGCTGAAGCGAGCGTAGAAGAACCGTGGTCGTCGACGTCAACGACCACGTCGATGCGTCACCAGCAGGCCCTCGCCTGGCGGCTGGCTGCGGACGGGAGCCGGTGTGTCCAGCTTCCCTTCATGCGGGTGAAGCCGGGCCGGGTGATCGTGCTCGACTACAGCGTGCGCGTGGGGACGGGGCGGGTGGTGGAGTCCAGCGCCGGCAAGGCGCCGATCGAGTACCTGCACGGCTCCGGGCAGATCCTGCCCGCGCTGGAGCGCGCGCTGGAGGGGCTGGGGGAAGGCGAGCAGGCCTCCTTCAGCATCGCCGCGGGCGAGGCTTACGGCGAGCGCAAGGAGGACAACGTGGTCTCGCTTCCGCGCTCCCTCTTCCCGGCGGAGGTGAAGCTCGCCAAGGGACTCTGCCTCTACGCCCGGGCGAGCGGCGGGCAGAGCCATCCGATCACGGTGATGGAAGTGAAGGAGGACATGGTGGTGGTGGACTTGAACCACCCCCTGGCCGGCGAGCGCCTCTTCTTCGAGGTGAACATCCGCGGCGTCCGCCCGGCGGGAAACCAGGAGCTGTTCGCCGGCCGCGCGGCGGAAGCCGAAGTCGTCTGAGCGCTCATCGGAGCCGATCGAGCCAGCGCGCAACCTCCAGCTCCCGCCCCGGCGAGGGGTCCTTTCCCAGGGCGTTGAAGGCCGCGCGCGCCGCGGCCTCGTCCCCGGTGTGCCAGGCGGCGATGCCGCGCATCCTCAACGCCTCCTGGACGAAGAGCGGTCCGGGCAGCTCGCGGCGCAGGGCGCTGGCCGCGAAGGCGGCGCACTCGGGCCAGGCGGCGCGGTTCTGCATCTGCTTGGCCAGGAGATAAGCGGCGAGCCCGTCGCGGGGCCTGAGCAGGTCCAGGTCGCGCAGGCGCAGGAGGATCTCCGGCGCGTTGTCGCTCTCCGCGAACAGCGGCCGCAGCGCCGGCCAGGCCGGCGGGTCCCGCACCGCCAAGAGGCGCACCGTCAGCCCCCGCTCGCTCACCTCGGACTGGGGAAGCTGCTGGGCCTCCCGGTAACGGGAGAGCGCCCGCGTCGCGTCGCCCGCTTTCCAGGACGCGTCGCCGGAGTCGGTGAGCACCTGGGCGCGCAGGGGAAGCGAGAGCTTGGAATGGGCCAGCGCTTTCGCCTCGCTCGCTTCCGCCGCGGCCGGATCCTTCGCCGCCCTTTGCGCCCGCGCCAGCGCCAGGAGGAGCGTCGGATCGTCGGGCTCCAGGCTGGCGCATCGCGCCCAGAGCGAGGCCGCCCGCTGCGGGTCGCGCGCCGCCCGGGCCTGTTGCTCGAGCGTGGCCACCTCGTGGGCGCAGCGCTTGCGCACGATCCCCGGCGCCGCGTACCGCTGCGAGGCCAGGGCCACCGCCCGGGGCGGCTCCTTCAGGCCGTCGAGATAGGCCAGGTACTCGGGGAGCAGCGAGCGCAGGTCGAGCGGCTCCTTGCCCGCGTAGACCCGGTTGAAGGCCTCGGCCCCGCGGGTCTCGCGGAAGAAGTGGAGGAACGATCCGGCGGCGGTGTACGCCCGCACGCCCGACTCGGCGTAGAACATCCCCCGGCGGAAGAGCCGGCCCAGGTCGGGCAGCAGGGCCAGCTCCTTCAGCGCCCTTGCCTCCTCGTGCACGGTGAACTCTCCGGGCGGCCAGTCCGCGGCCACCGCCACTCCCTCGGTGAGGGCCATCTGCGGGACGAGGCCCCCCGGGACGCCCCAGGGCCCCTGCGCGATCCGCGCTCCGATGGCATGGGCCAGCTCGTGGCGGAGGATGGGGTGGGGCGCCGGAGCGTCGTTGATGTGGATCTGCCGGAGCCAGGGCTTGGTGAAGCTGGTCTGCGCGGCGCCGATCAGCGTCCGCTTCTCTTCCGCCGAGCGGTAGAGATAGACGTCGATCCGCGGGCCGGGATCGATGCCGAAGAACTGCGCCACCGCGCGCACGTCGATCTCCGCGTCACGCGCCAGGAGCGCCCGCTCCTCCTCCTTCTTCTCCCGGGGAAAATGGAGGAGCAGGTGCTCGGTGCCCAAGGTCCCCCCCAGCTCCGCGTCGATCTGGGCGGCGCTGGCCTTCCAGTGCAGCTGCTCCGCCCGCAGGGAGAGCCAGACGGCCGCCAGGCCGCAGGCGGCGAGCGCCAGCATGCCCCGGCGGCGGGGGCGGGGAGGCCCGGCGACGAGCGCGAGTCCGGCGCAGGCGCCGGCGTAGAGCAGGGTGTCGGCGCGGAAGAGCCAGAGCGCCGGCGAGGCGGCGATCGCCTCGTCGTAGATGGGGCCGGGGTACATCCCGCCCAGGTGGTGGTAGGCGAACACCTGCGGCCCGCGGATCAAGGGCCAGAGCGCGGCGGCGAGCGTGCCCGCGAAGACCGCGGCGTAGAGCCAGCCGGCGCGGCCCGGGGAGAGGAAGCCGCAGGCCACTCCCAGGGTGCAGGCGAGGATCGCCGAGGGCACGGCCACGGCCAGGTAGAGGGTGAATCCGCCCAGCGGATCGCAGGCCGGCCGCCGCAGGCCGTTGAGCAGCAAGAGGGTCAGGGGGATGCCCAGGGCCCAGAGCGAGAACCAGAGGGCGCGGGAGAGCGCCCGGGTGGATGACTCGCGCTCCATCCGGGCGGCGGCGATCCCCGGGATTCCCCCGAAGAGGCCGGCGGCCAGCGCCACCAGCTCGCTCAGCTCGTAGCCCAGGTGGTCGAGGAGGGGGAGGAAGCAGGCCGCGAGCGAGAGGACGGCGAGGAGCGCGAGATAGAGCCGCGGCCCCAATCTTGCCCCGATGCGGCCGCTGCTGTCAGATTGCTCGGCGATGGCTCCTCCCGAAGAGCTGCGACGCGGCCCGCGCGCGCCCCTCAGGCTGCGGGTCGGCTACGAGCAGATGAACACCTTCTTCTCCGACTATACGAAGAACTTTTCCCAGGGGGGGACCTTCATCAAGACCCCGCGGCCCCTGGAAGTGGGCAGCCGCTGCCAGTTCTCCTTCTCCCTTCCCGCCCTCGCCGATCCCCTGCTGATCGAGGGAGAGGTGGCCTGGATCCTCAAGGCGGAGGAGGCGGAGCGGCGCGGGGGGGAGGCGGGGATGGGGATCCGCTTCGTCTTTGCGGACGAGGCGGCGCGCCGCGAGTTCGAGCACCTGGTGGAGCGATTGATGGAGGAGAGCCTGGGCCCTCAGGCCGCGCAGGGCCTGCTCACTCGCTCACGCCGATGAAGGCCGCCCGGGTGCCGGGCCCCACCCCATGGGCCGCGGCCTCGCCTCCCGAGACCTCCACCACGTAGCGCGAGGGTTTGCCCACCGAGCGGGGAGTGTCGGTCTGCGGGGCGGCGTTGGCCACCACCCCCACCACCGCCCGGGTCTCGTCGAGGAAGATCAAGTCCAGCGCGATCACCGTGTTGTGCATCCAGAAGGACCGCTCGTCGGTGTCGGGGAAGACGAAGAGCATCCCCTGGTCCTGGGCGAGCGAGCGGCGGAACATCAGTCCCCGGGTGCGGGAGGCCTCGTCGGCGGCGATCTCCACCTTCACCAGCCAGGGTCCCCGCGGGGTCTCGAAGCGCACCGTCCCCTGGGCCAGGGCGGGGGCCCCTTTCTCCGAGGCCTCGCCCTGGCAGGTCCCGATGCAGATGAGCGCGGCGACCAGTCGTCGCATGCGCGCAGGTTATCTCATCTGACGCAATACCAGGTGGAGCCGAGCTGGCCGAAGAGCTGCTGGTACCGGTCCGGCGAAAGGCGCGCTTTCAAGGTGTCCAGATACTTCTGATCGATGGCGAGCTGGGCGCAGCTCAGGCCCGAAGGACAGCTTCCGCCCGCCCCGCTGCACGCCTGCGAACAGTAGCCACTGCTCGCACCCTGGCTCGCCAGGCAGGCGAAGCTCTCGCACTCGCTGGACCCCAGGTAGAGGTACTGGCGGCCGGGCAAGGGCACGATCTCCCCGCCCGCCGCATCCTCCACGTGGCAGGAGGCGCCCAGATCCGTGCGCGCGCAGGCGGCGCCCAGGAGGACTGTCAGCAGCACGACTCTCCGCAGGGCAGCCATGGCGAGGGAAAGTTGGTTCCCCTCTCCCCGGCCGCAAGGGGTTGCCCGCCTGACCCGCGCTTCCCATGTTTGCCGCGCCATGCGCAGGTGGTTGATTTGTCTTCTCGCCCTGATCGCCGCTTCGGCCCGCGCCCAGGAGGGCGAGCCGGCGGACACCATCACGGCCGTGCAGAAGCGCCCGCTTCGCCAGGCGCACCGGCTGGAGCTGACGCCTTACGGGGAGATGGGGATCGGCGACCCGTACCTGCAGCGCTGGGGCGGAGGCCTGCGGGCCATGTGGCACCTGCGGGAGGGACTCTCCCTGGGGCTGGACGCCTCGGGCCTGGGAACCTGGGCCACGCAGGAGCTGGTGATCGCCAAGCGGGAGCTGCACGCGCAGATCCTGGAATCGCGCCTGCGCGCCTCGCTCGCCGGGTACGTGGCCATCGCCCCGCTCTACGGAAAGGTGGCGCTGCCCGGGGACGCGCTGGTCCACTTCGAGACCTTTCTCGACGCCGGCCTGGGCGCGGCCTTCACGGAGACGGACGCCACCCGCGGCACGCGGCCGATGATCGCCGCGGGCATCGGGCAGCGCGTCTTCCTGGGCGAGAGCCTGGCGCTCACCGCCCGCCTGGGCGGCAACCTCTACGCGGAGCAGGTGGTGGTGGACGGCTCGCAGCAGACCAAGGCGATGGGGTTCTGGACCCTCCGGCTGGGCCTCTCCTTCTATTTCGGCGGTGGGCAGTGAGGGCGCTCTTCGCCGCGCTGCTCCTCGTCGCCGCGCAGGTCCGCGCCGGGGAGCCGGCCGCGGCTCCCGCGGAAGGGACCAAGGTGGCGCAGGTGACGCCCGCGGCCCTGCCTCCCCTGGCCGCGGCGCCGCAATACGGAGCGCCCGCCTCGCTCCCGCCCGTGACCGCGCAGCTCTTCCACATCGGCGGCCTGCTCGAGGTGCAGCCGATGTTCGCCTTCTCCATCGGCGATCCCTTCTGGCGCACGCTGGGGATGGGGGTGCGGGTGGAGCACCACTTCGACGAGCGCTGGTCGATCTCCACCCACGCGCTGGGCGGGCTCGCCCTGCTCGCCGCGCCGGTGCAGGTCTGCGGCGACACCTGCTCGGACCCCTCGGCGGGAAAGCTCCGCTCCACCCCCGGCAATCTGCAGATGCTCGTCGGGGCCGAGGTGGGCTGGGCGCCCATCTACGGGAAGCTCTCCCTGATGGGGGAGCGCACGCTGCACTTCGACGCCTACCTCTCCGCCGGCCCCGAGCTGGTCCGGGAGATGATCGCGCCCGACTCCACCTCGCCGGTGGTGGGGCGCTGGGCGGCGGGAGGGCGCGTCTCCATCGGGGAGCGGCTGTTCTTGGGCAACCGCTTCATGGTGCGTCTCGCCGCCAGCCAGCTGGTCTACGCCGGGCGGGTGCGCGGGACCAGCGAGGTGGAGCGCAAGCTCACACTCGAAGGCGGCGTGGCCTGGCTGTTCGGGCAATGAGGGGGGCCGGACGATGATTCTCGCTCTCGCGCTCCTCCTCGCCTCGGCCGATCCGGCCGCGGCCTTCGCCAGCCTCGATCGGGCGAAGGTCCCGGAGGAGGAGGCGCGCGCCCGCATCGCCTCCGCCGTGCGATCGCTCGAGGACCTCTCCATGCCCCGCACCGCCACCGTGATGCTGGGCGCCTTCGCTTCGGACCGCGATCAGCCGGAGGGAGTGCGGACCGCCGCCCGCGAAGCGCTGGCCGCGCGCGCGCCGGCGGATCCGGCGCTGGTCGAGCTGTTGATCTCCGGGCAGGCCGATCCCGGCAAGCTGCCCGCGCCCCTGGCGCTGGCGATCGCGCGCGGGCGGCTGGAGCGGGCGCTGCAGATCGCCCCGCTGGAGGAAGGGTCGGCCTTCGAGCCGCTGGCCACGGAGAGCGCCGATCCCGCGCCCACCCCCGTGGCCGCCCATCCGCTGGACAAGGACCTGGCCGCGGAGATGGGTCAGGCGGCGCCGGAGGCGACCCCGGCGCCGGCGCCGCAGCCGCAGCAGCGGCTGGCCGGCGAGGCCCAGCGGGAGCTGGACGCGGCGCGGGCCCTTGCCGCCTCGGTGGCGCCGGGAGATCCCCTGGCGGGCGAGGCAAAGGAAGTGTCGGGGCTGGCGGCGCTGGCGGCGGGAGACGTTCCGGCAGCGACCAGGGAGTTCATGGCGGTGGTGGACCTGCCGGTGCGCAAGGGCGACCAGGCCGCCGCCGCCCGGCGGGACAAGGCCTGGCTGCAGCTCGCGCGCCTGGCCTACCAGAACGGAGACGACGCTCTCGCCTCCCGGCTCTACCAGCGCGTGGGGCGGGGAGCGCCGGAGTGGCTCGACGCGCTCTTCGAGGCGAGCTGGGCGCACTTCCGCCGCGGCGAGGACGAGAAGGCGCTGGGCAACCTCCTCACCCTGCACGCGCCCTTCTTCCAGGAGCGCTTCTTTCCCGAGTCGTTCGTCCTCAAGGCCCTGGTGCTCTACGAGAACTGCCGCTACCCGGACGCCCGCAAGGCGCTGGCCGAGTTCCAGCAGCGCTACGAACCGTTGCACGACGCGCTGGCGGAAGTGCTGCGGCAATTGCCCGCGCCCCAGGCCGCTTCCGACCTGATGGCCAGGGGGCCTGCGGGCGTCCAGCAGGCCGTCCCTGCCGCCGCCCGCGAGGAAGTGGCTCGCCTGGAGCAGGCCCCCGACCTGCGCGCCGCGATGGCGGCGGCGGCGCAGCTCGCGAGCGAGATCGACTCGATCGACCGGAGGCCGGAGCCCTTCCGGGATTCCGTCCTGGTCAGAAGGATGGCGCCGCTTGCGCGGAAGGCCAGGTCGGACCTGCTGGAGACCGCCGGGCGCCGGCTGATCGCGCGCCTGGGCGCGGAGAGGGCCACGCTGCGCGAGCTGGTCGGGCAATCGCTGCGGCTGTCGTACGAGATCGCCGGCCGCGAGAAGGAGCTGGCCAGCGCGCCCCCCTCGTCGGGGCCGGCGGTACGGGCGCACGCGGATCCTCCCCATGTGGCGGACGACGAGGAGCTCTGGCCTTTCCAGGGCGAGTACTGGCGCGACGAGCTGGGGAGCTACCAGTACCAGCTCGGCCAGCGCTGCCGCCGCCCGCGGACGCCGCTTCCCACGGCCCAGCAACTGCCGGCGCCGGCGCCGAAGATCGCGGAAGTCCCCGGCGGCTGAGAACGCGATTTCCCAATTGAGGAGGGAAGCCACCCATCCACGGGGACACCATGCCCCAATGGAGCTCTACCGCTCCGCAGAAGCTGTGGCCGGTGAATGGTGTCCCCATCCCCCGGAGATTGAAGTCGGCGAGATGCAACCAGAAGACAGATCGCGAAGCGGTCCGGACGTTGCACAGCCGCGAGGGAGGGGAGGGATCCATGCTCGCGCTGCTCATCGCCGCCGCCGTCGCCCAGCCCGGGAGGGATCCGGCCCTGCTGCACCGCGATGCGCCGCAGGCCATCGCCGCCCGGGACCAGGAGCAGGAGGACACGCTGCGGCGCATGCTCGGGCTGGGAGGCCCCGGCTCCGAGCAGGCGGAGGTGCTGGCCCGCCTCGCCGGGCTCTTGCGGGCCCGCGGGCTCTCCCTGGGCATCCGCGCGGCGCGCGAGGCCGACGCCGGCGACGAGGCCGGGGCGGCCCGCGACCGCCGCGAAGCCGCCGAGGCGCGGGACGAGGCCATCTCCCGCTACCGCGAGCTCTTGCGCAAGTACCCGGACGCGCCGCGCACCGACGAGGCGCTCTTCTTCCTCGCCGACGTGCTCCAGGAAGGCGGCCGCGACGCCGAGGCGGTGACGGCGGCGCAGGAGCTCACCCGGCGCTTCCCCCGCTCGGTCTGGGCGCCGGCCAGCCACGTCTTCATCGGCGAGCACCTGTTCGACACGGCGAAGCTCGCCGATGCCCTGCGCGAGTACCGGGCCGCCGCCGCGGTCCCGGGCGACGACGTCTACCCGTACGCGCTCTACAAGGCCGCCTGGTGCCGCTTCAACCAGGGCGCCTTCACCGACGCGATGAAGCTCTTCCGCCGGGTGGTGGAGGTCTCCGAGAAGTCGGGCGACGTGAACAAGGTCCAGCTCGCGGGCGAGGCGCGGCGCGACTACGTGCTCACCTACGCGAGGTCGGGCAGGCCGGAGGCGGCGAAGGAGGAGTTCGCCCGCAAGTTCGGCGCCCAGCCCGGCCTGAAGATGCTGGAGCAGTACGGCAAGCTCCTCTTCGACACCGGGCGCGATCCCGAGGCCCAGCTCATCGCCCGCCAGCTGCTGGCGCTGCACGGCGACGCCCCGGCGGCGGCCCTGGACCAGACCCGCCTGCTGGCGATCGCGCAGCGGGGCGGCAAGCGCCACGATCTGTTGGCGGAGGCGAAGACCCTGGTCGACGTCTTCCTCCGCGTCCGGGCCCGCACGGCCAGGGAGGAGGGCAAGCCCGGCGCCGGGCAGCGGGACGAGGCCACCGAGGAGGCCGACCGCCTGGGCGAGGAGACGCTGCGCAACCTGGCGGTGCGGATCCACAACGAGGCGCGCAAGACCAACCTGGACGAGACCTGGGCGGCGGCCCGGGCGCTCTACGCCGAGTACCTGACCCTGTTCCCCGACGCCCCGGACGCCTACGACCTGCGCTTCTTCTACGGCGAGCTTCTCTACGCCCGGGGGCAGCGGGCGGAGGCGGCCGGCCAGTACGAGGCCGTCGTCCGCCAGGACCTCGCCTCGGGCAAGCCCGGGCGCTGGTTGCAGAAGGCGGCCTTCAGCGCCGTGCTCTCCCGCAACGAGGCCGCGCTGCATGGCGCCCAGGAACGCAAGGACACCGGGGAGCGGCGCGCCCAGCGCGCCCTCACGGCCGAGGAGAAGAAGCTGCACGCGGCTTGCCTGCTGTACCTGGAAGCCCTGCCCGACGGGCCGCACGCGGTGGAGGTGGCGTTCAAGGCAGGGCGGCTGGAGTACCTCTCCGGCGACTTCGAGGCGGCCCGCAAGCACCTCTCCTTCATCGCCCTCTCGCATCCCGAGCACGAGCTGTCCGAGTATGCCGCGAATCTGGTGCTGGACCTCGAGAACCTCCGCGGCGACTGGGGGGCGGTGCACCGCTGGGCGCTGCGCTTCCTCCAGGACCGGCGATTGATCGCCCACGGGAACCTCCTGCAGGACCTGCGGCGGATCGAGGAGCAGAGCGCGTACGCGCTGGCCGACGCCACCGCGAAGGACGGGAAGAAGGCGGAAGCGCTGCTCGCCTTCGTGCAGGCGCACCCCAAGGGCCAGCTCACCGACAAGGCCCTCTTCGGCGCCGCCGCGGCGCTCTCGCGCCTCGGGCGGATCGGCGAGGCCCTCGCGGCCCGCGCCCGGGTGTGGAAGGAGCAGCCGCGCTCGCCGCTGGTGCCGCGGGCGCTGCTCGCCTCCGCCTCCGACCTGGCGGCGACCGGAGACCTGGGTGAGGCGGCGGCGCTGCTCGAGCGGTACGCCTCGGGCTACCAGTCAGGGCGGACGCGCCGCAAGCAGCCGGCGGGGAAGGAGAAGGCCGAGGAACCCCGATACGAGGAAGCGAAGGCGCAGACCGCGCTGCACGACGCGGCCGTCCTGCGGGAAGCCCGCGGCGAGCTGCAGAAGGCCGCGCTCGATCGCGCGCTCCTCCTCCAGCTCTGGAAGAGGCCCGCCGATCTCGACGACCAGCGGTTCGCGCTCGCGCAGCTCCACGCCCGGCAGGGCGAGCCGGCCCGCGCGGCCCGGGAGATGGCGGAGATCGCCCGGGGAGCGAGGGAGAAGCCCGCGCTGCGCATCGCCGCCTGGCGCGAGGCCGCCCGCCTCTACACCCGGGCGAAGGAGACCGGGAACGCGAGCTGGTCGTGGGCCGAGCTGGAGCGGACCTGGCGCGGGCTGGGCGCCAGGGCCAGGGAGAAGCTGCCCCCCGAGGCGGTGGCGGCGGCCGCGGATGCCCACTTCGCCCTGGGCGCGGAAGCCTTCGACAGGTTCCAGAAGCAGCAGATCCAGAAGCCGCTGGCCGTCACCCTGAACCGCAAGATCGCGCTGCTGCAGGCGGTGAAGAAGCGCACCGAGGAGACGGTGGCCATGCGCCAGGCGGAGCCCGCGGTCTGCGCGCTCACCCAGCTTGGCGAGGCGCAGATGCTGCTCGGCCGGGCCATCGCCAGGAGCCCTTATCCCCCGGGCCTGAACGGGGAACAGCGCAAGCTCTACCGGGCAGCGCTCGCGGAGAAGGCGGAGCCGCTCTTGGAGGAGGCGAAGCAGACCCTGCAGGACGCGGCCGCAAGAGCGCATGAGCTGGGCGTCTCGGGATCGTGCGCGCAGAAGATGACGGCGCTGCTGGAGAAGCTGTCGGTCAAGCCGCCGGAGCGGATCGCTCCGGGCCTGATGCCGCCGCCTCCCGTGGATCGCCCGGAGATGGTGGACGCCCGGGGCGTGCAAGGGGAGCGCAACCGGCGGCTGATCGGAGAGGCCGTTTCCGCCGCCGCCAGCCTCTCGCCGGAGGAGGCGGTGCAGAGGTTCCGCGCGCTTCTCCAGGCGGCGCCCACGCCGGCGGCGCGGTTCGACCTGGCGGTCGCCCTGGACCAGGCGGGGCAGGGGATGGAGGCGGAGCAGGCGTATCGCTCCGCGGCCCGCGAGAAAGGGGCGCTGGGATTCGAGGCGGCGGCGCGGGCGGCGGCGCTCGCGGCGGTGCGGGGTGACGGGCGCGCCGCGCGCGAGGGCGTCGCGCTGGCCCGGACCGCGATGGGCGAGGGGCCGGAGGCGAGCCTGCTGCAGGCCCGGATCGAGCTGGCGCTGGGCAACGCTTCTGGCGCGCAGGCCGCGGCGAAAGCGGCGCTGGCGCGCGATCCCGCAAGCTCCGCGGCGCTCTGCGCCCTGGCCCGCGCGGCGCTCCTGCAGGGCCAGCCGGGAGTGGCGAAGATCTTCGCGGCCCGGGCGGCGCAGGCGAACGCGTTCGATCCCGAGCCGCTGCTCGTCCAGGCCGCCATCGCGCGGGCGGCGAGCGATGCGGCCGGGGAGCTGGCGGCGGTACGGGCCGCGGCCGACCTCGACGACGGGTCCGCCGCGGCGCAGCTCGCCTTGGGACGGGTCCTGTTCGCACGCGGCCAGGACCAGGCAGCCTTGGAAGCGCTGGCGCAGGCGGTCGCGCTCGATCCTTCCTCGTACCCGGCTGCCCTGGCCCAGGGGCAGGCCCTGGCGGCTGTGAAAGAGGGCGGGGCCGCCAAGCAGGCGCTCGCCAGCGCGGCCGCGCTCGCCCCCAAGGCTGCAGAGCCGCATTTCGAGCTGGCCAAGGTCGAGCTCGATGGCGACGGCGATGCCCAGGCCGCGCTGCGGGAGGCAAAACTTTTCCTCAGCCTGAGCACGCAGCCGCCGCCGCCCGGCCATCCCATCCACGCCCTCCTCCAGCGCTGCGAGGAGGCGCTGAAGCAGGGCGCTCAGGCATCGGTCGTGCAAAAGCCGTGAGCCGGGCGCTTTTGGGAGGGAGAATGCGCAGACAGATCATCCTGGCCGCGGCGGCAGCCGCCCTCCTGGGCGGCGGGGGCCCCGCGGCGGCCGCGGAGGCCGGGCGAGCGCCGGCTGGCCAGCGGCCGCGCCGGACCATCCTCCACTTCGGCGAAGAGGACATCCGCGGCGACATCACCCGGCCCGACGGCGAGCTGGTGCAGGCGCCCCGCAAGGTCTCGGAGCCGAGCCTGTTGCGGGTGCGCCGATCGTTCGTGGACCGCGCCTTGGCGGCGCCGCTGCAGGGCCGCTGAAGGGAGGCCGGAGACGAGATGATTGCCATCGTCCTCAAGGTGTACGACGGCGGGAAGCTGAAGAGCGCGCGCGCCTTCCGCGCGGAGCGCATCCGGCTGGGAAGCTCCGGCGACCTCGCCCTCGAGTCCCCCAGCGTGGCCCCAACTCACGCGGTGATCGAGTCGGGGGCCATGGGCGCGGTGCTCCGCGCCACCACTTCCGCCCCGGTCTACCTCAACGGGCAGCCCATCCTGGCCGCGCCCCTGCGCCACGGCGACCTCATCTCCATCGGCGAGCTGCGCATCATGGTGGAGCTGCAGGGACGGGTCGCGCTGCCGGGCGGGGCGCAGAAGCCCCGCCCCAGGCTGCAGCTCATCCAGGGCGAGGAGGATCCGCTGGTGGAGCGGCTGCACCAGCACGCTCCCGCCCTGCAGGTGGTCCGCGAGGAAGGCCTGCAGCTGCTCGAGGCGGCGACCGACGAGGGGCTGCACGAGGAGCTGGTGGAGGACGAGCCGGCGGTGCTGGAGCCGGCTCCGCCCCCGCCGCCTCCTCCCGCGCCTCCGCCGCTGGCGCCAGCGAGCGATTCCGCCGCGGTGGCCGTGGCGGAGACCCCGGCACCCGTGCCCGGCGCTCCGGCGCTCCCTCCCGTCACCACCGCCCTGGGCGGCGAGTGCGCGGAGGTGGAGCTCTTCTGGGGCGACACCCGGGTGAGCGTCTGGCAGCTCCAGCCGGGCGAGCAGTTCCAGGCGGGCAGCGCCCCGGGATGCCAGGCCTTGCTCCAGGGCGTGGAGCGCGCCTCGGTGCTGAAGAGCGACCTGGGCGGCTGGACCGTCTCGGCGCCGCGGCCGCTGCAGCTCCTGCTCGAGGAGGAAGGGCGCATCCTGGGCGGGCCCGAGCTCCTGGTCCGCGGGCGCAGCCAGGCGGACGCGCACGGGCTGGTGGTGCCGCTGCCGCAGCGATCGGTGGCCGTGCTGGTGAGCGGCAGCCTCTCCTTGCGCATCCGGCGGGTGCCGGGAACGGCCCGGGTGGGCGGCGAGCAGACGGACTGGAAGGGCGTGCTGGTGGCCAGCATCGCCGCCCTGCTGATGATCACGGGGATGAAGTTCTGGAGCGCGGCGGTCCCGCCGCCCAAGTTCGCCGCCGGCGAGCCCGAGCTGATCAAGCCCCGCCCGCTGGTGGTGCGCGCCGCCCCGCCCAAGCCGCAGGCCGTGCTGGACGCGCAGAAGGTGAACCAGGCGCGGCGCGACCCCGGCAAGGCGGTGGCCCGTCACCTGGACCAGGAGGGCGCGGCCGGGAGCAAGACCGCTCCCCGCCGCGACGCCCGGGCCGAGCGGAAGGTGGACGACCGGACGCTGGTGGCCCAGACCGGCCTGCTCAAGGCCCTGGGCGGCGGCAACGGCAAGAGCGACGTCTTCGGCATCGCCCTGGAGAAGGGCGCCAAGGACGCCCTCGGGCACCTCACCGGGCCCAGCGCCGGCGACGCGCGGGGCGAAGGGGGCATGGGCCTCAAGTCGCTGGGCGGTCGCGGGGGCGGCGGCGACGGGTCGGGCCTGGGGCTGGCGCGCATCGGCACCAACGGGATCGGCGGGGGCCTGGCCAGCTACGGCGACGGCAAGGGAGGCCTGCGCGGCAAGGAGAACGGCGAGATCGGCCTGGGGCCGGGCAAGCCGGAGGTGGTGGGCTCCATCGATCCCGAGCTGATCCGCAAGGTGGTGCACGAGCACCGCGCCCAGATCCGCACCTGCTACGAGGCGCAGCTCAACTCCCGGCCCAACCTGGCGGGCAAGCTGATCTCCGCCTGGACCATCGATCCCCAGGGGCTGGTGACCGAGTCGCACACCCAGGAGACCACGCTGCGGGACAAGGCGGTGGAGAGCTGCGTGGCGGCGAAGATCAAGACCTGGCGGTTCCCCATTCCCAAGGGCGGCGGCGAGGTGTTCGTCACCTATCCCTTCATCTTCACCCCTGGAGGGTGAGCCGATGATCCTCCTGGCAATGGCCCTTCTCGCGGCTCCCGCCCGGCCCTACCTCGGCATGTCGGCGGGCCCGGTGTTCCTGCGCGAGAGCGGGCGTTCGGGGATGGGGAACGGTCCCCTGGTCCGGCTGGAGCTGGGCTATCCCCTCACCGACCGGCTGGCGGCCGAGGCCTGGCTGACCGGCGCGGTGGAGAGCGCGCCCGCGCGCGATCCCGGCGACCGCGCCCTGGTAGGGGCGGGAGCGGGCGGCAGGCTGCTTCTGGCGCGCGCCGGGGCCGAGGACGGCGTGGGGTTCTGGCTGCACGCCGGCGCCGGCTGGGGCGCGCCGGTGGCGGGGGAAGGCGGACAAGGACCTACAGGGTTCGGCGGGGCGCTGGTCACCTTCCAGCCCTTCATCAAGCGGTTCGCGCTGGGGCTGGAGGCGGATGCCCTGGTCTGGCGCGGCGCAGTCGGGCTCGCGCTGCTGCCCTCGCTGCGCTGCAGTTTCTGAACCTGTTCTACGCAGCGCGGCACGACGGGAAGGTTGCTTGTGGACCGGGCATCGTTGCAGCATGCTCGCGCTCCGATGCTGGCGCAGCCGCCCATTCCGTTGCCGGATCGCTGGACTCTCGGCGACCTGGAGCGCATGCGGCTCATCCTCCGCGGCGAGTCGGTGATCGACTGGCGGCGGCTGCACTTCCAGACCCGCGACGAGGTGGATCAGTACCTGCGGCTCTGCCTCTTCGAGCCCAACGATCCCTTCGACCGCGCCTACCTGCAGCGCATCCTCGACGAGGCGGTCGACTACCTGCGCACCACCTTCCGCTACGGGGTGGCGGAGGAGGTGGCGCAGCCCGCCCAGGTGCAGGACCTCTTCCTCCTCGCCTCGGGAGTGGGCAATCCCAGGCTGCGGCGCATCGCCTGCCTGGTGCTGAAGGTGATGCACGTGGTGCATCACGTGGAAGCGCGCGGCCTGTTGCACCGGGCGCGGGTCGCGGAGGACGAGCTCTCCCAGCTGGTCACCCAGCGGGTGGACCTCTGCATCGCCCAGCTCCGCCGGGAGGGGTTCCCGGTGGTGGCGGCGGCGGGCGGGGTGAAGACGCGCCACAGCCTGATCACCAAGCTGCTCGCCAAGAAGGAGACGCTGGCGGCCCAGATCTACGACCGGGTGCGCTACCGGCTGGAGACGGCGGACGGCGATCACGTGCTCCCGGTGCTGGTCCGGCTCTGCGACCTGCTCATCCCCTTCAACTTCGTGGTCCCGGGGCAGACGCAGAACACCCTGGTCTGCTTCCACAAGCTGGTGAAGGACTGGCCCTCCCTGCGCACCCTCGCCCCGCACCTGCAGCTCGACCTGCTGGAGGAAGAGCAGAAGACGGCGCAGAACGAGTTCTCGGGCAACTCCTACAAGGTGCTCAACTTCGTGGCCGAGATCCCCGTCCGCCTGCCCGAGCGCACCGTCGACATGGGCGACGGGCGCATCATCTTCTGCATGGTGGAGCTGCAGCTGGTGGACCGGGAGACCGCGCTGGCCAACGAGAGCGGGGAGAACGCCCACCCGCGCTACAAGAAGCGCCAGCTGCGCCGGGTGCTGCGCCGCCTCTCCCGCGGGCTGGTGGTCCCGCGCGGCTTGCGCCCGCCGCACAAGTCGCCTTGACGGCAAGAAGGACTCGCGCTACTCGCTCGGTCCCTTCGGCGGCACCGTCGCCAAGTTGGTAAGGCAAGGGACTGCAAATCCCTCATTCCCCGGTTCGAATCCGGGCGGTGCCTCCATCTCCACGAAGCCGTGCATCGTGGGCTCATCGAGCTCGCGTTCCTTCTCGAGGTCGACGGTGCCCCGGATCGCCGCCAGCCAGGCTTCGAACAACTCCAGCTCCTGCGGGAGGACGATCTTCTCCGCGGCCAGGCGCCGCCAGAGCACGCGGGCGGTCTCCGCCATGCCCCGCGACGGGTCGGGACGCTCGTCGTCGAGGGCCGTGGCGATGCGGGCATTGTCCAGATAGCCCGGCACCTCATCGCGGAAGTCGCGCATCAAGTCGTGCGCGTTGCGTTGCTGCTCGACGGTGGCGTCGCGGAAGGCCAGCCGCAGTCCGTGGGCCCAGAGCGCCCGCTGCGCGACGAACGAGCGCCAGATGTCCGTCATGCGGAAGCTGACGAAGCAGGGCAGGTAGAGGAGCGGGAAGGCGTCGGCGAAGAAAAGCGTGTTCTGGGAGTTGAACGGCGTCCAGGCACCCTGCTCCGGCACCACTGCCGCCGAGCGCCGCCGGAAATGGATCAGCGACGGCGTCACCAGGCGGTGGATGGCATCGACGTCCGGATCGCCGTCGGCGAGGTACTGCTGTACCGGGCAATCGAACTCGCGCTCCTCCACGGCGAGCGTGCCCTCCGCCTGGATCTCGGTGAGCGGCAGGCCGCGCGGCCAGCAAGGAACGTCGGTATACCGTTTGTAGACATTCACCCAGCCGGGACCCCGCAGGAGCTGCCCGCGGATCCGCCGCTCGCAGTCCTGGCCGAACTCGGTGTACGGCAGGTTGTCGTCGTCCGTCTCGAGGATTACCCGCGCGCCGCGGGCGATGGCGTAGAGGTAGCCCAGGTTCTTGCGCCCGTAGTGGCGCCAGGGGACCTGCTGGGCGAGCCCCGGAAACTCCGCGCGCTGACGGTCGCTGGAGAGGTAGTCGATGCCCTTCGCTTCCCAGTCCGGCGGCGAGCGGAGGTCGCCCACGACCACCGCCGACCAGCCCTGGCGGCAGAGGGAGGAGATGCGCCGGATGGCCTCGGTGGGCGGGTTGATGGTGGTAACGACTATCCAGCGGTCAGACATCGCGCCGCCCCATGCGAACTTCGTTGACCAGCAGGCGCAGCTCGGCCAGCCCGGTCCGGATGCTGGGAAAGTTTGTCTCGCCGCCGATGCGCGCCCCCTCGCGGGTAGGGAACTCGCTGATGGGGATCCCCAGCTTCAGGGCGTGGATCACCATCTGGTAATCCAGGGTCAGGTCGGTGGACGTGAGCGCCATCCGGTCGAATGCGGCGCAGCTGATGCCCCGAAAGCCGTTGGTCACGTCGGTGGTCCGGTTGCCGTTCTGGGCGAAGAAGCCGTTGGCGAGGGCGGCGAAGCCTCTGTTTGCCCACTTGCGCCAGCGGAAGAGCTCGCTGTCCTCCTCGTTCCAGGAGCCGGCGATCATCCGCGAGGCGACCACGAAGTCCCGGCCCTGCGCGAGCAGATCCACCATTCTGGGCAGGTCGTCGGGCGACTCGTTGCCGTCGGGATGGAAGAAGATCAGCGCGTCGGCCTGCACGAGCGCGCGCCCCTCCAGCATGGCGGCGCCCAGTCCGGGTCGCTTCTGGATGTGGACGGGGATCCCCGCCCCGGCGAGCAGCTCGCGGGTCCGGTCCTTCGAATTGCCGTCTACCGCGAGAATGGAATGAAAGATCTGGCGCGGCAATCGCGGGAGGATGCGGGCGAGACCGCCCTCCTCATTGCGCACAATCAATACCAGTGCGACGGTTCTCATTCACTCTCCAGGCAATCGAAAAACGTTTCCTACCACACGCGCAGGGCGGTTCAATCCCCCTTGCGCAGCTCCAGCGCAGCGATCGAGACCGGCGCGCTGGTGGAGAGGCGCAGCGCCCCGCCGTCCTTCACCTGCCAGGCATATTGGGTGGTGAGGCGCACCAGGTAGTCGCGGTCCGCTTCGGACGCGACCACCGAGAAGGAGAAAGTCGAAGCCGGCTCCGCTCCGTAGCTCACCTTGACCTGCGCGGCCTTGGGCGCCCTGGCGCGCACTCGCAGGTAGAGGCCGGTGGAGCGATCCAGGCCGCGCGGAACCGTGAAGCTCCGCTCCCTCTCCGGCGTCAGCATGGCCGGGGCGAGGAGCAGGCTGGCCAGCACCGGCGTTTTCGCGAGGGCCTGGAGCGGATCGTAAGAGCCCCAGACGAGCGGAAGCCAGTCCAGGTCGAAGTGCTGGACGTAACTTTCAGGGTGCAGCAGCGCCGGTTCGCGCTGGTCGCCGGCCAGCTCCACCCCGAGGATGGTGAAGAGCGCGTCGTTCGGCGGATCGACGCGCAGCGCGGTGATCCGCTGCCCCGGCTGCAAGTCGATGGCCGCGCGCCCCAGCAGCTCGCCCCCGCTGCCCTGGTCCACCGCCACCGGCGATCTCTGCAAGGCGCCGCCGTCCACCGAGTAGAAGGCTTCGAAGCTGCCGGCCCTGTCGCTGCGGAAGCGGATGCGCAACTGCCAGAACTGCGGTACCGCGCCGGGGGGCGCTACTGCCTCGCGCAGGTCGAGGAAGTCGATGACCCAGGGATCGTGGTTTCCGGCCTTGAGCGTGAGGGTGGGCCCGGCAACGCGAGCCGCGTCGTTGACCACGGCCGTCCAGGGATGCAGCGGGAATTCCATGTGGGACCGCGGGGCCACCTCCGGTTCCGGGGCCGGGCGCCGCAAGTCCGTCCATACCTCGAACCCGTCGATCCGCGCGAAGGGGCGGTAGCGGCGATAGAGGTACTCGGCGACGCGGTAGCTGCGCACCTCGTTGGGCACGCCGTCGAGCGCGTCCCAGCCGTTGCCCTGCTTGAAGACCAGCAGCGGCACGCGGCCGTCGCGCGCCAGAGCGTCGAGGCGCGAGAGCACGCGCTCCTGCACTCCTTCGGCGGTGTGGAACGCGTTGGGGATGAAGTACGGGATGAAGCGCCGGTTGCCGACCACGTAGAGGGCCGGCGCGTTGGTGAAGTCGAAGAAGGTTTCGCCAGGCTTGAGGCGGTGGTCGAACCAGGCAAAGAGGTTCGCCGTGTCCCTCAGATCGAGCGTGGCGCGGGCCTCGTGGCCCTTCCACCACCGTGGCTTGAAGAGCGGGCTCGACGGGGTCAATGGGTCAGCGCCCGCGGGAAAAATCACGGCGATGCCCGCCAGCGCCCCGGCAAGCCAGAGTACGAACCGCTCGCCGGCCAGCCGCCGGCAGTAGAGCGGCACGCAGACCGCAAGGAAGACGAAGAGATAAACGCGCAGGCCCTCGAAAAGGGTGTGGCGCTGAGCCGAGCGGATCGACGCCACCAGCGAGAATACGGCGAGGAACACGAGGAAGAGTTGCTGTCTCCCCAGATGGCGGCCGCGCCAACGCGCGGCGAGAAAGTGGAAGAGGTATGCGACCCCGACGAGCGGCAGGAGGGCGTACTCGAAGAGGGCCCCGACCAGGTCGGCCTGCCCCATCTCCTCGCGGGCCTGCACCGGCCCCTGGAAAGAGAGGAACTGGACCAGGTCGGCGAGGACCTGCGCGGGGGATCGCCCGCGCAGGGCACAGGCGAGCGAGAGCAGCAGGAGACCCGCCCCGGCCGCCGCCAGCGCGGGTCCGAGCCAGACCGGCAGGCGCGGTCCCGGCGCCGGCTGGCTCCGAATCCGGGCGATCAGGGCCGGGCCCGCCAGCACCGCGATCGACGCGAGGGCGGCGGCAAGGCCGAGATCGACGCGCCAGAAGACGGCAAACCCGACCACCGCCCAATGCCAGAGGAAGCGGCGAAAGCCCGGCCTGGCCAGCGCCGCTATCAGGGTCAGCGCTGGCCAGAAGGCGATGAAGTGGAGCGTTCCCCAGTAGTGGCCCGGGCCGAAGAGATCCAGCACCGGCAGCAGCAGCAGGCAGAGGAAGGCAGTGAGCGGATCGACCAGGCGGAGGAAACCGAAATAGGCGAGCACCGAGAGGCCGCTGGTGAGGAGCCATTCCGACCAGAGGATCGACTCGAACGGGCGGAACCCGTTGACCAGCGCGTACAGCACTTGCGGCAGGTACTCGTGAAGCCCGTGGGTGGGGAAGACGTCCACGAAGGGGAGCGCGCCGAAGGAGAAGGCTTGCTGGACGGGCAGGATGGACTCGCCGACGTGGAACATCGGGCCGGTGTCGGCGAAGGTTGGCGCGACCACGGTGTCGTTGCCCGCGCCGCAAACCAGCGTCGCGGCGGTGAAGAGCAGCGCGGGGAAGTAGAAGCGCGCTGCGAGCCTGGCAATGGGGCGGCGGGCACGCGCCAGCGCCTCGACTGCGAGGATGGCAGCCAGAATCAGGAGCCCGGCCGAGACGCGGCCGGCGAACCAGCCCGGCCCGTGGCGGGAGACGGCGGAGCGCGCATACTGGAACTGGTTCGAGACCACCACCGCCAGCGGCACGAGCGCGATCGGGATGCCGGACCGGGCGATCACGCCGGCGGCGCGGCTGCTCTTGCCGAAGCCCGCGCCCAGTCCGAGCGTCACCCACGCGACGAGCAGAGCGGCGGTCAGCCCTGCGTGCAGCAGCGCGATGGCCGGAGTGACCTCGAAGGGTCGTTCGCGGAGGCCCCAGCCGGCGAAGATCGCCGCGGCGGCGGCGCAGAGCGCGGAGACGATCACGTCGTAGCGGCAGAGCAGCCGGACGGCGCGGCGGCAAGGCGCGATCACCGCCTTGGCGGCGGCGAGCAGCCCGGTGAGACCCAGCGCGTAGAAGGAGAGTGCCGCCGCCGCGCGCGCGGAGGCCCCGTTGTTCACCGCCGCGACCAGCGACGCCGCGGCGGCAACCGCCGAAAGGCGGAAGAGCGCCGCCCGCTCGACCTGCCAGTCCGCCGGGCGCAGCCGCCGCCCGACCTGCCGGCCTGCAGCGCCCAGCGCCCAGGCAGCGCCCGCGGTGATGGAGGGGAAGAGCAGGAGCAGCTCGACATAGAGGCGCGTGCGCGCTTCGGCGTCGATCCCCCGCAGGACCATGATGCCGATGGCGCGGCCCTTGAAGCCGTGGAGCGGGATCGCGGCGTTGGCCAGCGCGAATTGCACCGCCTGCGCGGCCAGGGCGAACCCGACCAGCCATGGAGTGTCGATCGGTGTTCGCGCGGGCACCCGGGTTGCAATCCTTGCGGGCATGCCTGCAGGGGCTGTCATTGCAATCCTTCGACGGCGTCCTGGGAGACTGACGCCTTACACCAGAAACCCACGATGGCGGTAGGGTTTCAGGGACGGTCAATTTCCTCGGAGAGGCGGAGGGCGAGCGCGGGAGTGAAAATCCCTCATTCCCCGGTTCGAATCCGGGCGGTGCCTCCACCCCCGACCCGCTTCATCAGGGCGGCCATCTCCCGCTCGGCGGCGTCCTCGCTGCCCGAGAATCGCTCGACGACGGCGGCCCAGTCCTCGGGCTTGCGGTTCTGGTTCAGCTTCAGCTTGCCCGAAAGGGTCTCCACCGTGATCTCGAACGCCACGATCCCCGGGGCGATGCGGGCCGCGTACTCCTCCTCCACGGTCCAGGGGCGCTCGACCCCGGCCTCGAAGATCGCGGTCAACTCGCGGACGTGGGGCAAGGTCTCGATGGCGCGCGCCGGGCCGGAGGCGTGCACCACGCAATAGTTCCAGGTGGGCACGTTGGGCGCGGTCCGGTAGTAGCGCGGGGAGACGTACGCGTGCGGCCCGTGGAACACCGCCGTCAGCGGCGCCCCCGCCTCCACCAGTTGGGCCAGCGGGTTCTGCCGGGCCACATGGCCCTGGATGCGCAGCGGGTCCTCCTTCACCAGCAGCGGCTGGTGCCCGATCTCGGGTGCGCCGTCGATCACGCCCACCACGGTGGCGAACGGGGATCGCCGCATCAGCGAGAGCAGGAGGGGGAGGTCGTGGTTCTCGAAGAGCCTGGGAAGGTACATGGCGGGCCAGTGTAACGGCGCGTCCTCCCCGGGACGAATCAGGCTCGCAGGCCGCGGGGGATGATCAAGCGCCCCAGCAGGTCGAATCCGCCCTGGACGGCCAGGGCCAGCAAGGCCGCGGGGATGGCGCCCTCCAGGATCAGCCCCGTGTCCGCCAGGCGGATGCCGGTGAGGATCGGCTGGCCGTAGCCTCCCGCTCCGATCAGCGCCCCCAGCGTCGCCGTCCCCACGTCGATCACCGCCGCGGTCTGGATGCCCGAGAGCAGCGAAGGAGCGGCGAGGGGAAGCTCGATGCGGGCGAGCACCGCCCGGGGCGGCAGCCCCAGCGCCTCTCCCGACTCGCGCAGCTCCGGGGCGATGCCCGCGAGGCCCGCGTGCGTCCCGCGCACGATGGGCAGCAGGCTGTAGAGGAAGAGGGCGACGATGGCGGGGCCCGCGCCGATCCCCAGGAGCGGGATCATGAACACCAGGAGCGCCAGCGAGGGCACGGTCTGGATGGCGCCCGCCGCGGCCAGGATGACCTGCCCCAGGCGCGGACGGCGGAAGGCGGCGATGCCCAGCGGGACGGCGAGCGCGATGGCGGCGGCGAGCGAGACGGCCACCAGGAAGAGGTGCTCGGCCGTGCGCCGGGCGACGCGCCGGAGCAATCCCGGGGGCGAGGCGGCCGCGGAGAAGGAAAACCTCCCGGCGAGGAAGTCGGAGGCCACCTGCGCCTCGGGAACGCGGTCGAGCAGGGCCCGCGCGTTCATGGCGATCATCTCCCTGGCCCCGATCGCGCCCTCCAGCCGGGAGAGCGCCCGCGCGGCCTCCGCGGGCAGGCCGCCGCGCCGGAGCAGGACCGCCTGGTAGCGGGGAAAGGCCTGGCGATCGTCCTCCAGGACCACCAGGTCGCCGGCCTCGATCTCCGCGTCGGTGGAGTAGAGATCGGTGGCCGCGATCTCCCCGCTGCGCAGCGCCCGGTAGGCCAGGGCGTGCTCCAGGCCGCGCACGTGCTCGTCGGAGAAGCCGTACACCTCGCGCAGGCGCGGCCAGCCGTCCCGGCGCCGCAGGAATTCGTTTGTCAGGCCGATCTCCAGCGCGGAATGGGCTGCCAGCGCGGAGAGCGAGCCGATCCCCAGCCGGAGCGCTTCGGTCCGGCGCATGCCGATGGCGTAGGCGTCCTCGAACCCCAGCGGGCCGCCCATGCTCATTCCCAGCCGCTCGAGCGCCGGGCCCAGGTCGCTTCTCCCTCCCAGAAGCTCCTGGGAGATGGTGCCGGTGTACTCGGGATAGAGATCGATCTGCCCGGCCCGCAGCGCTTCCCAGAGCACGCGGGTCCCGCCCAGCTCGCGGCGGTGCTCGGCGGGAATGGCCGCCGCCCGCAGGGTCTGCACGGCGATCTCGGCCAGGATCACCGACTCGGTGAACTGCTTGGAGCCCACCTGCAGGGCCGCCGCGGCGGCCAGGGCCAGCGCGATCACGGGGCCCGCCCGTGCGCCCGGACGAAGCGGGCGACGAAGTCGTCGGCCGGCGCCCGCGCCAGCTCCGCCACCGTCCCCTGCTGGAGGACGCGGCCGTCGCGCAGCAGCACCGCGCGCTGGGCGAGGAAATCAGCTTCCAGGAGGTCGTGGGTGACCAGCACCACCGTCTTTCCCAGGCGGGCGAAGGCGTCGCGCAGGTCCCGCTGCAGGTCGAAGCGGGTCATCGGGTCGAGCGCGCCCAGGGGCTCGTCGAGCAGCAGCACCTGGGGATCGAGCATCAAGGCGCGCATCAGGCTCACCCGCTGGGCCTGGCCGCCGGAGAGCTGGCGGGGGAAGCGGCGCAGGGCATCCAGGGGAAGGCGAACGACCGACGCCAGCTCCTCGATGCGGGCGGCGATCCGGCCCTCCTCCCAGCGCAGCCAGCGCGCCACCAAGGACACGTTCTCCCGGCCGTCGAGGTGCGGGAGCAGCGCGCCGCCCTGGACGCCGTAGCCGATCTGCCGCCGCACCTCCGCCAGTCCGTCCGGCGGCAGCGGCTGTCCCCTGAAGCGCACCACTCCCGCATCGGGCCACACCAGCCCGTTCAGCATCCGCAGCAGGGTGGACTTTCCCGCCCCGCTGGGGCCGATCAGCGCCGTGGTGCTTCCCGCGGGCACCGCCAGATCGATGGGCCCCAGCGCCACCGCACCGCCGTAGCGCTTGACCGCCCCCGCCGCTTCGAACACCGGCGTCACCGCGGGCAGGGTAGCGCGGCGAGGGCAGCCGGGCGAGGGCGGGCTGGGCTACGCTCCCGGGCGTGTTCCGATCCTGGTACGCCACCTGCCCGCGCGGGGCGGAGCAGGCGCTCGAGCTGGAGCTGCGCGCGATCGGCGCCAAGGGGATTCGCCCGGGGCAGGGCGGGGTGCGCTTCACGGGCGAGCGCGAGGTGGCCCTGCGCGGTTGCCTCGAGCTGCGCACGGCCCTGCGCCTCCTGGAGCCCGCGGGCGAGTTTCCCGCGGCCACCGCGGAGGAGCTGTACGCAGGCGCCTTTGCGTTGCCCTGGAGCGAGCTGGTCGCCCGGGGCCAGACCGTGGCCGTGGCCGCCAGCGGGCGCAGCGCCGGGCTGACGCACACGCACTTCGTGGAGCAGAAGGTGAAGGACGCGGTGGTGGATGCGCTCCGGGAGCGCGCCGGGTTCCGACCCGACGTCGATCCCCGCGCCCCGGACGTCCTGCTCGTCGCCCATCTCGCGGACGGGCGCTGCAGCCTCTCCCTGGACCTGGCGGGGGACCTGCTCTCCAACCGCGGCTACCGGGTGCGCACGGTCGCGGCCCCGCTGCGCGAGGCGCTGGCCGCGGCCGTGGTCCTCTACTCCGGCTGGGAGGGAACGACGCCGCTGTGCGATCCGCTCTGCGGCTCGGGAACGCTGGCCATCGAGGCCGCGCTCTTCGCCTCCCGCAGGGCCCCCAACGCGGGCCGCCGCTTCGCCTGCGAGCGCTGGCCGCGCACCGCCCGGGAAGACACGGCCGCGCTGCGGCGCCTGCGGGAGGAGCTGGCGGCGCGCGAGGTGGCGCCCCCACCCATCTTCGCCAGCGATCGGGAGGCGGAGGCGGTCGAGGCCGCGCGGGCCAATGCCGCGGCCGCGCGGGTGGAGGTGCGCGTGGACCAGGCCGACGCGCGCGAGATCGGTCCTCTCCATCCGCCCGGCCAGCTCCTGCTCAACGTCCCTTACGGCGAGCGGCTGGAGGCCGGAGGGCGCAAGCAGCTCAAGACCTTCTATCACCAGCTGGGAGCGGCCTTGCGCCGGCTGGAGGGACACAAGGCGGCCGTCCTGAGCGGGAGCGAGGACTTCGAGAGCGCCTTCGGCGTGCGCCCGCGAGGCCCGCGGCGGGTGCTGTGGAACGGCCCCCTGCGCTGCACGCTCTATCGCTACGAGCTTTAGATCTTTTCGAAGTCCTTGCCCGAGACGTCGTCGGGAAGGTCGCCCTTGCTGTGCGAACGGCCCTTCTTCTCCGCGTCGTCGAACTCGCCCTTGCGCTTCTCCACCTCGCGTTCGGCATCCAGGCCCGCTTGCACCGTGTCGTTGCGCCTGGCGAAGTCGCTCGCCGCGTCCCGGTACTTCTTGTCCGCCGTCTTGCTGCCTTCGCCCTCGTTGCGGTTCGCCTTGTCGTCGTCCATCCCGGAAAGCTGGCGACTGGAATCCATTTCGCCAACGCCCGGCCGTGCGCTCGCCTGGTGACGGTGGGCGCCATCCGCACATGGGCGTCCTGTCAACTACCCGTCATTACAAGTGATTTGTTGAGTCGAAGTCGCTCTTCCCCTACCATTTCCCGACTCGTTTTTCCGGAGGGGAGCACATGAAAATCGTCTTGAAAGCGGCCGCCGCGATCGCCTCCCTGGCGCTCGTTTCCTGCGGCGGTAGCAGCGGCGGCAACGCCGCCATCGGCCGGACCTTCAACTATGGCGCGCCCCAGCCGCCCACCACCGCCGAGCAGTCGGCCGCCACCTCGGCCCAGGGCTCGATGAACGCCGCCAGCTCCTTCGGGGCCGGTCCCAACGCCAGCAGCGGGACCACCATCATCGGCATCGCCGACGACCTGGCCGCTTCCGCGCTGGGCGGGGCCGACGTGCCCGCCGCAGTGGCCCAGCCCGGGCAGCTGCGCAACGCCATCCGCGCCGCGGCCACCATCCCGGAGTGCACCACCGCCACCCAGACCAGCGTGTCGTTCAACCAGTGCACCGACACCGAGTCGGGCTTCAGCTTCACCCTCAGCGGAACGGTCTCGGTGTCGAACGGCACCGTCACCTGGGACGTGACCGGCGTCTTCTCCGGCAGCAACCAGGGCGTGAGCTTCAACGTCAGCCTGCACCAGTCCGGCACGCTGACGGTCACCCCCAGTACCATCAAGGGCAGCGCTCTCTCCGAGATCGGCGGCAGCGTCTCGGGCAACGGCCAGAGCGTGAGCTTCGGCGTCTCCACCGCCGCGCTGGTCGACCTGACCTACAACGCCACCTGCATCACCGGGGGCACCATCGAGGTGAAGCGGGTCTGGTCGCCGCGCCCCAGCGGCGTGACGCAAGCCGAGTCGCCCGACGTGGGCGTGAAGCTGGAGTGGACGGGCTGCGCCACCATCCAGGCGTACCATTCCATGTAGCTCATCCCTGCGGAATGAAAACGGCCGGGCCCGCCTCGCGCGAGCCCGGCCGTTTTTCTTTGCAGAGTCATGTGCGTGGTGCCCAGGGTGAGATTCGAACTCACACGCCTTGCGGCGCCGCCCCCTCAAGACGGTGTGTCTACCAGTTCCACCACCTGGGCGAGGGAGCGGGCTTCGTAGCACCGCTCCCCGGTTGATTCAAGCTACTTGCCCGGGGGGCCGACCGGGACCTGGTTGGGATTTGTCCCGGCCGGCGGCGTCTTCGGCGTCGGAGGGGCCAGCGGGGGTGTTTCGGTCTTCTTCGCCGCCTCCTGGGCCTCCATGTTGCGCCACGCCCGCAGCACCGAGTCGCTGTGCGAGGAGCGCCAGGCCAGGGTGAGGGAGGTGATCATGAAGATGATGGCGCAGACGCTGGTCACCTTGCTGAGGAAGGTCACCGAGCCGCGGCCGCCGAAGACCGTGTTCGCGCCGCCGCCACCGCCGCCGAACGCCGCCATCGCGTCGCCTTTTCCGGGCTGGAGAAGGATGACGAAGATGATGAAGATGCTGACGAAGACGTGCAGCGCGTAGATGGCCCACATAGAGGGCGTGGCGAATAGCACGCGAGGTGTGGCCGGGCAAGCGAACCGCCCCGGGTGGCCCGCCCGGCTGTACGGGGAGGGGCCAGGGTGGTAAACTAACCTCGTTGGAGGTGTGACGGATGCCCGGTGCCGCCCGCCTGGGGGACAAGGCCCAGACTCAAGCAGACGCCCACGGCTGCCCCGGCTGCCCGCACCCGGGCGTGGGACCCATCATCAGCGGGTCCCCCGACGTGAACATCAACAGCCGTCCCGCCGCCCGGAAGGACGATCCGGGCGTGCACGCGGCCTGCTGCGGGCCCAATACCTTCACCATCGCCGCCGGCTCGGCCACCGTCTACGTGAACGGCAAGCCGCTGGCGCGCATGCAGGACAACACCAGCCACTGCGGCGGCTCGGGCCCCATCATCGAGGGGTCTGCTGACGTCTGCGTCGACGACGGCGCCGGGGCCGCCGAGGGCATCGCCGCCGCCGCCATCGAGGCGGTGAAGATCCTCCTGGAGAAGACCGCCAGGTCGAAGGAGAAGAAGGCGAAGAAGGCCTCCGACACGCACCAAGGGAGCGAGGCGAAGCCGGCCAAGGACCTGGCCCGGGACGCCAAGGAGGCTGCCAAGGAGTTCGCCATCCTCTCCGCCCGCTGGGGCGTGCAGCGCGCCGTCAACGGGCAGGAGGTGGAGCTGCTCATCGAGTGCGCCGAGCCCAAGGGGCAGCTGCAGATCGAGATCTGGGCGCAGGGCGCCGACCGGTCCCAGGACCAGAAGGTGAAGAGCGACTCGGCCGGCGCGGCGAAGAGCGTGCGCAAGAAGGTGAAGCTGGAGATCCCCCCCGAGGCCGCGCCCGCCAACGAGTGCCACTTCTACTTCCTGGTGAAGGGCGACCAGGGCCCGGAGCGCCGCAGCGACACCCTCTTCGTCGACCGCACTCCCTTCCGCTTCTCCATCTAGAAAGAGTCACACCTCGATCAGGCCCTTGCGCAGGCCCTCGGTGACCGCTTCGACGCGGTTCGTGACGTCGAGCTTGTCGTAGATGTGCTCGAGGTGGGTGCGGACCGTGGCCCGGGAGAGGCCCAGGACGCCCGCGGCCTCGCCGTTGGAGAGGCCCTTGCCGATCAGGCGGAGGATGTCGATCTCCCGCTGGGTGAGCGGCCGGCCCGGCTCCTCGGGCTGCGGCCCTTGCCTCGGCTCGGTCTCCGGAACGCGGAAGTGGCGGAGCAGCCGGCGGGCCAGGCTGGGCTGGATGACGCTGCCCCCGGCCTTCACCTCCCGGATGGCCTCGACGATCTTGCCCGCCTCCTGTCCCTTGAGCAGGTACCCCGAGGCGCCCGCCTTCACCGCCTCGATCACCTTCTCCTCCTCGTCGAAGATGGTGAAGATCAAGACCTCCACCGCGGGCCAGCGCCGCTTCACCTCCCGGGTGACCTCGATGCCGCTCATCCCCGGCAGCCCCAGGTCCTGGAGGAGCACGTCGGGCCGCCGCTTCTCCAGCAGCGCCAGCAGCGACTCGCCGGAGAG
>Ga0335085_10003095_pt1 | contig 29598 bp, 27 predicted proteins | sample Lox_Sample_45_FD_206712 | JGI IMG/M metagenome (GOLD analysis project Ga0335085, IMG submission 206712) | Soil microbial communities from Loxahatchee National Wildlife Refuge, Florida, United States - Lox_Sample_4.5 | ecosystem: Environmental > Terrestrial > Soil > Wetlands | place: USA... | reverse complement strand
GCTCACGTTGCCGCGTTGCCGCGGCAGGCAATCGGCGATCCGCTCATACTGACTCTCACTAAGTCTCATACCCGCCACCTTGCCCTAAACTATCTGATTGTACAAGTAGTGTTAACAGGCCCTAGTCGGGGTTGGTCCCGTTATTGGCGGGCGAATCAGTCGCCTAAGACCTTTTTGACGTGCAGGAAGGCCTTGGAAACCGAACCTAAATACATGGCGGCGAGAATGGCGATGATGGCGATGACGCAAAGGAGTTCCATCAGGCTCAGGCCGTTTCTCCCAGGTTGTGTGCGTATTCGCATACTGGAGATTTGACCGGGAGGCAGGCAAAGGCTCACGCGAGGGAGCAAAAACATCGACATCGAACATCCAACGCTGAACATCGAATGAGAGGGGCGCAGACAGGGTGGGCCTTCGCAACTTGGTTAAGCTTCGGAAGCACAGTAATTTCGGCGTAAAAAAGGCCCCGACGGGGATGGGTTCGGGGCGTTCTTGCAAATTGGGGGAAATTCGGTTCTCCTGTGTCCCCATACATGAAGCGATTGGTTTGTTGTGTCCTGATTGCGGCTGTGTTGCCGGCGGGCCGGCTCGCGGCTTACGAATACGCGGAGGTCACGCTGGATTACGTCGCCGCCAAGGCGCAGCAGCGGGCCCAAAAGCCCTTCCATTCTCCGAGGGCGGACCTGCCTGACTTCCTGAGACAGGACAAGCTGGACTACGATAAATATCGCGAAATCGAATTTCGCCATGAGGATGCGTTGTGGGCGACGGAGCCGCTGCCGTTTCGCGTGGAATTTTTTCATCCGGGCTATCTTTACCAGGAGCCGGTTCACGTAAACGAGTTCACGCTCACGCACGTGCAGCCGATCCGGTTCGTGCAGGATTGGTTCAATTACCGGGCGCTGCATTTTCCGAGGCAAATTCCGGCGGACACGGGTTATGCGGGCTTTCGCGTTTTGTATCCGTTGAACCAGCCGGACAAGTGGGACGAGCTGGGCGCATTCATCGGGGCGAGTTATTACCGGCTGCTGGGCAAGGGGCAGGTCTACGGACAATCCGCGCGCGGGCTGGCGCTGGATTGCGGCGAGACGGATCGGCCGGAGGAATTCCCGATTTTCACGGACTGGTGGCTCGGCAAGCCGTCGCAGGGCGAGGATCGGTTGAAGATGTATGCCATCCTGGACAGCGTGAGCTGCGTGGGCGCGTATAAGTTCGTGATCATTCCCGGCGATGTGACGGTGGCGGAGGTGGAGGCGATTTTGTATTTCCGCGACGGCGACAAGGTGCGGGCGGTGAATCCGGAGCGCAAGCCGATCAAAACGATCGGGATGGCGCCGCTGACGAGCATGTTCTGGTTTGGGAAGGCTTCGGAAAAAAGGTTCAACGATGTGCGTCCGGAAGTGCATGACACGGACGGTTTGCTGATGCAGTTGCAGCAGGGCGAAGTATTGTGGCGGCCGCTGGTGAACCCGCCGCAAATGAGCCACCAGGTGTTTGCGACGAAAAATCCGGGCGGGTTCGGACTGATTCAGCGCGAGCGCAATCCCGCATGTTACGAGGATTTGAACAATCTTTATTTCAAAACGCCCAGCGTGTGGATCCGCCCCAACGGGGATGCCGCCTGGAAGGACGGCGAAATTCATCTGGTGGAATTGCCGACGACCTACGAGGGTCTGGACAACATCGTGGCTTTCTGGAATCCGAAGGAGCAGCCGGAGCCGATGAAGCCATTCCACATTGGTTACACGTTATTGTGGGGGCTGAACGAGTCGGACATGAAATTGAATTTCGACAAGGATCGTGTGGTGTCGACACGCGTGGGGGTGGATGCGCGGGATCCGAAGGTGCATGAGTTCATGATTGATTTTGCGGGGCCGAAGTTGAAGCCGTTCACGGAATCGAACAAGCCGCAGGCCATTTCGAGCTGCAGCGCGAACGCCGGGATTTCGTTCAGCGAGGTTTATTACAATCCCTACAACGGAAGCTGGCGGGTGGTGCTCAAGTTGGAACCTAAACCTGACAACAAGGACCCGGTGGACATCCGGTGCACATTGCAAAAAGGAGAGGAGGTTCTCAGCGAGACATGGACCTATCACTGGAGTCCGCCTTAAACATTCCGGGCGCGAGCGCGGAGGCTTCGGGGAATATTGCGGGGCGCCCGCTGGATGAATGGAACGCCGCTTACGCGAAAGTGGAGAGCTATTTTCACGCCCTGCGCATTCGCAACAAGGTGCTGCTCGGGCGCCTGGTGATTCATGTTTTGAAACGGGCGATGCGCCGCGCGCCGCAGGAATCGCATCGTTCCGCGACCGAACTGGCGGCCGAGGAAATGGACCAGGTGGTGACGGAATGGTTCGGGCAGGTGCTGCAGGAGCCGCCGGTGGGCACGGATCACATGCTGTCGACGCGGGGGCGGCTGGCCTTGCTGCTGGCGGACATGCCGGGCAAATGGCAGGACCAATTTCTGCATCCCCCACCCTGGCCGGAGGAATTCATCAAGGCGATGCGCGAGGCGTATTTGCGGGCGGGGCCGGATTTTCAACTGGCAAAAATGGCGCCGCGCCCGCTGGACCTGGGGCCGATTGCGACGCTCTCCAACCTCAGCATGCTTCCGTTCCGGAAGATGATCTTTGTGTGGGTGGTGCTCACGCTTTTATTCATCGCGCTGTTTGTCGTGACGCACAATTCGGAACAGAACCACCACCTGCTGAATGAATTTCTTTCCCGGTTGGAGGGCATCTTCCACTGACTATGCCTGGCCCGGCCACTGAACCCTCCTCCCACGCGGGGCTGCAGCCCGGCACGGCCTTTTATTCCAGGCGCACGATACGGCGCTGGCTGCGGCTGTTCGTTTTTTATTCCCTGGTGATGCTGCTGACGGGCGCGGTTTCGGTTTTGTTCGCGGACCTGCTCTGGCGCAGCGGCTGGACGGGATCGAGCACGGTGCTGCTGGTTTTGTTCGTGATTTTATTCGGGCTGATTGCCATCGGCTGCATGCACGGCATTTTTGGTTTTGTGCTGCGGACGTTTGGCGACCCGGACCGCATCACGCGGTTTGGCAATTACAAGGAACAGAGCATCGCCGGTGTGAGCGTGGCAATTGTGTTCCCGACCTATAACGAAGGGGTGGCGCGGGTGATGGAAGGGCTGCGGACGACTTATGCCTCGCTCGAACAAACAGGGCAGATCGAGCGGTTCGATTTTTTCATTTTGAGCGATTCGACGGACCCGGCGAAGTGGGTGGAGGAGGAGCAGCGCTGGTGCGAGCTCGTGCGCGAGCTGGACGCGCTGGGACGGATTTATTATCGCCGGCGCATTTCGAACGAGGGCAAGAAGAGCGGGAACGTGCGCGATTTCCTGAGCACGTGGGGCAGGCGCTACCGATATTTCATCGTATTTGACGCGGACAGCGTGATGCGCGGCGAGACGATTGTGGACCTGGTGAAATTGATGGAGGTGCATCCGCAGGTGGGGCTGATCCAAACCGTGCCGGCGCTGGTGAATGCGGAATCGCTGTTCGGGCGCATCCAGCAATTTGCGAATCGCCTGTATGCACCGGTGTTCATCGCGGGGCTGAATTTCTGGGCGCAGGGTTTTGGAAATTATTGGGGGCACAATGCGATCATCCGCACGGATCCCTTCATGCAATATTGCGACCTGCCGCATTTGCCTGGGCGCAAACCGTTTGGCGGGCAAATCCTGAGCCATGATTTCGTGGAGGCGGCGCTGCTGGTGAAAGAAAACTGGCAGGTGTGGTTCGCGTACGACCTGGAGGGCAGCTACGAGGAAATCCCGCAGGACATGATCAGCAACGCGCAACGCGACCGCCGCTGGTGCCAGGGAAATCTGCAGCACAGCCTGGTGCTTTTCGGCCGCGGCATGCGGGGCATCAGCCGCATCCATTTTTTGATGGGGATTTTTGGCTACCTGGCGAGCCCGTTGTGGCTGCTGTTCCTGATCACGTTCAATTGGGCGCTGTGGAATTTCAAGCGCAGTGAGTTGTCGGTGATTACGGTGCGCGGGTTGACGACGCCATTCCTCAAACTGAGCGGAATGGAGCATGCGTTTTTGATTTTCGTGATTTGCATGGCGGTGTTGTTCCTGCCGAAGATTCTCGCGCTGATTGACCTCGCGTTCGACCGCAAGCGGCGGCAGGCGTTTGGCGGGTTGCAACGCGCAACGGTGAGCGCGGTCATGGAAACATTTTTTTCGTCGCTGCACGCGCCGCTGCAAATGTTGTGGCACTCGAAGTTTGTCGTCACGATTTTGATGGGCATCGGAGTGAGTTGGGGCCCGCAAAAACGCAGCGCGGACGGCATCACGTGGACGGAGGCGATTCGGAGGCATTGGGGACAAACGCTGCTGGGGATCCTGTGGGGCGCGGCGGTGTGGAAGCTGGATCATCCGACGTTTTATTGGTTCCTGCCGGTGCTGGCGGGAATGTTGATTGCAATTCCGCTCAGCGTTTTCACAAGCCGCATGAGTCTGGGCTCGCGGGCGCGCAGCCTGGGATTATTTCTCACGCCGGAGGAAACCTCGCCGCCGTCGGAGCTGGATACGTTGCGCGTGCGGATGGCGTTGCTGGAGAAAACGGAGGCGCCGCAGCCGGCGAATGCGATCATCGCGGAAGCGGTTTTGGATCCTTATGTGAATGCGATTCACGTGTCGCTGTTGCGCGAGAAGCAATTGAACCCGGAGTATCGTGATGCGTTGATCAAACTGGGCGTGGGCCGGCCGGAAGTGCGCGAGCTGGCGGAGAAATTGCTGGGCCAGGGACCGGAGGCGTTGACGACGGCGGAGAAGGTTTTGGTTTTGTCGGATGCGGATGTGGTGCCGTGGCTGCATCGACAGGCGTGGATACGGCCGTCCAAGGCGCTGGCGGGTTGGTGGCAGACGGCGATTCGGAAGTATGCGCGCTAAGCGCCAAATCCGAACGGCGAGATCCGAAATCCGAAACAAACCGGAAGCCCGAAACCCGAAATGCCGCGAACCAGGCGCCGGCCCGCGGCCCCCTTCGGGTTTCTCAATTCGGACTTCTTTCGGATTTCGGATTTCGACATTCGGATTTCATTTCCCATGCCGCCGAAAGCAGTTGCCGGGGCGGTTTTGTTCTGCTAGACGTTACGAGCCGGAAGCGGGTGTGGTTCAATGGTAGAATATGGCCTTCCCAAGGCTGAGACGAGGGTTCGATTCCCTTCACCCGCTCCAACTTGCCAGCTTCATTCTCAAGCGTTTATGCAGGTGCTGGTGCATTCACCCCCGGTTTCCTGACAAATTCCTGACACACTCTCCACTTGACGGCGTGCAAACGGATGCCCGTGGAGGCTCCTGACCGTGAGCAAATTCCCGAAGCGAATCAAGCGCGGCTCAACCGTCGTCTCGATCTACCGCACGCCGAGTAAGGGTTATCCGCTGTATACCGTCACACATTACGACATGGATGGACAGCGATGTCGCCGCACGTTCGCGAAGTATCGTCTGGCCCACAAGGTGGCCGTTGAAACCGCAACAAAAGTGGCCTGCGGAAAGCCGGAGGTACACGTGCTCACTGGCAGCGATCTTTTCGCATACCGGCGAGCAATGAAAACTTTGCACTCCACCGGAGTCGACCTCGACGTGGCAGCAACGCAGTACGCGCACGCTTTTCGGCTGTTGGATGGAGCGCCGCTTACAGAAGCAGTCGCCGTGTACATGCGCCAGAAACAATCGGCCATTCAACTCAAGCTCGTTTCAGAGGTTGCCGACGAAATGATTAAGGCCAAACAAGAGAAAGGACGAAGCTTTCTTTACCTAAAAGACCTGAGACTGCGATTAGCGCGGATCGTAATAGCATTCCCACGACCATTGGCAGAAATCACCCCTGTTGAGATCGACAAGTACCTCGCATCATTAAAGTGCGCACCCCGAACTCGGAATAATTTCAGGCTGGTCTTCGGCACGCTGCTCAAGTTTGGCCAAAGGAGAGGATATGTTCCGAAAGATCACCCCGGTATCAGTACGATAGAAAAATCGACGCAACCTTCGGACGAAGTCGTTGTGTTCACACCAGAGGAGATGAGGAGCCTAAACGAGTAATAGAAGCTCAGAGCATTGCGACGGCGCGGTTTCGATCATACGAAGATAAAGAAAGGGTAAAAAAAGTGCTCGAAGGTTTAGCTTTAGTGTGTGACCAGTGTGGCCCTCGACTGACACCGGAGGAAAAGGAGGACGTTAATAAGTATTTGGAAATCCGAGCGCAAATGCCAGCACTCAACACCCTGATTACCTTGGCGACTGAAATCGCGGAACTGGAAAAGTCCAATTGTGAATTGAAAGACCTTATCCGAAAGAAAGCTGAATTCAAGTTGCCTCTGTGGTACGTGAGCGGGTTTGTCCTTGGGGGCATCGGGGTGATAGGTACGATCGTCAGTTTTATCGGGCTGCTGGAGTGGGACTGGTCGTGGTACCCGCTCGCGATCTCATTCCCGCTGTGGTTTGTTGGTGTGGCGGCAAATGCAGAGCGATTGAAACCGAAGCCGCTGGCACTTCGTGAGGGAATTGCATCGAAGATCAAAGCGCTTCAAGATTCGATTCAACAGAAAACCGTGGTATTAAAGTTCGAAGTTCAATCTCATGCAGCGAGCCTCTCCAGTCTCCGCGAGCAGATCGGTGATTTGTCTTTGGCGGATTACCAGCGCATTAAGGCGGATAGGGAAGCTTTCATCCAAAACGTCTTGGCCACAGAGGCCGGGAGTTCGATCATGCCTGACTGAATCTGAATTTCAGGAGACGACAAAATGGTGCATTTGCCAAAAAACAAATCCGGCAACTTATATCATCGCAACGCTCCACCGCGTGACAATCCTGACGACGTTGATCCAAAGCTGTGGATTCTCGACCGTGCATTTCCAGAACAGTATGGCAAGTCTGTCCGAGAGCGATTACAAAATCGGCTGCTACTTGCTGATTTTACCGACATCAAACTTACAAAAAACAGCAGGCAAGACACCGCATGGACTGTGAGAATGAATCACGGCATCCACACGAAATTTTTGGATGAGGATCAGTTGATTCAGTGCTTCATTGGTCTTGCCAACGATCTCGGCAAGACAATAGGGCGCGCCGGGATAGCGGTCGCGATTTCAGGGGCACAGATAGACGCCTCGTTCATAATGTTAGCGTTAACGTAGTTTCCGTATCTCCGAAGGTGACCTTGGTAAACGGATCATCAGTGTCGATGTAACCAAAGAACTCCACCGAACCGCCAAGCGGCGATGAGATCGCGGGGACAGTGACCGTCTTGGTGGTTCCGTCGGTGAACGTGAGTGTGAGCGTGCCGCCGAAGTCACCCACGTCCGTCGCGAAGAAGCCGAAGGCGGCTACCGGCGCCGAAAAACTGATGGTGAAATTCTGGTCAATCTCCAAAAACTTGCTGCCACCGGGCGTCGTGTTGAACCGGCCAACACTTTCACTGCCAGGGTCCTGGACGATGGAGGCGTCACCACCGCTTAAAGTGGCGGTGCCGGCTCCCGGGAAATTGATGGCGTAAGGACCGGTCTGCCCGTTGGCAAACTCTTCGAATGTCTCGGTGCCAGTGCCCGTCAGGTGGCTCTGGAAGTCGCTCGAGGCCCCGCTCGCATTCGGCCAGGAAGTGATGAGGGGATTGCCATCTCCGTTACCCTGGTCTTCACCCCAAAACGTGGCCTCATACGCCTGCGAGGCGATGCAAGGTCCCAGCAGCGCTGCCGCTGCGATTATTGTTGAAATGGTTTTCATGGTGGGATTTTTTACTCGTTGGTTTTTTAATGGGCTTATTGGTTTTCTTTCAACTTCCAAGAGGGGTACGGCCGCGAGCCTAAAATGCGCCTCTTCTGAGTTGGTTTATTGGTTCATTGATCTGCGTTACAGCCATGAGCAGCGACCATGCCAATAGCTAATCTTGAAGCCAGCACTCATTTATAACGCCTTTATTTAATGCGGTTCCTTGCTTTAATTATTTTCCAAGGCGCCCTGCATCCAGATTCAGCCAAGCGAATTGCGTAAAGTACCCCGACAACTGGGGCGCATACGAGCTATAAAATTATCTTATGTATTTTAAACTGAGTCGTTTACGCGGATTTTGGCGGGGAGAAAATTTTTCCGACGCGTACATTTACTAATTGTGGTTTCTCCGAAATGTTAAATTTTTTGTCATTTAAATTTTCTATGCGGGCTGGCCAAACCTTCAACGGTCATGGCACCTCGACGCGCCGCGGGACGGTGCTTCCGACCTTGCGCGCGAGAGTGGTTCTGGTGCAGGCTGACGGCGTTTCACCAGGTTACTTATGAATGCGCGCACTTTTGGCAAGACGGGCGTCCGTGTCTCGGAAATGAGCCTCGGCTGCTGGCAACTCGGGGGCACTGACTGGGGCAATGTCGAGGACAAGACGGCTTTGGATATTCTTTCAACGGCGGTGGAGGCGGGCGTGGATTTCTTTGACACAGCGGATGTCTATGGCAATGGCCGCAGTGAAACGTTGATCGGCCGTTTTCTCAAGGAGCGCAAACCGAAGCTTTTTGTGGCGACCAAACTCGGGCGCACGTCCAGTCTTTACCCGGACAAATACACGGAGGCCGGCGTGCGCGCGGCGACGGAGGCGTCGCTGAAACGATTGGGTGTGTCCGCGCTGGACCTGACGCAGTTGCACTGCATTCCGCCCGCGGAGTTGAAGCGCGGGGATGTCTTCGAGTGGCTGCGCAAGCTGCAACGCGAGGGAAAGATTCGTCACTTCGGCGCAAGCGTGGAATCGATGGACGAAGCGCTCGTCTGCCTGGAGCAGCCGGGCCTTGTATCGCTGCAAATCATTTTCAACGTTTTCCGCCAGAAACCGATTCACACCTTATTTCCCAAATCGAAGGAAAAAGGCGTGGCGATCATCGTGCGGCTGCCGCTGGCGAGCGGGCTGTTGAGCGGCAAGTTGACGAAGCAAAGCAGATTTCCGCAGAACGACCATCGGAACTACAATCGCGACGGTCAGTTCTTCAACGTGGGCGAAACATTCGCCGGGTTGCCGTACGAGAAAGGCGTGGAGCTGGCGGATGCTGTGAAGCCGATGGTGCCGGGCGGCCTCACGATGGCGCAGATGGCGCAGCGGTGGATTCTGGATTACGACGCGGTCTCGACGGTCATTCCCGGCGCGAGCCGGCCGGAACAAGCGAAGGCGAATGCGGAGGTGTCAGCCCTGCCGCAACTCGATCCGAAACTGCACGACGCGCTCCAGCAATTCTATACGCGGGAAGTCGCGCCGCATATTCGCGGGCCGTATTAAGCGGCCCCTCCACGCCGGAACCGATGGCGAGGATTTGCCGTCGTTTCTTTGCTAACGAACCAGCTTCACCCTGTCATTACCAATTGGATAAGTGTATCCCGTGAACGTCCATTGATTCCAATTAAATGGATTGAGCGATTCTAATTTGAAAAACCGGGAGAAAGTGTTTGCACAAAAGCTTGTGTTGCTGAAAGATAGCCGTGGCCGTCAGGAGATGAAACAGCCTCGACACTAACGAGTTCAGCATTTTTTGTTGGAACCTGTTGGGTATGAAGGACGTCTAATCCTGGGCAAGAAAGCATGATAGGTTTTGGAAAAGACAAAGAGCGGCAGCGGTTTTATTTGTTTCCCGGCCAGGGCGGCCGGGCGGCCAGGCGCAAGCATCGGCGGATTCTGTTATGGTCCGTCGCGTTTGGACTGGTGGCATCCGCCATCTTTGTTGGGGTCATGTATTTCGTCAATCGGCCAACGGGGCTGAAGTAATTCGCCGCGCGGTTCGTCCCGCCCAATTCCAGCGCGCTTGCTGTTCCACGGGACGGCGTTACACTTTCACCAGCAGTCGCAAACGACTCATCGCGACATGAAAAATATCGTCTTCCAGGCCCTGGCCGATGCAGCCCGCAGCGGCGAAGCGGTGGCGCTCGGAATCATCACCGGCGTGAAGGGCTCCAGCCCGCAAAAGGTCGGCGCGAAGGCGCTCTTTTATCGCGATGGACGCATCAAGGGGACGCTGGGCGGCGGATGTCTGGAGGCGGAAATTCAACAGCGGGCCATTCAATCCCTGCGTTCCGGCGAACCGGCCAAATTCGATTTGTTGCTCGACCACGATTTCGGCTGGGACGATGGCTTGATTTGCGGCGGGAAGGTTTTTGGAGTGATTCTTCCCAATGCGCAAAAGGCAGGCGGAAAATTCTGGAATGAATTGGCGGAGCGGGAAGCCGCGATGGCGTGGGGAGTGGGCGGAGATTTTGGCATCCAGAAAAGCGGCGCGCGCGGAGCGACGCGCCCTGCCGGCAACTGGCTTTATCACGAATGGGTCACTCCGTCGTGCGCACTTTGGATCGCCGGCGCCGGCCACATCGCGCAAGCGGTCGCTCCGCTGGCGTTGCAGTTGGATTTCAATGTGTCCGTCTTTGATGACCGTCCGGCACTGGCCAATTGCGATTTTTTTCCGGACGACGTTGCGCTCAAGGTCGGCGAATGGGAAAAATTGAGCGAACTGCCGCTGCCGGATGTGCCGAGCTTCGCGCTCATCGTCACGCGCGGGCACCGGCATGATGCGCTGGTGCTGAAGGATTGGATTCACAAACCGTTTTTGTTTCTGGGAATGATCGGCAGCGCGCGCAAGGCGCGGACGATTTTCAATCATTTCGCCGAAGAAAAAATTGCGACTGCGGAGGAAATGGCGCGCGTGGTGTGCCCGGTGGGAATCAAGATTCGCTCGCAAAGCGTGCCGGAAATCGCGGTCAGCATCATGGCACAGTTCATCGACAAACGCGCGGAGCTGGTGGGCGAGAAACAGGTTTCGACGGCGGCGAAGGTGGAGTTGGTTTAAAGTGGGACAGGCATCCTGCCTGCCTCTGACTTCTTGCTCAGAAAATGGAGACAGGCAGGATGCCTGTCCTATGTTTAACGAGCCAACACCTATCTCCGTTTTGAAGGCTTTGTTGCCTTGACGCCGCTTTTTCGCGGCGCGGCTTTCTTACCCTTCAACTTCTCTAACTCCCGTTTGAGCCTCTCGTTTTCGGACTGGACCTTGTCGAGTTCTTCCTTCGTCGCCTCGCGGGCTTTGTGCGCTTCGGTCAGGTCTTTGGCGTGGCGGCGGAGTTCGAGCTGCGTCATTACGTGACGCGAGAGGACGCGCAGTGCTTGCTGTTGCTCAAGGCGCAATTCACGCGGCACTTTGTCAATGACGCACAAGGTGCCTAGCGCGTGGCCGTCCGGCGTGATGAGCGGCGCGCCGGCGTAAAAACGAATTTTCGGGTCGGAGGTGACCAGCGGATTTTTGGCGAAGCGGGCATCCTTGGTCGCGTCCGGTATAATAAACAAATCCTCCTGCTGGATGGCGTGCGCGCAAAAAGAAATGTCTCGCGATGTTTCGTTGATGGTGATGCCGACTTTGGATTTGAACCACTGACGGTCCTCGTCCACGAGGGAAATCAGGGCGATGGGCGCTTCGCAAATGCGCGCGGCAAGCTCGGTGAGGTCGTCAAAAACCTCTTCCGGAACAGTATCGAGAACATCGTACTGCCACAGGACTTTGAGCCGTTTGGCTTCGTTTGTTTGCTTCGTCGCGGTCATTGGATTTGCTACTCGGACGCGATAGTAACGAGTCGTTTACTTAATGCAACGTCTTTGTATTGCCGCGGCGGCGCGGAGAGATGCACAAATTGTTTCCTCTCAGCGCCCTGCGGTTCTGCGGCAAAACGGATTTGCACCGTTAAATTGCAATTTGCCATTTGCCGTGAATTTAGCTAGGGTTTGCGCATGTCGATTAGTTTCAAAACTACGACGACGATTTAGCGTCCCTTCCGAATAGGAATGGACGCCAACGCCTCGCACTGAACGTTCGAGGCGTTTTTGTTTGCCGGCGCAGACATTTTTACCGCAGATAAACACAGATGAACGCAGATAAGAAAACAAAGCCGCAAAAGTGCCGGCATGTCGGATTGCTTACATTGGCGCTCCGAAAACCTGCGTTTATCTGCGGTTAACTTTTTGAATTTATGGCAGACGAGCAAGAACCACCGAAGGAACGCAAAAGTCTGGACGACCGCGCCAGGATGACTGAATTGGAGCGCATACGCCATTCAGCCGCGCACGTGATGGCCACGGCCATCCTGCGCCTCTGGCCGGACGCACAATTTGCCGCCGGGCCGCCGGTCGAAAACGGTTTTTATTACGATGTGGACTTGAAACACCGCATCTCGCCCGAGGATTTCCCGAAGATCGAGGAGGAGATGAAGAAGGAGATCAAGGCGAACAACACCTTCGAGAAAATCGTCGTCACTCGCGAACAGGCCATCAAGGATTCAGAGAGCGGACGTCTGGGCGGACTGACCGAACGGCCCGGCAATCCCAGCAAGTTCAAGCTCGGAAATCTCGAGGCGATTCCCGAAGGCGAACAAATTACTTATTACAAGAACGGCGATTTCATCGACCTCTGCGCGGGGCCGCACGTCATGCGCACCGGCAACATCGGCGCGTTCAAGCTTACCACAGTGGCGAGCGCGTATTACAAGGGCGACGAAAAAAATCCGCAGCTCCAGCGCATTTACGGCACTGCGTTCAAGAACAAGACCGCGATGGACGAGTATTTCAAAATGCTCGAAGAGGCCAAGCGCCGCGACCATCGCAAGATCGGCGCGGAGATGGGGTTGTTCGCGATCGACACCGAATACGTCGGCCCCGGCATGCCGCTCTGGCTGCCCAAAGGCACCGTGCTCGTCGAGGAATTGGAAAAACTGGCCAAGGAAACCGAATTCGCCGCCGGCTACGTGCGCGTGCGCACTCCGCATTTGGCAAGGGAGAAGATGTACAAGACTTCGGGGCATTTGCCGTATTACGCGGAGAGCATGTTCCCGCCGATGGAACTTTACGAAGATAAATCAAAAGCTACTGAATTGGTTGAGCGCATAGCTGCAAACAACAAAAAACTTGTAGAACGAGCCAGGCCAATCGCTTTAGCGGCTGGGATTTCAGATGATTCTCAAAGTCTTGGTAATTACGCTTACAAATTAGTCGAGCGAGGTGAAGCGCCGGATGACCTGAAAGAATTGGTGCGGGAACATTCAAAGTTGGCTAATGAAACGGGACAAGGTGAACGTTACTACCTCAAAGCCATGAACTGCCCGCATCACCATCGCATTTTTGCGGCGGAGCCGAAGAGCTATCGGGACTTGCCGTTGCGGCTGGCGGAATATGGCACCTGTTATCGCTATGAGCAGAGCGGTGAGTTGTTCGGTTTGATGCGCGTGCGCTCGCTCAACATGAACGACGCGCATATTTATTGCACCGAGAGCCAGTTCGCGGACGAGTTCAAGGCCGTGAACGACATGTACCTGAAGTATTTCAAAATCTTCGGCCTGGAAAAATACCAGATGCGCTTCAGCACGCACTCGAAGGAAGGACTCGGCAAAAAATACGTGAACGAACCCGAGCTGTGGCTCAAGACCGAGGACATGGTGCGGCGCGTGTTGCAGGAGAGCGGCATCAATTTCGTGGAAGTCGCGAACGAGGCGGCGTTCTACGGCCCGAAGATCGACGTGCAGGTGTGGAGCGCCATCGGCCGCGAATTCACCATCGCGACCAACCAGGTGGATTTCGCCGTGCCGGCGCGGTTCGGCCTGCAATACAAGGACCGCGATAATACCCTCAAAACTCCGTTGTGCATTCATCGCGCGCCGCTGGGCACGCATGAGCGGTTCATCGGTTTTCTCATCGAGCATTACGCCGGCAATTTTCCGCTGTGGCTCGCGCCCGAACAGGTGCGCGTGCTGACCATCGGCGAGGAAGAGCCGCTGGTGAATTACGCCAAGGCCATCGTGAACGAACTCCGCGCCAACATGGTGCGCGTGGAAGGCGATTATTCCTCGAACAAAATCAACGGCAAAATCCAGGACGCGGAAAAATCCAAGGTGCATACGATGCTCGTGATCGGTTCGCGCGATATGGATGCCGGAAACGTCAGCGTGCGCCTGCACGGCAAAGGCAACGTCGGCGCGAAAGCAAAAGGCGACGTGGTGGCGGAGATTCTCGCGGCGATAAAAGAACGAAGGGCGTGATTCGCCTTCCGCAGGCTGCCAGCCTGCGATACAGCAGACAAACTGTCTGCGCTACAATCAAACAATTTCCTATCGCTGTTCCGGCGGGGTTGGATTAATTTGCGCGCATGAAATCCTCATTGCTCGCCGCATTGGTTTTCTCCCCGCTTTTTTTCGCCCGCGCCGATGAAGGCATGTGGCTGTTCAACCAGCCGCCACGTGAAATCCTTCAAGCACGTTATCAGTTCGAGCCGAGCGACGCCTGGCTGGAGCATTTGCAAAAATCGTCGGTGAACATCGGCGCTTCCGGCAGTTTCGTGAGCGAGGATGGCTTGCTGATTTCCAATCATCACGTGGGCTCCAGCTCGCTGCAAAAGCTCAGCACGAAGGAAAAGAATTACCTGCACGATGGTTTTTACGCGCGCACGGAGGCCGAGGAATTGAAGTGCGACGACCTCGAAATCAATGTGCTGCAATCCATCGAAGACGTGTCCGCGCGCGTGAACGCGGCGGTGCCGAAGGAGGCGGATCCCGAGGCGGCCTTTCTGGCGCGGCGCAAGGTGATCGCCGAGATTGAAAAGGAGTCGCTGGATAAAACCGGGTTGAAGTCGGACGTGGTCACCTTGTGGCAGGGCGGCACGTATCAGCTTTACCGCTACAAGCGCTACACGGACGTGCGGATTGTTTTCGCGCCGGAGCAGCAGGCGGCGTTTTTCGGCGGCGACCCGGATAATTTTGAATTTCCGCGTTTCGATTTCGACATCTGCCTTTTCCGCGCCTACGAGAACGGCAAGCCGGCGAAGACGACAAATTATTTGAAATTTTCGCCGACCGGACCGCGCGATGGAGAATTGGTTTTTGTGTCGGGGCATCCGGGCAGAACGAGCCGGCTGCTGACGATGGCGGAACTGGACAATGTGCGCGATCATACGATGCCCTACGCGCTGGCATCGCTCAAGCGCCTGGAGGTTTTGCTGGGCAACTGGAGCGAGCGCTCCCCGGAAAACGCGCGGCGCGCGAAGGAATATTTCTTCGGCGTACAAAACTCGCGCAAGGCGCTGAACGGTTTCCTGGCGGGATTGCTGGATCCGGAGTTGATGAATGCCAAGGCCAAGGCGGAAAACGATTTCAAGGCGCAGCTTGCGGCAAAACCAGAATTTGCCGACGCGCTTGCCGCTTACGACAAGATTGCGGATGCAACCAAAACATTCGCGAAGGACCAGAACCGCTACGCACTTCTCGAACAGGGCCGTGGATTTGATTCGGCCTGCTTTCGCCTCGCGCGGACATTGCTGCGCGCGGGTGAAGAGCGGCCGAAACCGAACGGCGAACGGCTGCGGGAATTTTCCGATGCGAATAAAGCCTCGCTGGAACTCAATCTCTTCTCCCCCGCCCCGATTTACAACGATCTCGAAATCCTGACGCTTTCGGATTCCCTGACTTTTTTTGCGACGCAATTGGGCGGCGACAATCCGCTGGTGCTGAAGGTCCTCGCGGGAAAATCGCCGCACGAGCGCGCGGCGGAATTGATCAATGACACAAAGGTGCGGGACGTGGCGTTTCGCAAAAAACTTTACGAGGGAGGCGCGAGCGCGGTTGCCGACGCGAAGGATCCGATGATTGAGCTGGCGCGGTTGATTGATCCCGAAGCGCGCGCGCTCCGCAAGACTTATGAAGACCAGGATGAGGTCAAGCAACAGGCGCATGCGGCGATTGCGCGCGCGGCGAATGCGCTGCTCGGCACCGGCGGCTCGCGTTATCCGGACGCGACCGGGACGTTGCGGCTGGCGTTCGGCACGGTGAAAGGCTACACGGAGGACGACGGCCAGGCTGTGCCGGCGTTCACGACGATTGCCGGACTTTATGAGCGGTCGAAGCTGATGAAGGACCATCCGCCGTTTGATTTGCCGCAAAGTTGGGAAGCCGGGCGCAAGCATTTGAACCTGAAAACGCCGTTCAATTTCGTGAGCACGTGCGACATCATTGGCGGCAATTCGGGCAGTCCGGTCGTGAACGGTAACGGAGAGTTTGTGGGTATTATTTTTGACGGGAACCTGCAAAGCCTGGCGTGGGAATACGCGTTCGACGACAAGCAGGGGCGCGCGACTTCGGTGGATTCGGCGGCAATTATTGAAGGGCTGGACAAGGTTTATCACGCGAAGGAACTGGTGCGGGAACTTTTGGACGGGAAGCGAAGTGAAAAATGACGGTTAGATGTTTATTGTGGGCAAAATGATTTTCCAAAGCTGTCCCGATGAAAAACCGAAGGCCGAAATCCGAATGCCGAAAGAAATCCGAGATTCGAATCCGACCCACCGGCGCTGGTTTGAAGCATTTTTTCGGGAATCCATTACGGCACCGCAGTTTCTTTCGGATTTCAAACTTCGGGCTTCTTTCGGATGTCGGATTTCAGATTTCGGATTTATTTGCGAAGACCGAGACAAGGAATTCGTTCGTGCCGGCTTTGCTCCGGGATTGAAACGTGTTATTAAATGGGCATGAAACGAATGCTTGTCAGATTTCATCTGATTTTTTTGGCGCTGGCGCTCGTGCTGCTGGGCGCGGGTTGCGAAAAGAAATCCGCGGTGGAAAAGCTCGCCGACGACACCAAATCATCTGCTGAAAAAGCGAAGGACGCGGTAAAAGACGCCGCGAACAAGACCGGCGACGCCATCAAGGACACCGCGAAGAAGGCGGTGGATGCCGGCAAGGACGGCGTGCAAAAGGCGAGCGCGTTTGCAACGAATGTGGCTGGAAAGACAACGTCCGTGGCGACGAACGTCGTGGCCAAAGCGAAGGAAGGCGCGCAAAAGGTTGAGAACGCCACCACAAATCTGTTCGATCAAATCAAGCAGAAGGTAGGCAATTGATTTTGCGCGTGCCGCTCCCCACGGCCCCGTGAGCAAAAACATGCATTTGTACTGGGCCGCGTTTACCACGCTCATTCGCACCCCGTTCGAGATCACGCCGCTGATCTGGGGCATCGTACCGCTCTACTTCGCGCTTCTGCTGAGCGAAATGACTTCGACGAAGGCGAATTTTCGCACGGCGATTCAAACCGGCTTCAGTTTCGTTTGGGCGAGCCTGCAATGGCTTTACCCGTATTTCCGCCCGCACGCAACGGGCGTCGCGCGGCTGGAACTCGGCGCGATGCTGCCGGTGAATTTATTTGTGACGTTCGCGGTGCTTGGGCTCGGTGTGATTGCATTCATCAGCGGGTTGCTGCGGAAGTATCCGAAATATTTCTCCTTCCTCGGCTATACACGATTCGCGAATTATTTCATGATCACGATTTTTCCCATGCAGGCGCGGGTGCTGCGCTGGGAATGGGATTATGTCATCGCCATTGCGCTGTTCGCGGTCCCGGTGTGGCTGGTGCTGCACTTTGGGCTGATGCCGATTCGGGGGAGAAAGTAGCCGCCTGACGTCAGTCGGCGCCACCTTCTTCGGCACGTTTTGCGTGGAATCATTCAGCGCGGACTCACGTTCGCGACTACGTTATTTTTAAACGCAGCCCAGCTCCATCTGAAAATAAAAAGACTCCGCCAATTACGGCGGAGTCATTTTGTGGCGCTCGGGAGGAACCGCTATTTCGCCATCAAAAGTTCCGTGCCGGCCAGGAGCACTGGGCCGCGGCCATGCGGATCATCCGGCGGACGCTGACGATTGATGTAGTAATCGAGCGTTTGGCCGATGTTGGTGCCAATGCAGGTTTCGTTCACGGCGCCATCGCCAGTCACATTTTTGGTGAGCCCGGCAAACGCCTTGCGAGCCATGGCCATGTAGGAGGGATCGATCCAGCCGCGATTGACGGCGCGGGCGATGCCGTAGGCGAACATGGCGGTGCAGCTCGTTTCCTCCCACAGTTCCTCATGATCCAGCACCTGCCGCCACATGCCGTCCGGCGCCTGCACTTTTTGGAGACCGTCGATTTGTTTCTTCAAAATGCCGATGAGCTGCGCGCGCTTGGGATGATCCTTGGGCAGCGCGGAAAGCAATTCCACCGTGGCCACAGTGACCCAGCCGTTGCCGCGGCCCCATTTGTAGGGCGAATGTTTTTGCGTCTTCACATCGTAGCCGTGGAAAAACAAGCCATCCGTGTCCTGCTCCAATTCCGCCTGATGAATGATTTGATTCGCGGCGTCATCGAGATATTTTTTGTCGCCGGTGAATTCCGACCAGCGAATGATGACGGGGCAACCCATGTAGAGGTCGTCGGGCCAGACAGTTTCTCCGTCCTTGCCTGGGCGCGCGAGCGTGCCGTTCGGGAGGCGATGCTGTTTGACCGTGACCCAGTCCACGATGCGCTCAGCGATGTCCTTGTCCGCCTGCGTGACCTGGCCGGGATGGCGCAACATGGTTTCGACGAGTTCGTTTCCCATGGAGCCGCAACTGTCCAGATTGCCGAGGCTGATGAGGCCCCGGATTTTGGACGTGCGCGCGAAAGCTTTTCCTTCATCGCCAAATTGCTTCTCCAGGCCGGCGAGCCATTCGTAGTAGCGGCCGCAGATCTGGTTGTGCTGAAGAACGAAGTTTTCCACTTCCTTGTCGCCCGTGACATCGACCGACCGGGTCATGCCGTAGAGCGCCACGCCCCACGGATAATTCCACAGGATGCCTTCGGGCGCCTTCGCGGCCTTGGCCTGGTCAAGGCTCGCAACCGTGGGATACTCGCCGTCCGCGAGCGGATGAATCTGATGCCTGGCCACGCGCGAGACGACGTCGCGAATCTCGGAGTTTTTGATATAAGCTTCGTTTTGAGCATGGGTCGAAGCGCATCCGACCGCGAACAGGGCGACGAGGCCAAGCGACAATAATCGGGCGTGGAACGTAGGAGTTTTTTTCATTGAGTTGGTTTGGGGTGATGGAAGAAATCGTTATTCGCTGGACACGGTAACTTCAATGGGCGAGGCGACACCCTGGGCGAAATCGCTCACGTATTTTTTCCACGCGTCCTGATCGGCGATATGGCCAGCCTGATCCCACGCAAAACCGGTCCAGTAGGAGATGGCGCCGTCCGCATCCGTTTTGGCGATGAGCAGATTATTTTTTGCGTCGTCGGTTTCTTTCACGACGGCTTTGGGATTCACGATGATCGCAAGGCCTTGCATTCCCTTGATCTTCTCCTGCTTTTCCCAACTCGTCATCGTGCCCTGCTCGGCGCTGAAATCTTTTTGCTCGCCGGAAACTTTCTTGAGGCCGATGGCAGCGGTCAGCGGACCGTTGCCGCCTTTAAACGTCGCCACGTAATGATCCAGCTGGCTGCCGGCATCGAGCGACACGCGCAGCGTCTCGGTGATTTTCATTCCGTCCGCATCGAATGTGGGATAGTCGAGTTCGAACAGCACGCGGATAGGGCCGTTCGCCAAGGTGCGCGACTGGCTGAAATTGATGGGCGCTTCCAACTTGTCACCGTACCAAAGACCGATGCCGCCATCGCCGCGTGTGGCGCCCGCTGAATAATCGTCGCAGCCTTCTCCGTGGTCGCTGTGATAATTGTCCAGCATGTACCAATCGTTAATGACGAGCTTCGGCGTTCTCTTGGACCAGATATCAATCGCGCTGCTGGTGAGCGGCTCGCCTTTCCAGGTGATGAGCGCCGTGCCGTAGGTGCGATGCGCGATGCGGTCATTTTCCCACGCATAGTCGTCAAAGCGTTCCTGATTGAACCGGCCGTAGGCTTTGAAATCGTCTTTGTGATACGTCTGTTTTTTTCCCACGCTCACGGTGAAAGTCTTGGTTTCGCCGGGCGCGAAATCGGCCTGGAAAATCACCGTGTCGCGCTTGTGATAGTCGTCGAAATCCGTATCGACTGCCTGGCAAAGCACTTCCTTGCCGGAACTGTCTTTGACGTGGATGAGCTCAAGAGTTTTGGCAGCGAGCGGGGCGAGATCCTTGCTCGAGAGTTCGATGGTCTGGCTGGGGCGGGAAATTTGCAGCTTATTGGTGGCTTTGACGGTCAATTCGCCGGCGGCCAGGCAGGTGGCCGGCAGCGAGATCATCAGCAGGAGGGGTAGATATTTCATTTTCATGGAGCAGGTCATTTTCGTTGCAATAACGGACGGCAACGCGTTCCCGGTGGTTACGAGGATTGCCGAGTCCGGGATGGTGTAAAATTTTTCGCGGCGCAGTGTCAACCACCTAAATGGGTGAGGCAGGGCTCAGGTTCAAATGCCATGTTTTTTAAATTTTTTTTTATTTCCTCTTTGTAAATGACTTCGCCATTTGTTCATATCACTTTCTGGCACTCGATTTATCATCACTCTCGTCCAGAAAGGTTCGGCAACTGTATCAGCCAAACCTTTTGGATATTGTCGAAATGAGATGCGTCGGCCCGGCCCTACCCTGGTTGTGAGTGACGGGTGGCGGAGTTCTGATATTCTTTGGCCATGAAAAAACTTTGCGCCGTGTTTTTGCTGGCGAGCGCACTGACCGTTTTCAGCCAGACGAATACCCTCACCGTCGACGACCTGATGCAGTCGGCGCAGCAATGGGCGAACGAGAATCTCGACGACAGTGTTGTGCGCGCGTTGCAAAACGCAGACCAGGACAAGGTGCGGCAATTTTTCGATTCGCTCCAAAAGGATATGCAGGGCGATTATGTCATCGACCTGGCGCAATTGCGCGACACGGCGCAGACGATTCTTCCGCTGCTGGAAAATTATGAGGAAACCGCGCCCTACGCCGCGTGGCTCAAAACGCGGATGGATTATCTCGACACGGCCAATGAATTGCGGTTGCGCATCGCACCACCGAAACTCGTGCCGGGCCAGCCGCCCCCGCCGCCGGTCAATCCGCCGCCGCAGGAGATTCGCGAAATCTGGGTGAAGAAAATCTCCACGCGTCCCATGCCCGACGAGGCAAAGCCGTATGTGAGCCGGTTGAAGCCGATTTTCTCGGCGCAAAAAGTCCCCAGCCAACTGGTATGGATCGCGGAAGTGGAATCCTCGTTTGACCCGGAAGCGCGCAGCCCGGCGGGAGCGGCGGGGTTGTTTCAATTGATGCCGGAGACGGCAAAAAATTACGGGTTGCGGACGTGGCCATTCGACCAGCGCCTGGAGCCGGAGCCGAGCGCACGCGCCGCGGCGGCTTATCTCGGGAAGCTTCACGACAAATTCAAAGACTGGCGGCTGGCAATCGCCGCCTACAACGCGGGCGAGGGCACCGTCCAGACGCTTTTGAAAAAGCACAAAGCAACCACTTACGACGGAATCGCGGATTATTTGCCGGCGGAGACGCAAATGTATGTGCCAAAAGTGGAAGCCACTCTGATGAAGCGCGAGGGGATGACTCTGGCCGAACTTCCGCGATCGTAATTTTTCGGGGGCGGATCACTCAATTCGCCGGTGGGGCGAGCGTCGCCCCGGCGGTCCCGGAGTATTCCACCAAATAAGGATATCACCCGGACTTGATATTCGCCCGCAGATGAGGGAATTTAGCGCAAGAAGAAAAGGACAGCCATGAAAACCAAACTACTGACTGCGCTCTGCGCACTTGCGCTCTTAAGCACTACCGCACCGACATCCGCTTTTGCCGATGACAAATCCCTGGACGTCGTGGCCGATGTGGGCCTGGTGCGTCCCGGTTGTTTTGTCGCGACGATCGGAGGTACGGCGCTTTTTGTGCTGATTCTGCCGTTCGCGGCAGCCTCCAAGAGTGTCAAGAAGACCGCGCACACGCTGGTGACAGTTCCCGCCCAGGCCACGTTTACGCGGCCGATTGGCGAGTTCGATTCCCTCCAGGATTAATCCAAAAACCCCCTCTCCGCACGAGGCAGAAAGGGGGTCCGGAATTCGGAGCGCGGTTCGTGGCTTAAGCGACCGTCACGTCCTTGCTCAGGTAAACATCCTGGATGGCGTTGAGCAGACCGATGCCTTCCTTCATCGGACGCTGAAACGCTTTGCGGCCGGAGATCAAGCCCATGCCACCGGCACGTTTGTTGATCACCGCGGTCGCGACGGCCTGTTCCAAATCGCCTTTGCCCTTGGATTCGCCGCCGCTATTGATGAGCCCCGCGCGGCCCATGTAACAATTGGCCACCTGGTAGCGGCACAAATCGATCGGGTGATCGCTCGTCAGCTCGGTGTAAATTTTTTCATCAAGTTTGCCGTAGCTCGAGCTGCCGGTGTTCAGCGCTTTGAAGCCGCCGTTGTTCTCCGGCAATTTCTGTTTGATGATGTCCGCCTGGATCGTCACGCCGAGATGATTCGCCTGGCCCGTGAGATCGGCGGAGACATGGTAATCGGTCGATTTGCCATCCGGCCCTTTGATCTTGAACGCGTTGTTGCGCAAGTAGCACCACAGCACCGTGGCCATGCCAAGCTCATGCGCCTGCGCGAAGGCCTGCGCCACTTCCACAATTTGCCGGCCGCTCTCCGGCGAGCCGAAATAAATCGTGGCGCCCACCGCCGCCGCGCCCATATCGTACGCCTCCTTCACCGTGCCGAACATGATTTGGTCGAACTTGTTCGGATACGTGAGCAGTTCGTTGTGGTTGATTTTGACGAGGAACGGAATTCTGTGCGCGTATTTGCGCGCCACGATGCCCAGCACGCCAAACGTGGAAGCCACCGCATTGCAACCGCCTTCGATCGCCAGCTTCACGATATTTTCCGCATCGAAATAATCCGGGTTCTTCGCGAAGCTCGCGCCGGCGGAATGCTCAATGCCCTGGTCCACCGGCAAAATGGAAAGATAACCGGAGCCGCCGAGACGGCCATTGTTGAACATCCATTGCAGATTCCCGATGACGCGATTGTTCCGGTTCGACGGCACGAAAATCTCGTCCACGAAATTCGGGCCCGGCAGGTGCAGGCGGTCCTTGGGAATTTTTGGTTTGTTGAAATTAAGGAGGTAATCGGCTTTGTCGCCGAGTAATTTTTCAATCTGTGCCATAGGTCAATTTAGTTTTGGTTCGATTCGGTCTACCGGGAAATAGGCCGAGCAGCGCTCATGGCCCAGGGGCGCCCCGTCCCGGACAAAATAACATGAGCCGCCCGGGACGCTACACCCAATTCTGGCATTTTGTGAACATGGATTGCGGCGCGTTCAGGCGCTACATCAATCCATCGATACCTGCTTGCGAAACCGTTTCTTTTCCGCGTGGCGGGATTTGTCCGCGAGCATCCGCTCTTTCGCGCCCTTGCTACGCTTGCGTTTTTGCCGGCGTGCCTTCTCGATGCGCGCGCGCTCGGCATTCGCGCGATTGCGGCGTTCGGATTCAATTTTATCGAGCAGCAATCGCCGCGCGATGAACCGGTTCATCCCCTGCTGGCGGGTTTCCTGGCACTTCACCTGGACGCCGCTGGGCCGATGCAACAACATGACGCACGTGGCAACTTTGTTCACATTCTGCCCGCCGTGTCCGCCCGACCGCACAAACGTCTCCTCAATATCGCTCTCGCGCACGCCCAACGACGCCATGCGTTGCGCCAGCTGATCTTCTTTTTCGGGATTAACAGGAAACGAACCAATGCCCGCATTGTAGCGGCGCTCTGTGAGCGCCGCATTATTTTTGTGGTAGGGACGGCGCGCCGCGCCGTCCGCGCCGCGTCCAGCGGCGCAACCGCAATGTCAAAATGCTCGAAAATGCGTTCCGTCCGCTGAACGCGGACGGCGACGCCGCAGCGCGGCGTCTCTACCTTTGCGGAATTTTCCGAGTTGGCGAGCCGATGAAGAGCAGGCATGCTCTTCGCCATCCGTCAAAAACCATGAATCCCGACTCAGAAACGATTGGCGAAGATTTTTTGGATTTCAAATGTCCCTACTGCACCGCATTGAATTCATTTCCCGCCCACGCGGCCGGCCACGTGCGGGAGTGCATGAATTGCGTGGAGACATTCCTGGTGCCGGTCACTGACAGTGAACCGGCGCGGCCGCTGCCGTTGCCGCTCGAAACTGAAAAGCTCCGCCTGCGGCGGTTTGAACCAACCGATTGGCAAGACCTGCTCGAATTTCGATTCAACGACGAGGACGACGCCACCGGCTGGCTTCTCACCGCCACCAAAGCGCGGTTGTCAGAGGCAAATCAGACGCTCCATCTCGCCGTGGCAGCGCGAGACACGGGGAAGGTCGTCGGCGCGCTCAGTTTGAGGTTCACCGATATTGATTACAACCAGGCGGAACTTTCGTTGGAGTCGGCCAAACCGGGCCCGTTCGCGGGGTTTGAACTGGAAGCTCTCGATGCCGCGTTCGATTTCGGTTTTCGCGATTTGCATCTGCACCGGATCCTGGGGTGGTGTTCGGGTGAGCAGACAGAAATCTGCAATCTCTTCCGGGGAGCCGGCATGCGGCAGGAGGCCGAGTTTGTAAAGGACACTTTCGTCAACGGCGCGTGGAAGACGACCTTGTCATTCGCACTGCTTGAAGAGGAATATTTTAAAGAAGCCGGCGACAAAAAAACGTCATAGCGTCTTCATTACCTTCGCCGCCACGCGCACGGTTTTATGAATGTCTTCCGGCGTGTGCGCAGTGGAAATAAATCCGGCTTCGAACTGCGATGGCGCGAGATACACGCCCTCGTTTAGCATGCCGTGAAAATATTTTTTGAAGCGTTCGCGGTCGCTCTTCATCGCATCGGCCAGGTTGTGGACCGGCTCGCTCGTGAAATAACCGCAGAACATCGAGCCGCACACATTGAATTGCACCGGCACGCCCGCGGACTTGGCGGCCTCGCGCATCCCGGCCTCGAGCTGCTCGCCAAGTTCCTCCAGCTTGCAATACGCACCGCCGGTTTCGAGTTCCTCCAACGCGGCGATTCCCGCCGCCATGGCAATCGGGTTGCCGCTCAACGTCCCCGCCTGATAGACCGGACCGAGCGGCGCGAGATAATCCATGATTTCGGCACGCCCGCCGAATGCGCCCACCGGCAAACCGCCGCCTATCACTTTTCCGAAGCACGACAAATCCGGCGTAATCCCGAACCGCTCCTGCGCGCCGCCTTTGGCGAGACGAAAGCCGGTCATCACTTCATCGAAAATCAGCAGCGCGCCGTTCGCTTTCGTGACTTCGCTCAGAAATTCCAAATAACCCTTTTTCGGCAAATACAAACCGGCATTCCCCGGAACCGGCTCAACAATGATGCCCGCGATCTGATTTGGATTCGCCGCGAACGCCGCCTTGACGGCTTCCACATCATTGTACGGAAGCACAATCGTGTGCTGCGTGAATGCAGCCGGGACGCCCGCGCTATCCGGATTGCCGAACGTGAGCGCGCCTGAACCCGCTTTCACCAGCAGCGAATCGGCGTGGCCGTGATAGCAGCCGTCGAACTTGATGATTTTATCGCGCTTGGTGAAACCGCGTGCGAGACGGATCGCCGACATGCAGGCCTCGGTGCCCGAATTGGTCATCCGCACTTTTTTGACGCTCGGCACCAGCGAGCAAATCAACTTTGCCATCGTGACTTCGTATGGATTGGGAATTCCGAAGCTCGTCCCCTGCTCCGCTGCATTTTTGACCGCGGAAATAATTTTCGGATGTGCGTGCCCAAGAATTGCCGGGCCCCAAGTGCAGACGTAATCGATGTATTCGTTGCCATCCACGTCCCATACGCGTGCGCCTTTGGCCTTGTTCACGAAAAACGGCTGGCCGCCGACCGCGCGAAACGCGCGCACGGGCGAATTCACACCGCCGGGAATGCAGTTCAGCGCCTCGGCAAATAGCTTTTCGGATTTCACGTGAGACATCATATCGATCAAACCATTTAAACCGTTTTTGATTCCGTCAACTTCTGCTCTTTACGTTTCTTCAATTCCTGAAGCTCGTGTTCAAAGACACCTGTGAACGTTTTATCCAACGGTTCGGCCCGCCCCGTTTCGTGGTCCCACCGCCGAACCGTACCTCGCTCATCAAAGCAGTAGATGTTTGGATCCATGATGACTTTCAAGCAGGGCACGTAAGAGGTATGCGTTTCGGCGCGGAATCGTTCTGTCTGTAATCGAATATTCATCCATTCCGGACATTTTGAAGAGAAGCTATGAACGAAAAACCCGTAAAGAAATGACCAGAACGGAGCTACCTCAAATTTTTTCGGGCGAGGCCAGACATTCTCCTTCACATCAATATAAATGCCGCCAAGCTTCGAACACGAATAGTTTCGAAAATCCTCGGGCAAACGAAATCCAACCCATTGCTCAAACGTTTCAATGTCTTTCAGTTTCGGGGCATCGTCTCCGGCCGCGAAAACGGAAAGGTCCTTGTCCAAATTCGCCTTCAAGGCCTCATCAAACGAATCCTGCGTTTTCTTGAAGGGCCACATTGAAGTTACTTCTCCCAATACCTCTGCGCAATCGGCACTCGCCGACCCACGCCAAAAGCCTTCGTCGTCACCTTCAATCCCGGCGCGGCCTGGCGGCGTTTGTATTCGCTCAGGTCGATCAACCGAATCACTTTGCGCACGACGGCTTCGTCGAATCCCGCAGCAATGATGTCCGACATCGATTTCGCCTGCACGACATACAAATCCAGAATCGCATCCAGCACGTCGTAGGGAGGCAAGGAATCCTGGTCACATTGGTTCGGGCGCAATTCCGCCGAGGGCGGCTTGGTGATGGTCGAATCCGGAATGATTTCCCGGGCGCGATTGATCCATTTCGCCACGCGATAAATCATGGTCTTCGGCACGTCGCTGATCACTGCGAGACCGCCGGCCATGTCCCCGTAAAGCGTGCAGTAGCCGACCGCGATTTCGCTCTTGTTGCCGGTCGTCAGCAGCAGCGAACCGAACTTGTTCGACAACGCCATTAAAATCACCCCGCGCAACCGCGCCTGGATATTTTCCTCCGTGGTGTCCTCCGGCTTCCCGGCAAACACCGGCTGAAGCTGCTCCTTCATCGTATCGAACGCCTTCTTGATCGGCACCACGTCGTATTGAATGCCCAGGCGCTCCGCCAGCACGCGCGCGTCATCCAGGCTGTGCTGCGAGGAGAACTGCGACGGCAGCGAAACTCCGCGAACGTTTTCCTTCCCGAGCGCCGTCACCGCGATGCACGCGGTCACCGCCGAATCGATGCCGCCGCTCAGCCCGAGCACGGCGGATTTGAAACCGCATTTGTAAAAATAATCCCGCAAGCCCAGCGTCAGCGCTTTGTAAATCGCTTCTTCAGCGCCGAGCTCAATCGGCTGAATGGCCGTTTTCGATTCCGTGTCGACGATGATGAAATCCTCCTCGAACCATTTTCCCTGCGCGATCAAATCGCCATTCGCGTTGAACACAACGCTGTTGCCGTCGAAAACCAATTCGTCATTCCCGCCGGCCTGGTTGCAAAACACCACGGGCCGCTTCGCCTTGTGCGCAATGCTGCGCAGCATTTCAAAACGCGTTTTGTTTTTTCCAAGATGCCACGGCGAGGCGGAAATATTGAAAATGACTTCCGCGCCGGCCTCGGCCAATTCCACCGGAGGATTGTGCTGATACCGCCGGTCCGTCCAGAAATCCTCGTCGTTCCAGATATCCTCGCAAATGGTCAGGCCGATTTTGCCGCGGCTGAAATCGACCGGCGCATTTTCAGCCGCCGGCTCGAAATAGCGGTCTTCATCAAAAACATCATAGGTCGGCAGCAACGTTTTTGCGCGCGTCGCCACAATTTTTCCGTTCTGCAACAGCGCGACTGAATTCGTGACTTCGCGCCCGGGGCGGACATCGTTTCTGCCCACGAATCCAACCACGAGCGCCACTTTGCCGGTGGCCGCGGCGAGCCGGTCCAGCAATTCCAGGTTGCGCGTGATGAAACTTTGCTTGAGCAACAAATCGCGCGGCGGATAACCCGTGACGCTTAATTCAGGGCACAGCACCATTTCCACGCCGGCCTCGACGCCGCGCCGGTAGGCGGCGAGAATTTTTGCTTCGTTGCCGGCCAGGTCGCCGACGGTGGGATTGATTTGCGCGAGAGCTACTTTCAATTGAACCTCTTTATTGCAGAATGATTTTGTCTTGGGCGATGCCGCGCTGCGGCATCCTTCCGTGGTTTAAAACAGGCGCGGGCTCCATTATTTTTGCCCGAACGTTTCCTGGAGCGAACCGCGCTCCGTCCGCACCACCATGCCGGTCGTGACGTGATGCACGTCGAACCAACCCTGAGGCGTTTCGAGCGCGAACTGGATGTTATCGTTGTTCGTGGCCGATAACACGGTGTCGGTGTCCTGCACCTGGAGCGGGTGAATTTCCTCGATGACACCATCGGGATCGATGTACGCAACCGAGAGCGGGACGTAACAGTTTTTCATCCAAAACCCGGCGCGCTGCGGTTGGAAGAGGTTGAAGAGCATTCCATCATTCGTGCCCATGCTCCTGCGGAACATCATGCCGGTTTGGACTTCGCGCGGCGTTGAGCACAATTCGGCGTCCATTTGTTCCGCGCCCACGTAGAGTTTGACAGTGGGAAGTTTGGATTGGGCTTCGGTGGGCTCCCAGGGTTTGTTCGTGGAAACCGTCGGGTCAGTGGTGGATGCAGCCGCCGACGGCGCTTGCGCCGGTTTTTGGCAGCCAACAAAAATGGCGAAGCTGGCCAACAGGACTGCCGCCGACAAACTCTTCGAAATTCGCGCTAATTTCATGCGTTCACAGCTTGGCATGTCCGCCCGCAATTTCAACCTCAGTTTGAGGCGCTTGCCAGCGGCGTCGGACTTCTTCTTTGACCGACGCATCCCCCTCTTTTGGGTGATTCGTTTCGCCCTTCGCAAATGCTATGCTCCCCCCATGAAATCTTGCCTCGCGATACTCTTCACCATGCTCGCGCTTTTTTCCGGCCGCGCCGCCGAGAGCATTTCCACGCTGGCGCTGGGCGCTTCCGCTCCCGATTTCAATCTCCCCGGCGTCGACGGACGAAACTGGACGCTGAAAGATTTCGCCGGCGCAAAAATCCTCGTCGTCGTTTTCACCTGCGATCATTGCCCGACCGCGCAGGATTACGAGGAACGCATCAAGGCCATCGTCACCGATTACAAATCCAAAGGTGTCGCGCTCGTAGCCATCAATCCCAACGATCCCAACGCCCTCCGCCTCGACGAACTGGCCTGGACCGACTTGAGCGATTCCTTTCCGGAAATGAAAATCCGCGCCACCGACCATCACTTCAACTTTCCCTATCTTTACGATGGCGACACCGAAGCTGTCGCCAAAGCTTACGGCCCCATGGCCACGCCGCACGCGTTCGTGTTCGATGCCGAACGCAAGCTCCGCTACGTGGGCGCCATTGATGACTCGCAACGCGTCGATCACGTGACCAAACATTATTTGCGCGACGCGCTCGACGCCCTGCTGGCCGGCCAAACTGTCGCGGTGGCGCAAACCAAAGTCATCGGTTGCTCGACGAAGTGGGCGAGCAAAGAACCGCAGGCGCAGGCGTTCCTCGCCAAAGTCGCCGCTGAACCCGTGTCCGTCTCGCTCGCCAATGCCGACGCACTGGCCGCATTGCGCGCTAACAAGACCGGCAAAGTCCGTCTGGTAAATTTCTGGGCCACGTGGTGCGCGCCGTGTGTGGCCGAGTTCAATGAGTTCGTCACCATGAACCGCATCTATCGCATCCGTGATTTCGAAATGACCACCG
>Ga0335085_10003094_pt1 | contig 29609 bp, 29 predicted proteins | sample Lox_Sample_45_FD_206712 | JGI IMG/M metagenome (GOLD analysis project Ga0335085, IMG submission 206712) | Soil microbial communities from Loxahatchee National Wildlife Refuge, Florida, United States - Lox_Sample_4.5 | ecosystem: Environmental > Terrestrial > Soil > Wetlands | place: USA... | reverse complement strand
TGCCGCCGCCGGTGGGCGCCACCAGCAGCACGGACTCTCCTGCCCTCGCATGCGCCAGCAGCGCCAGCTGGTGCGCGCGGGGGCTCCAGCCGCGCGCGGCAAACCACTCCGCAAACCGCGGCGGCAAAGGCGTCGGTGTCGTTCTCTTCTCCGTCAAAGTTGAGATCAGAGTCGTCGCCTCACAAAAGTTGCTCCCTCTCCCCCCACGAATGTGGGGAAGTGGGTTAGGGTGAGGGGGTGGTCGAAATGGGGCAAGGCTTTTGTTAGATCCGGCGCGCAGCTTACTCGCCCCCTCACCCCAGCCCTCTCCCCCGCTGCGCGGGGGCGAGGGAGTATGAAATGGATTCCGCTCTCTGATAGCCTGAAGCATAGGCTAAGGTGACCCATGTTTCTCGTCGTGAAGAATGTGCTGTCGGCGGCGGAGGTCGCGCAGATCGCGGAGATCGCGAAATCCGTCCGCTTCGTGGACGGCAAGGCCTCCAATCCGCACAACCTCGCCAAGAACAATCTCCAGATGGACACGACGCAGGCCGAAGCTGTGCGCGCGTCCAACATCGCCGGTGCGGCCATCGCCGGCAACGAGGAGCTCAAGAATTTCGTCTTCCCGAAGCGCATCGCCTCGCCGCTGCTGGCGCGCTACGAGCCCGGCATGAAATACGGTCCGCACAGCGACGCGCCGTTCATTCCGCTGCCGACGGCACCCTTGCGCTCCGATGTGTCGGGCACGCTGTTCATCGCCGAACCGTCCACCTATGACGGCGGCGAACTGGTCATTCATCTCGGCAGCGAAAAGGTTTCCATCAAAGGCGAGCCGGGATCGATGGTGGTCTATCCGTCGACCACCCTGCACGAGGTGACGCCGGTGACGCGCGGTGCAAGGCTGGTGCTCATCACATTCATCGAAAGCGTGATCCCGGATCAGACACAGCGCGACCTGCTGTATCAGCTGAACGAAGTGTATGCGCTGGAGGGCCTGAAGATGGAATGGGAAAACCGCACGCGGCTCAACTATGTGAGCAGCGCGCTGCATCGCATGTGGGCACGCTAGGGGACGATCATGGATCTGATGTTCAAGAACGGATTGCTGAAGGAAAAACGGATTCTCGTCACCGGCGGCGGCACGGGCCTCGGTGAAGTGATGACGCAGGCTTACGCGCAGCTTGGCGCTACGGTCTACATCTGCGGCCGCCGCGCCGGTGTTGCCGAGGAAACGGCCAAGCGCATTTCCGGCGAGACGGGATCGAAAGTGGTTGGCATGGGCTGCGACATCCGTGTGCCGGAAGCCGTCGATGACATGATCGCGCAGATCTGGGCTGATGGCGGCGCGCTGACCGGCCTCGTCAACAACGCCGCCGGCAATTTCATCTCGCGCACAAAGGACCTTTCTCCGAAAGGCTTCAACGCGATCTCGGATATCGTGTTCCGCGGCACGTTCTATGTGACGCTGGCCTGCGGCAAGCGCTGGATCGAGGAGAAGGCGCACGCGAGCGTCATCTCCATCCTCGCCACCTGGATCTGGAACGGCGGCCCGTTCACCGTGCCGTCTGCCATGTCCAAGGCCGGCCTCAACATCATGACGAAGTCGCTGGCGGTGGAGTGGGGGCCGCACAGCATTCGCCTCAATGCCATCGCGCCGGGTCCGTTTCCGACCAAAGGCGCATGGGAGCGATTGTCGCCGCAATCCCTCGGTGGCGGCGAGTCCGCCAACTACAACCCCATGGGCCGCAACGGACAGATGCCGGAACTGGCCAATCTGGCCGTGTTCCTGATGGCCGATGGTGCGGATTATCTCACCGGCCAGACTGTTGCCATCGACGGCGGATTGCATCTGGCGAGCGGCGGCAATTTCGCAGCGCTGTCACGGCTGGGTGACGAGCAGTGGGATTTCATCCGCAACGAAATCCGCTCCGCCAACGAGAAGGACAAGGCGAAGCGGAGCGGGCTGAGTCCGTTCACGCCGTGAAGGCCTGATTGGTCGATGGCACATTTTCGGCTATTTCGGAAGGATACCCCACTTGCCGCTGAACTTTTCAGCCACAGCCCATGGCAAACCCGGCATGATTCCCACCTTTTCAATCGATTGCCCCTTTGCGGCTCTCTTTTGCCGAGATCGTTCAAGAAACGCCTTGGACTCTTGAGCCAATTGGTCCTGCGAGAGGATGAAGAACTGATTGGGAGCATTATCGGGCACGTACGCAAAAACATAGAAAAGATCCGGCCGCGGTTTTTTCGGCCGAGCATTCCAAAATCCCTTCAGGTATTGACCTTTGACATCAACAACGAAGGGCGTCTTCTGCGGGCTAATCACCATCAGATCGACTGCAGGGTGGTTACCTACTGTTAGCGCAACCTCGTAGCCACGTTTGCAGAGTTCGCTCGCGACTGCGAATTGTGCAGCCCATTGCGTCCGGTGACCTGAACGTCGTTCTTTCCCACTTTCCTTGGACAATTTCGGACCCCTTACGCCGTGAAGGCCTGAAGGCCGGTCTGTGCCCGGCCCAGGATCAGCGCGTGCACATCGTGCGTGCCTTCATAGGTGTTCACCGCTTCCAGGTTCAGCACGTGGCGAATGACGCCGAACTCATCGGAGATTCCGTTGCCGCCATGCATGTCGCGGGCTTCGCGCGCGATGGCGAGCGCCTTGCCGCAATTGTTGCGCTTCATCAGCGAAATGGCGGCGGGCGCGGCCTTGCCCTCGTCGATCAGCCGGCCAAGACGCAGCGCGCCCTGTAAGCCCAGCGTGATCTCCGTCTGCATGTCGGCGAGCTTCTTCTGGATGAGCTGGTTGGCGGCGAGCGGCCGGCCGAACTGCTTGCGGTCGAGCGTGTATTGCCGGGCCGCATGCCAGCAGAATTCGGCGGCACCCATGGCGCCCCAGGAAATGCCATAGCGCGCGCGGTTGAGGCAGCCGAAGGGCCCGCCAAGTCCCTTCGCGTTCGGCAGCAGCGCCGTCTCCGGCACCACGCAATCCTGCAACACGATTTCGCCCGTCACACTGGCGCGCAGCGAGAACTTGCCTTCGATCTTCGGTGTGGAAAACCCCTTGGCGCCGCGCTCCACGACAAACCCGCGGATGACATCGTCGAGCTTCGCCCATACCACGGCGATATCGGCGATGGGCGAATTGGTGATCCACATCTTGGCGCCGTTGAGACGGTAGCCCGCGCCATCCTTCACGGCGCGCGTTTTCATGCCGCCGGGATCCGAACCGAAATCCGGTTCCGTCAACCCGAAGCAGCCGACCATTTCGCCGCTCGCCAGCTTCGGCAGATAGCGCCGCTTCTGCTCCTCCGTGCCGTAGGCATAGATCGGATGCATGACGAGCGAGGACTGCACGCTGGCCGCCGAGCGATAACCGGAATCGACACGCTCGATCTCGCGCGCGACGAGGCCGTAGCTCACGTAGTTCAATCCGGCACCGCCGTAAGTTTCGGGGACCGTGGGTCCGAGGAATCCCATCTCGCCCATCTCGCGCATGATGGCGCGGTCGAAGGTTTCGTGGCGGAAGCCCTCGCGCACCCGCGGCATGAGCTTGTCGGTGCAGTAAGCCCGTGCGGAATCGCGCACCATGCGCTCGTCGGAGGACAGCTCCTCCTCCAGCAGCAGCGGATCGGCCCAATCGAACGGATTGGTGTCGAGATTGTGCGGCTTGGCGGCGTGCTTCTCTGCGGCGCTCACGGGATCCTCGGGCGATTGTCTTGCCCGAGGATCATAGCGGGATCAGCCGCCGCCCCTCAATTGCCGATATGAGCCTTGAGGAATGCCTCCGTCTGCTTCAGCACTTCGATGCGGGTGGCGGCGATGGTCATATAATGATCGTCGCCGTCGATTTGCACGAACTGCACGTTTTTGCCCGCATTCTTTAGCGCGCCTTCCTCCAGCACGCTCTGATCGATCGGCACCGTGAGATCGTTCTTACAGTGGATCAGGAGTATCGGCACCTTGACGTCGCCTGCGTGCCGTGCGGGGGAGATTGACGCGAGATAGACGGCATCGGTTGCGGACGTTCCCAACCGCGAACGCCAGTAATTGACGGCCTCTGAATCTTTGCCTGTATATTTTGTAGCGTTGCCCAACACCGATCCAGCATCGGCAAGGCCCGCGAAGCTCACGGCGCAGGCATACAAGTCGGGGGTGAACGTCGCGCCGGCAAGCGCGGCATAACCGCCATAGGCTGCGCCCACGATGCAAATGCGCTTCGGGTCCGCGATTCCGTCGGCGATCAATTTCTTGACCCCATCGGTGATGTCGCCTTGCATTTTGCCTGTGCCCCACTGGCCAAAGCTCGCCTTCGTGAAATTCCACCCGTAGCCAGATGAGCCCCGGAAGTTCGGCTGCAACACGGCATAGCCTCGCGACGCCATGAACTGCGCCCACCAATCAAACCCGAGCCCATCGCGAATTTCCGGTCCGCCGTGCGGAAAGATGACTGTCGGCAGATTCTTGGCGGGTTTGCCCGGCGGCAACGTCAGGTAAGCGTGGATCGTTCTGCCATCGCTCGCCGCGTAGCTGTAAGGTTTCATGTCGCCCAAATCGGCCGGCTGCAGATTTGGATATTCCGTCGCCAGCGCCGTGAACTGGCCGCCGGTGTGCGTGAAGAGGTTGTAGGTCGATGGCTCTCTGGGCGATTCCGTCCTTACAATGAAGTGCTCGCGCGCCTGGTCCCACGAAACGATATCGACGGTCTCGCCCGGGAGCGCCTTCTCAAGCGCCTTCTGGATCGCTTGCAGTTTCGGATCGGAGTAGCTGGATTCCAGCTTGTCCGCGTAATAGCGAGCGCCGACAATTCCGTTCGTCCAGTCATCCTGAACATAACTATCGACGTCATAGGTCGCGTCCGCGAACAGGGCCGGGCCAAACGCCGATCCGGATACCGGATAAGTATCGATGCCCTTGATATCCCTGCTTCCGTATCGAAGGACCGCCAATGAACCGCCATCGGCCGTCGTCCCGAGCACAACGTTCTCTGTGCCGGCCGAACTGTCATAGGTGAAGGCCGAACGCCAGGAGCGGCTGCCGTCGCGCACATAGACGGTCGTTTGAAGGTCCAAATCCTGATCGAGGCGGGCAGCCGCATGCCCTTGCGTATCCACAATCCAATCGATCGTCTTCGTCGTGCCCTCTTCTACAAGATCGGCTTTTCCATCATCGACGCTGACGCGGTAGAGATTCAATTCGGCTTCAGGACTGATGAGCTTGCTGTCGGTGGGCATTTCCTTGTTCCAGTCCCACGCCTCCATGAAGATGGAATTCGGATCTTGCGGATCGAGACCAACGACTTGCGCCGTGCCATTGTTGATGTCGACGAGGCGCTTGTTGTTCATCATCAGCACCGGCTCCCCCTTGCCGGAAATGCTGATCGAGACCGCGCGCACATACTCCCGCACCTGCCGGCCAGTGCGCTCGTTGACCATGCGCTCGATCTTCAGGAAGCCCATCACGCGGTCGTTGTTGACCCATTTCACGTCGATTGGAAACCAATTGACGCCGGTGAATGCCTGCGGCTTCGCGGCGGGATTGCCGACCTCGAAGACAAGAATGTCGGGATGGCCGTTGACCGGTTCGATCGCGGCCAAATGTTTTCCGTCCGGCGACAAGTGCGGGTGCGACATCGCCGGCAGACTGCCGAACGCCTCCACGGGCGGTGCCGCCTCTGCCGATGATCCAACAAGGAAAGACACGGCGACGCCCGCCGCAAAACCGATGATGCGCATGATGAGAGCCCCCTGAGCCCTGACAACCTAGACTAGCATGGGCAGCCTATAGGGCAAAGGCACGGAAGCGATCTACAGCGTTTGCAAAAACGCCACTGCGGCATCTTTGTAGGCCTTGTCGCCCACGGTTAACATATGATCGCGATCCGATACGGTGACATATCTTGCGTTGCCGAGCGCGGCCGCCAGCGCGTTCGGCGGACCGGAAATCAGATCGCGCGATCCGGCCACCACCAGCATCGGAGTCTTGATGGTCGCGAGTTCATCCGCAGTCAGCGGCGTGCGTGGCGCACGCATGCAGGCGGCGAGCGCTTCGACATCCTTGCCCTTCTGGCGCGCGAACTCACGGAACATCCATTGCATCGGCGAAAGCTGCGACGTGTCATCGGTGACGATGGCATCCGCGATTCCGGCGCGCCAGGAATTCTCGCGGCTCAAATACATGTCGCCGACACCGCCGAGAATTCCGCGCGCGATGCATTCCGGATGATCGTGTGCCAGCCGCAAGGTCAGCATCGCGCCCATCGAATAGCCCATGACGTTGGCCCGCGCGTGCCCGGCCGCCGCAATCACAAGGCGAATGTCATCCGCCATGGCGCTTTCGCCGTAAGCGGACGGATCGTGTGGCTTGTCGCTTTCGCCATGGCCGCGGCAGTCGAGTGCGATGACCTGATGGCCGGCGCCGGTCAGCGTCTTGTACCAACCGGTCTCGCGCCAGTTCTGGCCGCGATGCGAGGCAAAGCCGTGCACCAGAACGACCGGCGCGCCCTCGCCCACCACCTCGTAGGCGATGCGGACGCCGTCTGGCGCGGTGGCGAATTCCGTCATGGCGGCGGACATTCGCAAAGCGGTGCCAGACTGTCTATGATGGCGACCGTTCGGAACGCACGGAACTCACATGTCATTGGATGCTCTCAGGAAGGATGTGATCTCAGCGGTCGACGCGATGGCGGAGGAGCTGCTCGCCCTCAGCCATTCCATTCACGACGAGCCGGAACTGGCGCTCGAAGAATTCAAGTCGGCAACGAAGCTTGAGGATGCGGTCGCGGCCCACGACCTGCCGGTGCAGCGCGGCGCGTTCGGCCTGGAAACCGCTTACGTTACGGAATTCGGCAACGCGCGCGGACCGACGATCGCCATTCTCTCCGAATATGATGCGCTGCCAGGCATCGGCCATGCCTGCGGCCACAACATCATTGCCACATCCGGTCTTGGCGCTGCGCTGGCTCTGGCGAAACTCGCGGGCAAGCTGCCCGGCCGCGTGCGCTATCTGGGCACGCCGGCGGAGGAACGCTTCGGCGGCAAGGAGATCATGGCGCAGCACGGTGCCTTCGACCGAACCGATGCGGCGATGATGATGCATCCGGCCAATCTCGACATCGTCACCATGCCCTGCATCGCCATCTCGGAAGTGGAGGCGACCTATCACGGCCGTGCCGCGCACGCCTCCGCCATGCCGTATCGCGGACTGAATGCACTCGACGCGGTGGTGACGGCCTATCAATCCATTGCGCAATTGCGCCAGCACATCCGCCAGACGGAACGCATCCACGGCATCATCACCGATGGCGGCATGGCGGCGAACATCGTGCCGGAGCGCGCCGGCTGCCGTTTCTATGTCCGCGCCGTGGACGCGCACGATCTCAAGGCGCTGAAGACGCGCGTGCAGGCGTGCTTCGAAGGCGCGGCGCTGGCGACCGGAACGCGGCTCGAACTGGAATGGGGCAAGACCGATTACCTCGACCTGAAAACCAACTGGCCGATGGCCGGCGCATTCGAGAAGGCGGGCGAAGCACTGGGCCGCGAGTTCTTCCCGCTGAAGGACCTTCAGCCCGGCTTCGCCGGCTCGACCGACATGGGAAACGTCAGCCATCGCGTGCCGTCCATCCATCCCATGTTCGCGGTCGCACCGTCGGACGTGATCATCCACAATCCGGAATTCACGCGCTGGGCAGCGTCGGATCGCGCCGACAAGGCCGTGCTCGACGGCGCCAAGGCGATGGCGCTCACCGCGCTCGAGCTGATGGCGGATGCGGCGCTGATGGAGCGGGTGAAGGCGGACTTCGCGGCGACGGCAGAACTATCATCCAAGGCCATCGCGACGATCTCGCACGATCATCACGGCCACAGTCACGGCGCGGGCTGCGGCTGCGCATGAGGATCCAGCTTGCGATCGCCGCGATCAACGGATTTCTCGCCGTCGTCGCAGGCGCATTTGCCGCGCATTGCCTGAAGGGCATGAATGCCGACGCGGCAAGCGTGTTCGAAACCGCCACGCGCTACCACATGTATCATGCGCTGGCGATGGGACTTGCAGTGTTCGCCATGCGCGGCGCGGCGGCGCGCGCGGCAACAATTTCGGCGGCGCTGTTTCTCGCCGGCATCGTGCTGTTTTCCGGCTCGCTCTATCTGCTGGCGCTGACGGCTGCGCACGCGCTCGTGTTCGTCACGCCGTTCGGCGGGATCGCCTATATGCTCGGCTGGATTGCGCTGGCAATTGCCGCGCTGCGCCTCGCGCCGCCCTGAATTTCGACAACAGGAGACTTGTTCATGACCGATTTTCCCGAACCCACCATGATCCGCAGCAACGGCATCGACATGGCCGTGTACGAGATGGGACCGAAGGACGGATTTCCCGTCGTGCTGTGCCACGGCTTTCCCGAACTCGCGTATTCGTGGCGGCATCAGCTGCCGGCGCTGGCGAAAGCCGGATACCGCGCCATCGCGCCGGATCAGCGCGGCTATGGCCGCACGTCACGGCCTGATGCCGTCCAGGATTACGACATGGCGCATCTGACGGGCGATCTCACCGGGCTTCTCGATGCGCTGGGATTGAAGAAGGCCGTGTTTGCCGGGCATGACTGGGGCGGCATCGTCGTGTGGCAGATGCCCGTCTATCATCCGGATCGCGTGGCTGGCGTGATCGGCGTCAACACGCCGTTCCTGCATTTCCCGATGGATCCGATCGATGCGCTGCGCGCCATGCGCGGCGACAACAACTACGTCGTGTATTTCCAGAAGCCCGGACTGGCCGACGCTGCACTGGCCAAGGATGTCGGCAAGACATTCCGCTTCTTCATGCGCAAGAACGTGGCCACGGCCAAGGAATTCGAGCACGCGCCGCAGCAGGCGAAGAATTTCGAATTGGTGCACGCCCTCGAACAGGACGAGACGGGCTTCCGCGGCGAGCCGCTGCTGACGGACGCGGAAATGAAGGTGTTCGTCGACACCTACAAGCGCACGGGTTTCACCGGCGGCATCAACTGGTACCGCAACCTGTCGCGCAACTACGAGCTCGGCAAGTCCATGGAGCAGATCGTGCGCGTGCCGGGCCTGATGATCATGGCCGAAGACGACGTGGTGCTGCCGCCTTCGATGACCGAGGGCATGGAGCGCTTCGCGCCCGATCTGGAAAAGGTGCTGATCCGAAATTGCGGCCACTGGACCCAGCAGGAGCATCCGCAGGAGACCAGCAACGCCATGATCGACTGGCTCAAGCGGCGGTTTGTGAATTAGCGACCGCCCCCGATAAGCAACCTCCCCTTGAGGGAGGGTCGAAATTTGCGAAACGAAGTGGAGCAAATTTCGGGGAGGGGTGATCTTTTCAGGAGTGACCCCTCCCCGAAAAATCTGTCGCCGTGCTCCAGACTTTTCGACCCTCCCTCAAGGGGAGGGTATGAAATAGAGTGGCGAGATGGCCGAGTCACTGAGCAGCGCCGAGAGTTTCTCCTACGCCGGGGCGGACGATCCGTGGCTCAGGCGGACGCTGATCCGCGTGGTCGAGCGCGCCACCGGCCAGCCCTATCTCAAACGTCTGTATGAGGAATACCTTGCCGAGCGCACGTCGCGCGCCGCGTTCTGGGATGAAGCCATCGCGCGGCTTGGCCTGAAGCTCGATTGCAATTTCGCGCCGCTCGACACCTGGCCGCGCACCGGACCGCTGGTCGTCGTGGCCAATCATCCTTATGGCGTGCTGGACGGCATCGTGATCTGCCATCTGGTGTCGTGGGTGCGTGGCGACTTCCTCGTGCTCACCAACGAATTGCTGACACGGTCGGAAGAGCTGCGGCCCTATCTGCTGCCGGTGGACTTTTCCGAGACGGATGATGCACTCCACACCAACCTCAAATCCCGCGCCGCCGCCAAGCACCACCTGATGAACGGCGGCTGCCTCATCGTGTTTCCGGCCGGCGGCGTCTCCACCACGCCGTCGATCTGGCACAAACGCGCCACCGACGCGGAGTGGAAAAACCTCACCGGCCGCCTCATCGCGCAGGCACGTGCCACCGTGGCGCCGGTCTATTTCGACGGCCAGAATTCCCGCGCCTTCCAGATCGCCAGCCACATCAGCATGACGTTGCGCCTGTCGCTTCTGTTCAAGGAAGTGCGCGACCGGATCGGCACGACGTTGCGCGTGCGCATCGGCAACGCCGTGCCGTATGAATCGCTGGCCGCCCTCGGCGATCGCGCCGCCATCATGCGGCATCTGCGCGACATGACCTACGCACTCGCCGGCACATGAGCGGCAAGCCGAAGGTTGCCCTGTTCGTCACCTGCCTCGTAGATCTCGTGCGGCCGAGTGTCGGCTTCGCGGCGGTGAAGCTGCTGGAGCGGGCCGGCTGCGAGGTGCATGTGCCGGTGCAGACCTGTTGCGGCCAGCCGGCGTGGAATTCCGGCGCCGATCGTCAGGCTGCCGATCTCGCCCGCGCCGTAATCGCGGCGTTCGAGCCGTATGATTACGTGGTGGCGCCGTCCGGCTCCTGCGCCGGCATGATCAAACGGCATTATCCGGAGATGTTCGAAGGCGATCCGGACTGGCTGCCGCGCGCCCGCGCGCTGGCGGTCAAAACGCACGAGCTGGTCTCGTTTCTGGTCAACGTGCGTGGCATGAAAGAGGTCGCCGCGACCTGCCCTGCCCGCGCCTGCTACCACGATTCCTGTTCGTCCTTGCGCGAGGTGGGCGTGAAGGCCGAGCCGCGTGCGCTGCTTTCGTCCGTGGACGGACTATCGCTTGCGGAAATCGGCGAGCCGGAGGTCTGTTGCGGCTTCGGCGGATTGTTCTCGGTGAAGTATCCCGAAATCTCCGAGCGCATGGCGGACGACAAGATCGCCGATGCACAATCGACCGGCGCCGGCCTGCTGCTGGGCGGCGATCTCGGCTGCCTGCTGCATCTGAAGGGCCGCATGCAGAAACAGGGCGTCGCGATGGAGGTGCGTCACGTGGCCGAAGTGCTGGCGGACATGACGGACGAACCGCCGCTGGGTTCGCCATGAACTTCGATCCGCGCGCCTTCAAGGAGCAGAGCCGCGAAGCGCTGTCCGATCCCGGTCTGAAGATGGCGCTCGCGCGTTTGAAAACCCATTTTGCGCTCGGCCGCGCCAAGGCGGTGGCGCGCTATCCCGGCGACTGGGAAGAGCTGCGCGAGCAGGGCCGCGCCATCCGCGACTATGCCATCACCCACCTCGACACGTTGCTGGAAGCCTTCGAGCGCAACGTGATTGCGCAGGGCGGCCAGGTGCATTGGGCACGCGATGCCGCGGAAGCGCGCTGGATCGTGCTCGAGATTCTGCGCGAGGCGAACGCCCGCACCGTCATCAAGGGCAAATCGATGGTGAGCGAGGAGATCGGGCTCAACCCGTTCCTCGAAAGAAGCGGTGTCGTGCCGGTCGAAACCGATCTCGGCGAGTACATCGTGCAGCTGCGGCGCGAGCCACCCAGCCACATCATTGCGCCGGCGTTCCATCTCAACAAGGAGGATGTGGCGGACACGTTCCGCGCCGCGCATACGGACTTCGATCCGCAGCGCCCGCTCGTCGAGCGCACCGAACTGGTCAGCGAAGCGCGCCGCGTGTTGCGCGCGCAATTCGAATCCGCCGATGCCGGAATCACCGGCGCCAATTTCCTCACCGCGCAGGAAGGCGCCGCCATCCTCGTCACCAACGAAGGCAATGGCGATCTGTCGCGGCTGCTGCCCAAGACGCACATCGTCGTCACCGGCATCGAGAAGGTGGTCGCCGATCTCGACGATGCCGCCGTGCTGTTGCGCCTGCTGACGCGCTCGGCCACCGGCCAGGACATTTCAAGTTATGTGACCGTCATGCGCGGGCCCCGGCGCTCAGGCGAAACCGACGGGCCGGAGAATTTCCATGTCGTGCTGGTCGACAATGGCCGCAGCAGACTAATCGGCACGGAAGCGGAAGACACCTTGCGCTGCATCCGCTGCGCCGCCTGCCTCAACCATTGTCCGGTCTATGCGGCAATCGGCGGCCATGCCTATGGCGCCACCTACACCGGGCCGATCGGCGCGGCGCTCAATCCCGGACTGATGGGCATCGCCGCGGCGCATCATCTTCCCAGTGCGTCCACCTTCTGCGGCCGTTGCGCCGAAGTGTGCCCGGTGAAGATTCCACTGCCGAAGATCATGCGCTACTGGCGGGCGCGCGAGTACGCCAGCGGGCTTGCGCCGAAGGCGAATGTGATGGGCCTGGCGCTGTGGGCGTTCGCGGCGAAGCGGCCGCAGCTTTATCGATCGCTTACAAGTATCGCGGCGCGCTTACTCCATAACATCGCGCGCGACGGACGCGTGCGCTCGCTGCCGCTGCTGCGCGGCTGGTTCGCCGTGCGCGACTTCCCTGCCCCGCAAGGCAAGACCTTCACCCAATTGTGGCGCGAACAGCGATGAGCGCCCGCGACGACATCCTTGCTTCCATCCGCGAGCGGAAGCTGCGCTCCGCGCCGAAGCCATCGCTCTACCGCGCACCGGCGCAGCATGATCTCGTGGCGGACTTCGTGCACCATGCGCAATTCGCGCATGCCGAAGTGCATGTGCTGCAAAACGAGGCCGATATCCCCGCGGCCATCGCCGATCTGCTGCGTTCGAAGAACCTGCCGGCGGTCATTCACTTGCCGCCGGACGCACCGGATCTGCCGTGGGAGTCTGCGCCGGGCTTGTCGCTGGAACGCAGCGCGCCCGGGTCGGACGATGCCACGCTTGCCACGGCTCCGTTCGGAATCGCGGAGACCGGCACGCTCGTCTACGCCGCCCGACGCGATGCGCCAGCCTCGTGGCATTTCCGCGCCGGATTCGAAATCGCCATCGTGCGCGCTGAAGACATCGTGCCCCACATGGAGATCGCGCTGGCGCGGCTGAAACGCGAGGGCAATCTTCCCTCCACCATCAACTTCGTCACCGGCCCGTCGCGTACGGGCGACATCGAACAGACGCTCGAATTGGGCGCGCATGGGCCAAAGAACCTTGCTATCCTCGTGGTCCGCGAGGGGGCATGAAAGCGAGAGACGCCGTTCATCTGGGGCTGATGCTGCTTGCGCTGGCGGCCGCCTATCTGCTGCCATTCGAGCTGCTGGTGCTCTCCTACGCCATCCTCGGCCCGGCGCATTACTTCACCGAGATTTCCTGGCTGCACGACCGCAATTTCTACCTGCCCAACCGCAATCTGGGCGCATTGCTGGCTTTTGCAGCCCTCGGCGCGATGTTCATCGCCGACCCGTACTGGTACGGCCTGCTGGTCGCCAGCTGCTTCATCGCCTGCGCACTGCTGGCGGGGTCGTTCACGCGCAACCAGCGGCTCGTGCTGGCAGCCATCGCTGTCGCCGTGCTGATCGCCGCCGGACAGATCCGCGCGCCCTACGTGATCGCAGGCGTGCTGCTGACGACCTTGATCCACGTTTCGGTCTTCACGCTCGTCTTCATGATCGTGGGAGCGCACCGCGCGCGCAGTGCCGCCCTTTACGGGCTTGTGGGACTCTACGTTGCGGTGCTCGTGTTCATTGTCGCGGTGCCGCCGCCCTCGACACCCGTCATTCCGGCGCTCGCCACGATCTCGAAGACCTATTTCGCCGATGTGGCACCCGCCATCGGATCGCTGTTCGGCAATCCGCACCTCGCCTTCGACAGCCGGCTCGTCGGCGTGCTGTCGTTCGCCTACACCTATCACTACCTCAACTGGTTCATCAAAGCCGACGTGATCAAATGGGCGAACGTACCGAAGAAGCGGATGATCGGCATCGCGCTGGCGAGTGCGGCCTCGACCGGATTGTATCTCTACAATTACAAGACCGGATTCATGGTGCTGCTGCTGCTGAGCCTGATCCACATCCTGCTGGAATTTCCGCTCAACAGCCTCAGCCTCCGCGAACTCGGCGGACTTGTGGCATCCGGTTTCCGGCCGAGTGCACCATCGTCTCCTGCAGGCAAGCTCCGCCGAAAAAGCGCCTGAACTGTTCAGGCTCAGCTTGCGTTGAAGGCTTCATGGTAGGTGACATTGCCCTTCGGTACTGCGCCCTCGATGGAGAGCCGCAGGAAATACTCCGGCGCCACACCCGGCAGCCGGAGATCGTCGTCGTGCACGAAGCCAAAACGGCCATAATAGGCGGGATCACCGAGAATGACGCAGCCCCGCGCGCCAATGGTCCGCAGCCGCGCAAGGCCTTGCGCGATGAGCGCCGTTCCAATGCCTTGCCTCTGCCGGTCAGGCCGCACCGACACCGGACCGAGTCCGTACCAATTGCAGTGCAGCGCGGCGATTTGCACCGGCGAGAACGCGACATGGCCAACCAACGCGCCGCCATCATCGGCGACAAGCGAAACCGCCAGCGCGTTGGCGGCGCGCAAGGCATCGACGATTTCGGCTTCCGTTCCCGAGCTGTGTTCGGCCTTTGCGAATGCGGCTTGTGTGATTGTGCGGATTGCGGCTTCGTCGCCGGCGCGCTCGTCGCGGACCTTCACCTCATTCCGCATCGGGCTGGTTCTTAGGCAGCGCCGCCTCGAAAGCGGGATGGGCCAGCGCGTGCGCCTCGATCCGCGCGATGGTCGGCCAGATTCCGATCTCCATTTTCACCCGCCGCGCATTCGCGATCTGGGGAATGAGGCAAACGTCCGCGATGGTCGGCGCATCGCCGTGGCAGAAGGTGCCCGTCTCCGGCGAAGACGACAGCGTCGTCTCCAGCGCGTTGAATCCGATTTCGATCCAGTGGCGCTGCCACGCGATCTGGGCATCCGCGTCTGCGCCAAATTGCGCCTTGAGGTACTGATTGACGCGCAGATTGTTGATCGGGTGGATATCACAGGCGATCGCGTAGGCGATGCTTCGCACGCGCGCACGGCCGGCCGGATCGCGCGGCAACAGCGGCGGCTCGGGCACGATTTCGTCGAGATATTCGATGATGGCCAGCGACTGCGTGATCGTGTGACCATCATGAATCAGCGCCGGTATCAAGCCTTGCGGATTGACCGCGCGATATTCGTCCGTGTGCTGGGCGCCGCCATCCTTCAGCAGATGCACGAAGCGCATCTCCGGCTTGATGCCCTTGAGATTGAGCGCAATGCGCACTCGGAACGCGGCAGACGAACGGAAGTAGCCGTAGAGGATGAAGTCACCCGCCATGGCGCACCACCTCCTGATCGATGGCGCCGAAGATGGAGCGGCCGTCGCCATCGAGCATCTCGATCTTCACGCGGTCGCCGAATTTGAGGAACGGCGTCCTGGGTGCGCCATGCTCGATGGTTTCCAGCGAGCGCACTTCGGCGATGCAGGCGGAGCCCCGGGCGCGATCCTTGTTCGACACCGTGCCGGAGCCGATGATCGAGCCGGCGGCGAGATCGCGTGTCTTTGCGGCATGGGCGATGAGCTGCGGGAAGGAGAATGTCATGTCCTCGCCGGCGTTCGGCGCGCCGAACCGCTCGCCGTTGAGTGACACATGAAGCGGAAGGTGAACCTTGCCATCACTCCACGCCTCGCCGAGCTCATCGGGCGTAACGGCGACGGGCGAGAATGCGCTCGCGGGCTTGGACTGGAAGAAGCCGAAGCCCTTCGCCAATTCCGCAGGGATCAGATTGCGCAACGAGACATCGTTCACCAGCATCAGCAGCTTGATGTGCTTCCCGGCATGGGCGGGATCGACACCCATGGGCACATCGTCGGTGATGACGGCAACCTCGCCCTCGAGATCGATGCCCCAGGATTCATCGGCCGCCGGAATCGGATCGCAGGGCCCGAGGAAGGAGTCGGAGCCACCCTGGTACATCAGCGGATCGGTCCAGAAGCTTGGCGGCATGTCGGCGCCGCGCGCCTTGCGCACCAGCTCCACATGCGTGACGTAAGCCGAACCGTCCGCCCACTGGTATGCCCGCGGCAGCGGCGAGGCGCACTCGCGCGGATCGAACGGCTTCTCGCCCGCCACAGGGCCTTCGTTGATGAGATCGTACACCCGCGCCAGTCGGGGCGCGGTATGCGTCCAGTCGTCCATCACCGATTGCACCGTGTGCGCGATGTGCGGCACCGGCACGCAGCGCGAAAGATCACGGCTCACCACAACGAGCGACCCGTCGCGGCTGCCCTTGAGCGAGGCAAGCTTCATGGCAGGTAGGATTTCTCCACCGGCACGAGCGGGTTGTCGAGCGGAATCCCGCGCGGGGTCGAGCGGCAAAGGTCGTAGGTCTGGCGCACTGCGGCGTCGATCTCCGCGCCAAACTGCTCGAAGATGCGGCCATGGTCCGCCAGCCGGTCGGCGATGCTGTACTCCATGCTCTTTGCCTTGGAGTGGTGCCCGGCCAGGGCCTCCATCGCGTTTTCGTAGTGCGCGCGGCCGAGGCCGAGATCCAGGAACTCGTCGATCGCCAACAGCGTGTCGACAGGCTTCGCCAGAAACGCGTCGCAATCGAGCGACGCGCCGCGATTGGGCACCATCAGCGGCCAGCTGCGCCGGAACTCGGCGATCTGCATGTGCCATACGACCGCGGCGATCTGCATGTCAGTCAGGTGAAAGACGTCGCCGAACGGCCAGCCGGCCTGTTCGTTCCCGTCGCGTACGATGCGGCTGTAGATCTCGCGCGCGACCCTGCGCCCGTACTCGCCTTTCTTCAGGATCGAGGCGATGAAGCTGCGGCAGTCGGAAAACAGGAACAGATGCTTGCCTTGCGTCAGCGAGGCGGCATCGCGAAGCACATAGTTCGAGAAGTTGGTCGGCTTGATCGTGACCTGCGCCCCCGGCCGGAACGGACGTCCAAGCAGCCGGAATACCAATTCCGGAAACCGGTTCGAGAAGGGCCGCCCCTGCCCGATGGCATTCTGCCGCTTGGCATCCGCCAAAATCAGCATGATGCCCGGCTCTTTGAGGGAGACATTGGCGCCGTCGCGATCGAGCGTGCTGGCGATCAGTGTCGAGCAGCAAAAGGCGGTGTGCCAGATGAAATTGATGCGCGGTGGCGGTGCGTCAAACGGCACCAGACCAAGCAACTCGCTTTCTGTGACTTCCTTCTGCGGATATCGGCTGTAATCCCACATGCCTTCCGCGAGAAAGGGCGTTGCCGCAATGGTTTCGCGGTCGGCGCGCACAAAGCGTAGCTTGCGGATGCTGGGATCGTAGTCTTCGAGGAACCAGTGCGGATCGACAACGATCGATTTGAGATCGTCACCCCGCTCGCTCGAATTCTTGTCGGACATGCCTGGCAATACGCGATCTGCTTCGCCGCCCCCAAGGCGAAGTCGTTCCCCACGCATATTCAAGCCGATTTGCGAAGTTCCATCTGCACTTTTCGTGTCGCAAATTGTACCAGTGCATCACATCTTCGCGAGAGCTATGCGCGAAGCCATGCGCTGGCATCATCCGGTTTTCCAGCTATCCGCATAGCTGCGGTCCTCAGTGGCTTCCGCCGCGGGCGCGATATCGAGCGGATCGCGGGCATCGACCATCACCGCGACTTCGTCCGTCATGGTTTTCGCGGCCTTGGCACCGGCTGCAAACGCCTTGGGATGCGGCCCATGGGTGAAGCCATTGGGATGCCACGTGATCATGCCCGGCTTGATGTTGTCGCGGCTGAAGAATTCGCCGGAGTGATAAAAAATCACTTCGTCGTAGTCATCGTTGGAATGATAGAATGGGACCTTCAGCGCGCCGGGATCGCTTTCGATCGGGCGCGGCACGAATGTGCACACCACGAAGCGGTCGGCCACGAACGTCGAGTGTACGCTCGGCGGGATGTGGTAACGGTGGCTCATCACCGGCCGGATGTCGCGCCAGTTGAGCTTCACGACTGACAAATTGCCCTTCCAGCCGACGGCGTCCAGCGGATTGAACGGGTAGGTGATCGTCGTGATCTGTCCGCGGCGCTTGACCTCCAGCTGCCATTCGCCATCGCGCTGCGACTTAAAAGCAGCATCCAGCTTCGGGGTTTCGAGCGCTGCCGGATCGAAGATCGCGTGCGGGCCGAGAATGCCCCGCTCCGGCAGTTTGTAGCTGCCGTTGGTCGCCTCGATCAGCAGGGAAGCGGTCGTCGCCTTAGGTTCGAGCCGCCACATCGTGCCGCGCGGAATAAGGATGTAGTCCCCATCGCGGTAGGGCAAGTGGCCGAAGTCGCAGAAGAGATCGCCCTCGCCCGCGTGGATGAACAGCAGCACGTCGCCGTCGGAATTGCGCTCGAGCTTCGGCATCGCTTTGTCCACGCGCCAGAGAGCGATACGGCAGCTCGCATTCGAAAGCAGCAGCGCGCCGCGATAGGGTTCGGCGCTCGGCTCCTTCGCCGCTGCCACGGCGTCGAACGCGCGCGGACGCAACGGGCCCTCGAACGAGGTCCACCCCGTCGGCGGATGCCTGTGATAGAGATGCGTCGCCGGACCGAAGAAGCCGTCGCGGCCGATCTCGCGTTCATAGGTGCCGGCCGGCAGATCGGCGTGCGCCTGCTTCGATGTCTCGCCTTCGCTGCGCGGAAATTCGATCCAGTTCTTGGCGCTCACGACGCGGCCCTCGTGTCCTTGAGAACGCCGCGCCTGATCTGGTCGAGCTCGATGGATTCGAACAGAGCGCGGAAATTGCCCTCGCCGAATCCTTCATTGCCCTTGCGCTGGATGATCTCGAAAAAGATCGGGCCAATGGCATTCTGCGTGAAAATCTGCAGCAGCAGCCCCTGCCCGTCGGTCGGCGCGCCGTCCATCAGGATGCGGTCGCGCTTCAGGCGATCGACATCCTCGCCGTGGCCCTTGATGCGATTGTCGAGCCGCTCGTAGTACGTCTCCGGCGTATCCTGGAACGGCACGCCCAGCCGCTTCAGAGATTCCACTGTGTGGTAGATGTCGGCCGTGCCCAGCGCGATGTGCTGGATACCCTCGCCCTTGTAGTGGTGCAGGTATTCCTCGATCTGCGACTTGTCGTCGGACGATTCGTTGATCGGAATGCGGATCTTGCCGTCCGGGCTCGTCATGGCACGGCTCTTCAAACCCGTGAGCTTGCCCTCGATATCGAAGTAGCGGATCTCGCGAAAGTTGAAGAGTCTCTCATAGAACCCCGCCCATTGATCCATGTTGCCGCGCATCACATTGTGCGTGACGTGATCGATGTAGGTCAGGCCCGCGCCTTCATGCTCGAAACCGGCGATGGGATCGGTCGGCACGAAATCGACATCGTAGATGGAATGGTCGCCGTAACGGTCGACGAGGTAGACGACACTGCCGCCGATGCCTTCGATGGCCGGGATGTTCAACTCCATCGGCCCCACCTGATTGGCGAATGGTTTGGCACCGGCCGCGATCAGCTTCCTGTAGGCGGCCGCAGCGTCCTTCACGCGGAACGCCATGGCGCAGGCACTCGGACCATGGGCTTGCGCAAAGCGCGCACCATGGCTGCCCGGCTCGGCATTGACGACGAAATTCACTTCCCCTTGCCGGTAGAGCGTCACGTCCTTTGAGCGATGACGTCCGACTGCGCGAAACCCCATCTTCTCGAACAACGAGTGCAAGGCACTCACATCGGGCGCGGTGTACTCGACAAACTCGAAGCCGTCCGTTCCGATGGGATTGTCCCAAAGCTGTGGCATTTCGCGAGGTCCTTACTCGATTCGGTAGTCTCAGTTGAGACGACCGGGAGGTCAACCGCAGGACATACAGCTTTTATGGGATTGTAACGCGGCTTGGGAATTCCAAACAAACCTTGTTGCAGCCCTCCATCTTTTGTGCACCTGATTTCGCCGGAGGGCCCGTTGGAGCAGGACCGGCAGACTTCCGTTGAACGGTCGGTGCAGACAGCCGCGCGCGACGCATGGCTCACGCGGCTGGCCAGCGTGCTGGTACGCCGTCGCGGCATCTGGTCGTGCGGCGCCTGGCTTGTGACAAGCTTGGGCGTGGCGACGCTCGCCCGCATCGCGGCCGGCACTCTCACCATCGGCGTGCCCCGGATGTTCTACCTGCCGGCCATCGTGATCGTCACACTTTTCACGGGATGGGAGTGTGGCGTCATCGCCGTCATCACAAGCACGATTCTCGCGTGGCTGCTGTTCTTTCCGCCTCAGCTTGCTTTTCGCCTTCCCAATGCAGACCAGCTCTCCTCCTTCGTCTTCTGGATACTGATCGCCGGATCGCAAGTCGCCATCGCGCAAGTCGTGCGCCTCGCATTGCAGCGCGCCTTGCAGAGTGAGACACGCTATCGACGCCTGTTGACCGTTGCGTCCGGAACGATCTGCATCCGCAATGAACGGGGCGAGGTGGACGCGCCGCAGGCCGGCTGGACCGAACTGACCGGCGCGGCCTGGCCGAACTATCGCGGCGATGGCTGGCTGGACGCGATCCATCCCGACGAACGTTCGCGCCTTGCACTTGGCGCTCCGCCGGCCGACGACAGCCACCACGAGGCAGAGCTGCGGCTATGGCATGCCGAGCGCGGCGATTGGCGGTGGTTTCTCGCGCGCTCCGTCGCGGTGCCGTCTGCAAACGGCGGGCATGAATGGATCACGTCCTTCTCCGACATCCATGGGCGCAAGCTCGCGAGTGACCGCAAGGAGCTGATGATCGGCGAACTGCGTCACCGGCTGAAGAACCTGTTCACGGTGATCGAGGCGCTGGCGAAGAGTTCGAGGGGCATCAGTGACGCCGCGGTTGAGGATTATCTCAAGCGGTTCCTGGGTCGTCTGCGTGCGCTCGGCACAGCGGGAGACGTCGTCCTGTCGGCCGGCAATGTGTCGATCGAATGCGGCGCCGTCGTGCGCGCCACGCTCGAACCTTTCATGAGCGAGCGGCGCGACCGGTTTCAGGTCTCGGGGCCCGTGCTGCATCTCTCCGAAGAGACCGGCGCCACGCTCGGTCTCGCCGTTCACGAGATGACCACCAATGCGGTGAAATATGGCGCGCTGTCGCGCGACGATGGCCGGGTCGCCATCGCCTGGATGGTCGATCCCAACGGCAGGGGCGAGGAAGAAATCGTGTTCGAGTGGAGCGAGCGCGGCGGACCCGAGGTTGCGCCACCAGCGAAGGAAGGCTTCGGGATGCGACTGATCCGTACCGTTGCGGCGCGCGAGCGAAATGGCACGGTGGCGATCGAATACCGTCCGGAAGGATTCTACTGCCGCATCGGCTTTGTCAGAGCGCCGAAAGCGGCCAAGGCTTGAGAGCCATTACGGGTTCTGTGTCGTCGGTGCGTCATGCGAAGCGTTTTCAATATCCCGCTCGAGGAAATAGTTGAGGAAGGTCCGGATCGCCGCGATGGCCGCAAGCTGGCCGATGTCGTTCCAGGTCGGCGCAATGACGCTGCGGACGATGTCTGCGGCAAGCGCGAATTGAAGTCCGAGCAACAGCCACACGCCGAACTGAACGAACAATTCCGTGCGCCATCCCGATGGCGTCGTGCGCCGAATCAGGTGGCCTACCGTGCGGATCACGGTTTCGATTGCACCGTAGACGATTAGAAGGACGGCCACCGCTTCGACCGCAAGCGCCGTATCGGCGGACAATTCCCTCAGGATTTCTTCCATGGGCCCGCCGCGGATCAGGTGTCGCGTGGCGCTCGCGCGACGCAGCGGAACCCGAGATGGCAGGTGGCCGTGTCGATCGGCTGCGCCATGCGCGCGGCAGGGCGATAGCGCCGGCAATAGTTCGGTGCGCACAGGAATGAGCCCCCCTTCATCACCTTGCGCGGGATCTTCACGTTTCGCGTCAGCGGATCGTGGCTTCCGTCGCGATCTCCGCCGTGCGGATTGTGCACACCCTGGCAGCACGAGCCTTCGGCCTCGCGGTGCGCACCGTACCAGTCGCTGGTCCACTCCCAGACATTGCCGATCATGTCATAGAGGCCGTAGCCGTTCGCGGGAAACGCGCCGACCGGCGACGTCGTCTCGTAACCGTCGGTGCGCGAACTGAGATGGGGAAACTCACCCTGCCAGGTGTTCGCCATCGCGTGGCCCTGCGGCATGAACTCGTCGCCCCAGGCGAATTCCGCACTTTCGAGACCGCCGCGCGCAGCGTATTCCCACTCCGCCTCGGTCGGCAGGTCCTTGCCGGCCCATTGCGCGTAGGCCAAGGCATCCTCATACGCCACATGCACGACGGGATGCTTTGCCTTGCCCTTGAGTGTCGACCGCGGACCCTCGGGATGGCGCCAATTGGCGCCAGGAACGTAGGCCCACCAATTGAAGTGATTGCGCATATCGACCGCGGCCTTGGGCTTGCGGAACACCACCGAGGCTGGTGCCAGCATTCCCGGCAACGCATCGGGATAATCCGCCGGATCCGGCGCGCGCTCGGCGAGCGTTACGTGGCGGGTTTCGTACACGAAGCGGGAAAATTCCTCATTGGTCACCGGATGAAGGTCGATGAAAAATCCGTCGACCGTCACCGGATGGGCGGGCGCCTCCTCCACATAATGATGGTCGGAGCCCATGATGAAACTGCCGCCCTCGATCCACACCATGCCACGATCCGCCGGTCTGACTGAAGACCTCGCCGCAGGCGATGACCTGCCTACATGGCTTTCGGCGACAGATGACATCGTGGCCTCTCGAGCCGCTATCCGTGCAGCAGGTGCGCCGTCGGCGCTGGCGACGCAGTCCGCCACTTGGCGTAGAGCAAGACGAGGATCGTGCCGACGATCAGATGACAGACGACAACAGCCGGGACCGCCTTCTGGTCCGGGAAGTTGATCGACGCGATCGCAAGAGCGACTGCCGGATGCCGGACCGCAGTCGCAATGGCGAGAACCGTGCGATCGCTCGGATCCGGACCACCAAGATTATGGCCGGCTGCGAGGCCGATCGCGCTGAACAGCACAAGAAACAGGATCATGCCGCTTCCGATGAGCGCACAGACCGCTTTGGAGGCCACGAACAGGACCGGCAGCACTGCCAAGACCAGAAGGATTGTCGCGAGAATCGAAACGGGATGAGCGATCTTCTTCGCCAAGGCCGGAAGCAGCCGGTGGACAAGGACTCCGATCGCCAGCGGGATGAGGACCGTCATCAGCATGATGGCGGCGACCCTGCCCACCGGGACTTGCATATCGCGGCCGAAGATCCAGCCGATCGCGGCGATCGCCAGCGGAACGATGACGATGGATGCCGTTGCGCTTGCCGCCAGCAGCCCGATCGCATAATCGTGCGCGCCGCCGGCCTTTTCCTGCCGGTTGGGAATGATGGGCGGCACAGGCGACACTGCGAGTGCGATGAGCGCAATCTTGATCGCCGGGTGAATGTGAAACAGGGCCGCGACGGTCACCGCAAAGACCAGCATCACGCCGTTCATCGAAAGGATCGAGCGGGCCAACAATCCCGGACGACGCAGCAACGTGCCGCAATCCCGCAGCGTCGCATTCAGGCCGATCGCAAGCACAAGTAAGAAGACGCTCGCCAGGATCGCAAATTTGACGATTTCAATCAGCGTCATGGCTGTCGCTTCGCACCACGTTCGAGCGCTGAGGACGCTCCTCCGGTACTCCGCAGGCTAGGTGGCCACGCGGCGTAGAGCGATGGAACCAAGGTCCAATGTGCCAGGCGCGGTAAGGCTTGGTGCGTGTGCTTTCAAGGCGGCAAGGTCTGACTTCCAGCTGCATGGCAGGTCGTTCACGCTGCTTCGACGAGCCAAGCCGGCCCTCGCTGAATTCGACCTAAGCCCAGCTGGCGATCACATACCTGTGCACTTGCTGTGGAAATCGGTCGCGCCTGGCGGATAGGCGGGCGTGCTATTCTGCCTCGGTCGAAGGGAGCTGGATCATGTATCTCGACGAGTCGCTGTATGCGCCGGGCGGCGGCGAGCCGTTCCGGTCATGCCGCGCCTGCAAGGAACCGATCCTGCAAGGGCAGCAGGCAACGCGCGTAGATTTCCAGAATGATCCGAGCGGCGTGGAGGGCCTGACCGGCGAATATCACGCCGCGTGCAGCAAGCCGTACGCGTCGATGGCCCGTGCGATCGACCTGCTGTCGCGCTTCGGCCGCTGATCGCACGCGCAACAAGCGCCAGCTACAGAAACACGCCGGCCAGCTTGTGGACGATCACGCTGAACGGGACGGACATCAGAACGACCGGGATGAACGGCAGCAGCATCGCAACGACCAGCACGGCGATGTTCATGAGCGTCACTGGCACGACGTTCATCGCGTAAACATTGGCCGCGATCGAGTACAGATCTGTCGTTGCCGAGAAATCGCCGACACCAAGGGCATCCGAACCTGGCGGCCGCGCCAGCCACTTTTTCTCCAGGTGCAGCCCTACACCACGCGCAAGCGCGCCGTATTCGAAGACGCCGCGCCGCCAGGCGGCGATGAGCGGTCCCGTGAAGATGAACAGTGGGCCGATAAAGATCCCGACAGCGAGGAGCATGGCAGCCAGGACCGCAAAACGGAATGTCAGAATCGACACGCCGTCGTGCATCACGCGGTTCGCCGCCGCGCCGGCGAGAATCACGCTCATGGCAAACGCCACGACGGAAAACGCCTGAACGGAGATGCCGAGGAACCTCAGTCCGCCGGCATGATCCGGATGCGCTGCGACCAGTTGCAACCGCAGCCGCGAGACCAGCAGCAGGAACCGCACCCAGAGTCCGATCCGCCAGGCCCAACCAAGCAGCAGGATCAGCAGAATCGGTGCGCTGACGAAGTTCTGCCACCAGCCGGCCGCCGACGTCGCATTGACGCCGTGCCATCGGGGAAAGTCGCTGAGGGGAAGACGGAACCACAGCAGGAATACGATGCCCACCGCCGAACCGAGGAGCATGAGTTCGACCGCGAACGAATCGAGCAAACCAAGTGTCGATCGCACGATCTTGTCGAACTCCGCTTCATCCGATCGCTCCACAATTCCGGAAGACATGAAGTGCGCGGCAATCGCGCTGAGCCGGGGAGCACACGCCGCCTCCGCCAGGATCAGCAAGGGCGCCGCAATCAACGACCGGGCATGAACACCGTAGTCCGCGGCGAAGGACGCAAAGGCGCCATCGTCGGTCACCAGACCGTGGACCGCTGAGAGTACGGCAAGCGGCAGCCAGCCCGCGGCGACGACCAGCCCAGCGCGCAAACCGACATTGCCGCGGCCGGCACGCATGAGCCCCACCATGGTCTGCAGTCGGTCGGGCGGGCCATGATCGAATACGCCGCTGCCCCCCTCGACAATGCCGGCGATGGGCATTCTTCCTGCTTTCATCGGCCGCGCACGGCGCGCCCCCGATTCAGGTCTTCGGCATCATGCTCTCGACGACCTGGTCGACGCTCCAGCTTGCCGATTTTGCGCGGGGCGGGAATTCCTTGAAGCTGTCGATCCATTGGAAGACGATCGCCTGCGCCGGGACCATCATGAACATGCGATCGGCCGCCCATTTCGCATACAGGATGGAATCGTCGCCACGCTCGAATGGATCCGAGCGCAGATTGTAGAGCTTGGGCATGCGCAGCTTCGTGAACGGATCCTGCCAGATGGCCAGGCCTGGCGCCCGCTGCTCGATGAACGTCGCTTTCCAGTCGCCTACCCGGATCGCGAAGAGTTCGCCTTCGTCGCTCCAGTAGAGGAATCCTGGCCGCGGCGATTTCTTTTCGTCGCCGGCGAGGAACGGCATCAGGTTGAAACCGTCGAGATGGACCTTGTAGGTCTTGTCGCCGATCTTGTAGCCCTTCTTCACTTTCTCCACGAGATCGGGTTCGCCAGAAGCTGCAGCGAAGGTCGGGATGAAGTCCTGCAGCGACGCGATGTCGTTGATGACGCGGCCGGGCTCGATCACGCCGGGCCAGCGCATGACGCAGGGGACGCGCCAGCCGCCTTCGTAGTTGGTGTCCTTCTCGCCGCGGAATGGCGTCGAACCGCCATCCGGCCATGAGAGGCATTCCGCGCCGTTGTCGGTCGTGAAAACCACGACGGTGTTGTCCGCGATGCCGAGCTTGTCGAGCTTGTCGAGCAGCTGGCCGACATAGCCGTCAAGCTCAACCATGCCGTCCGGATAGGTGCCGAGGCCGGTCTTGCCTTTCGACTCAGGCTTCAGATGCGTCCACACATGCATGCGGGTGGTGTTGAAATAGCAGAACCACGGTGTGCCTTCCTTGGTCTTGCGCTCGATGAAGTCGATCGCGGCGCCGAGAAATTCCTCGTCGACCGTTTCCATGCGTTTCGTGTTGAGCGCGCCGGTATTCTCGATGACCTGTTTACCGACCTTGCCGAATTGCGGATCGACCGTGGTGTCGTCCTTGTCGGTCGCCTTGCATTTCAGGACGCCGCGCGGGCCAAACTTTTTCTTGAAATTCGGGTCCTTCGGATAGTCCGGGTTCTGGGGCTCTTCTTCGGCATTCAGATGATAGAGATTGCCGAAGAACTCATCGAAGCCGTGAACGGTCGGAAGGTGCTCGTTGCGGTCGCCGAGATGATTCTTGCCGAACTGGCCGGTGGCATAGCCGAACCCCTTCATGAAGTTCGCGACGCTCGGATCCTCGGCGCTCAATCCGAGCTTGGCTCCCGGCAGGCCAACCTTGGTGAGGCCGGTGCGGATCGGCGATTGCCCCGTGATGAACGCCGCGCGGCCGGCGGTGCAGCTCTGCTGGCCGTAGAAGTCCGTGAAGTTCGCGCCCTCCTTGGCGATGCGATCGATGTTGGGCGTGCGGTAGCTCATCATGCCGTTGTTGTTGCAGCTGATGTTGAACCAGCCGATGTCGTCGGACATGATGAAAAGAATATTCGGGTGAGCTTGGCCGGACTTCTTGCTGGTCGCGGGCATTAGCAGGACTCCTTCTTCTTCTGTTGGGCTCGCGCGTTGGCCCAAGGCACTTCTAAGAAGGGTGTTGGGCTCCATCGATTGGACCAAGGCCCGACGGAGCCATGGTTACATCGTGCACAAATCAACCGGCGTCACTGCTTATTTGTAACTGATGTTGACTGCGTCGGCGCCAAGGGAGAGCCCGACGCCTTTGCCGGTGCCGCTCAATTCCAGCACGACACCGTCGGCGTTTCGCAGCCACAGCCTCCCTTGCGCATTGCCGAGCGCGATGCCGGTTCTGAATTGCCTGTACATCCCCGGAAACCGCTCCGCCGACACGAGATTGTAGACGGTGCCGTTGGCCTGCAACCGCTGAACGCCGATGCCGCCGACACCCAGTCCGCCGATCGAAAACGGATAGCTATGGCCGCGGAAATGCAGCGTGCCGCCGCCGCCGGCAGCACTGGCGATGAACGCCACGCGTGTCTGATTGATCTGGACCGTTCCCGAATAGCGAAGGCTGCCGGCCGGCGCGGAATCGTCTGCGAGGCTCGCGCCAACCAATAGCCCTGCAATAGCAACACCCAGAAGGATTTGTCGCCATTGCCACTCATGTCGTGTGTCGTAATCGCGCATGAACGGACTTGGCGGGATGCCGCGTCCAAATTCCAGTTGACCCGTGGTCCAAGCCGCGTTCGCGGCGGGGGCACCTTCAATTGGACCAAGGTCCAATGCGCCTGGAGATATCTGGGAAAGCCTTTCCGTGGGACCCTTGCAGACGTGAAGCGCGCCCCGATCGAGCGGCGCTCGGAAGGGGAAATTGCAATGAAGCATCCACTTGTCTTCAGCGTATTGCCTCTTGCACGGGTCGCGACGGTTCTCGCGGCGCTGACGGGTATTGCCCTCAACCCGGCCTCCGCCAACGACAATGACTATGACGGCAATTGGCACGTCACGCTGACGCCTTACGTGTGGCTTCCGGGCGTGTCCGGCGATCTGAATTTCAGCCCGCCGCGGTTTCCCAATGTCACCGCCAGTGTGAACATCGACGAAGGCCCGCTGGACGTGCTGAAGAAATTTCGCTTCGGGTTGATGGGCACGGCCACCGTCCGCAAGGGTGAGTGGAGCGCCTTCACCGATACGATGTATGTGTCGCTGTCCGGGGACAAGGCAGCCGTGTGGACGGTGACCGGGCCGCTCGGCATTGTCGAGATCCCGATCAACATCGGCACGACGGTCGACATCAAGGATCTCGTGTCGACCAACGGCATCGCCTATTCCCTCTATCACGACGACATCACCGAAGCCGACGCGTTCGTCGGCTTCCGTTACGCCGGAATATGGACGGACCTGAACTGGCGATTCTCAGTACCCCTTCTCCAACTGTCGCAAACCGGAAATGCATCGGCGCATGAGGATGCGTGGGACGCTGTCATCGGCATGCGCGGCCGATATGGTTTCCCCGGCACGCCATGGTTCATCCCCGCGTATTTCGATATCGGGACCGGCGATTCCGATGTCACGCTCCAGGCCTCGGTGGGCGGCGGATATGCCTTCCGATGGGGCGACGTCAGCGTCGCGTACCGCTACCTGTACTACAAACCCGGCGGCGTGGTGGACAACCTGTCGCTCCACGGCGTGACGCTGGCGGCGACATTCCACCTCTAGCGCCGGCCTTCACAAGGACAGGCTCGCCGACACCGTGACGACATCGCCCTTGAAGGTGTTCCGCGTGTCGAAATCGTGCTCCCACTTGGCTCCCAGCGTGAAAGCGTTGCTGCCGATCTTCGTGCTGTAGTTCACGGCGGGGCCAAGGCCGAGGCTTTTAGCCTTGAACGAGCCGAGCTTGGCGCCCGAGCCGCTGTCGCCCGTCACCTGCGCCACGACATTGCCGGCGATGCCCGCTTCCCATTCGAGAGCGTTGCCAAAATGCTCGCCGATCGCCCAATCAAGCTGGAGGATATCCCCGGACTGATAGTCGGTCGCGTTGTTGTTCGTCTGCGTCAGGTAGATGAAGGTTCCGGACACATCCAGTCCCGACTTCGGATCGAAATAGGTCACGCCGAACTGCGGCACGAATGCCCAGATGTTCTTGCCGATGTTGAGCGATCCGCGCTGGGTGCTGTATTCGCCGGTCGGCAAATAGATGGACATCCCGACATTCCAGTGCCAATTGCCGTCATGCCATCCCAAAAGAACGGGTGTGATGAGCGAGTCGCCAAACCCATTGTTGCGAAGCGACGCCGAGAGACCGCCGAGTTGCGTCTCGATGCTGGCATCCAGATCGAGCCACGCCCATCCGATCGCTCCGCCGAAGGCGTATTGGCCGCCGAAAATCTTCCAGTCGGTGACATAAGTGCCCAGAAGGAAATCGGCGTTCAGCGTCGCATCGACACCGAGTTCCAGGAAGCCATTGCGCACGCTGGCGCCGGCGGTGCCGCTGTAGAAATAATAGACGTCAGAGACATACAAACCCGGTTGCGGCGGCACGATGCCGGACATGAAACCGACGAAGCCTTTGGGATACGGACTCATGGCGCCTTCGACGGCAATAGCTGGGAGAATTCCGGCCGCGAGCGCCGTCGCGGTCACCAAAGGGCAAAGCGTGTGCTTGATCCAGGGCGTTGCCATGGCGGGATCTCCTCACTTCATTCCGGGAACAGGAAAATGACGGCGAGCCGCGCACCCCATCTGGCACTGTCGTCCGCATTGGCGGCGTAGTAGCGCCCGCCAAGCTGAAAGCTGACCGGCTGCGCGCCGAACTTGAACACGTGACTCAGCATCAGATTGAGCGGCACGGTCCACTGACGGTGGATCCGGTCGTAGGTGCTCTCGCTGTTCAGCGTGAGGCCGGTCGAATCCGGCCAAGGCAGCGAGCCAAACGAGACGCATTTTCCCCTCCGCTCGTCGTGGTCGGCATCCGGCCGCAAGACCAGGGGGAACGGTTTCAG
>Ga0335085_10003092_pt1 | contig 29619 bp, 27 predicted proteins | sample Lox_Sample_45_FD_206712 | JGI IMG/M metagenome (GOLD analysis project Ga0335085, IMG submission 206712) | Soil microbial communities from Loxahatchee National Wildlife Refuge, Florida, United States - Lox_Sample_4.5 | ecosystem: Environmental > Terrestrial > Soil > Wetlands | place: USA... | reverse complement strand
CTGCTTCAGCTGCTCGATGGCGTTGCTTGCGATCTGTTTTGCTTGTTCGACTTTCATGTTTTTCGTCCTCCTGTTTCGGGGAGTCCTTGCTCCCTTCACCCACAGCCGAGGGAGCAAGGACGCGAAGCAGGGGGACATGTGCGAGTGGGACTGGCGCTTCAAGGTCGGAACGGGCCGCACGCATAAGTACCGGCGGGTTATGGCGGCGCGAAGCGTGCTAGTGGAGACCGCAGGCAAGCAGCTCATGCGCAGTGAAGCAGGGATCTCAAATCGGAAGGACTAAGGTTGAGCAGGTTCTGACGGATGGAGGCCGGAACACTTTTGACCGTCGATTTTGGTAATTAGAGGGATTCCAGGTAGGGCCGCATGACATTCGCAACTCGGCAGACCTTGGCGGCGGCCCAAATGTCATCAATAGACGCTTTTTTGAGGCGTCGGGACTCCCGGAGAGCTTCCAGTGCGACGTCCGTGCCGATCTTGTTGCGGAATTTGAAGCAGTCGGCAACTGTCTTCGCCGGGGTGTAGACCTTGAGGGATGCGCCGGGAACGTGATATTCCTTCACGCCGAAATGGAGAGATGCCCCGGACATTCTCACGAAGCGAATTGGTGGAGATGCTACGCGTGGAGCCCATGCCTTCACATCGATGGCCATCCAAACGTGCTGCGGGACCTGTGTTGTGAACCTATGGAATTGAAGTGCGGAGAGAAGGCAAAGCACCCCCTTGGGGACCTTATGGGCGGCTTCGACGAGTGATAGGTGCTCGGTAACCGGGGACAAGGTGGATGCGTAGAGCCCCCGGCCTAGCTTCCTAAGGATGCCTTTTCGGACAAGGCGGGGCAGGTAGTTCCGGGGAATGCCGAGGGCAAAGATGTCCTTGGATCGAATGATCTGTCGCTTTGTCGCCAGCGTGAGCAGTCGGTCTGACTTGGAGGGCATAGTATGTTCCGATGGCGAGTGTACCAAATACTCGGTAGAGGTAAATAACTACCAAGGATATAGAACAGTAGAGCTTACCGCAGTGTAGGAAGTATGGGGGCCAAGCCCCTATCGGCCTTTCGGTTAGGGTTGAGCGAAAGGCAGATTCCCCTTGTTTGGATTCCGAAGGAGGCGATCGATAGGGGCTCGGAGTTCGTCATTCCGGGGTTTGCTTAAAGGATGCGCGAAAGCGCTCAAGGTCGGACTTGAGGAAGCGTATATTTCGACCCATCACCCGGAGGTGAGGAATTTGCTGGCGCTCCACCCAAAGATAGACAGTTTGGGCGCTAACACCGAGAAACATGGCGGCTTGGCGGACAGTCCACGGATGTTCATCATTGGAATCGAGGCCGGAGTGGGCGCTGTCCATAACCATAAGTGTGTGGGACGTCCCCTTAGTCTACGCATCATGCAGGACGGTTTGTACCGTGAGAACTATGAGACAGCGAATCGCAAGAGGGAGGACGCCTCCGGATTGTGGAATGGCGGCCGCAAGAGGCGTCATCGTGACAGCGCGGGACTTAATTTCGCCAGGTTTTAATTCAAGCGGTGTTACGGATGTGGTTTGTCGATGTCACTGTCGATTTGTTTGCCGATTTTGCGGAGGTCGTCATTGAGATGGAGGTCCGTTGGCACATCCGCGCCTTCGACCAGGGTCTTTAGCTTTGGATAAAGCTTCGCGGCGTCCGTAAGGGTTTTGTTGCTGTAAAGCGAAGTCTTTGCCGGAAGCAAATATGCCGGTACGGGGGGATATGGCTGTTCGACGCTGAGAAAAGAGAGTGAGCCTGGGAATAGAAGCGCCATGTACGTGTCGTCGCGGTTCATCATCTGGATAAACTTCACGGCATCGTCGACGCAAGTTTTGGATTTCTTCTGACAGTTCGTACTCAGAGTAAACGAATCAACCCAGGACATCGGTTTCGAGCCGTTGTCGTCGAGCGGCAATTCAGAAACATCGATATTGTCCGGCTTGAGGCAGGGATCTCCCTTGGAGCAGTTATTAATTTCTGCAAGAACGTCGTGCAGCGATTCCGAATAGCCGATCAGAGCCTTACCTCGTTTCCGCGCAAATTCCGCCCCATGCGTGCCCGTGTAATCATGAAACACTTTGTTCCGGCAACTCGCATTGTCGCAATATTTGGATAATGCGCTAATGTCCCCTTCAATCGCAGGATCAATTGTTTCCATCTTTGCGGGATAAATTGTCTTCCAGTCGGGGTAGTGATCAAGAGCAGCCATCAAGTAATACTCACCGAGAGTCGATTTGCCCCGAAGATCAATGATCAATCCGTTGGGTGATCCGACATAGTCTTCAAGGTCTGACAAAGTCAGGATCGGCCTCTTCGGCGGGCTATCCGTCGAGTAAAAGAGAAAATTACGGCATACCCAATGCGCCGCGCCATACCGCTTGCCGTCCAGCTGACTCCCGCGATCAGCGCTTTTCAAAAGCTGGTCCGAAGGCAGCAGCGCTGCTTTGGGCATTTCAGCGATTTTGCCTTCAGTGACGAAGTCGCGGAGCAAAACGGAATCGAGTTCGAAAACGTCGGCAGTTGAATTGCCGACATAGTTGTCGTCGGTCGAATCGTAGTAGTTCGCGCGAAGATCGAGGATTTCCAGCGAAACGTCAGGGTTTTCGGCCTCATAGCGCAGTTTCACGTACTCCGCGGCGGCCTCAAAACCCGGAATGAATGGATAAAGGGCAACCTTCAGCGTGCGCGGACGCTGCGGTTGACTGGCTGTCTTAGCCTGTGCCTTTGTAGAGGCACTCAGCGGGCCGATTGCGAGGAGGCAAAGCAAAATGGCCTTGACGCGCATTGACATCGTGCACCCTCCTGACAGAGCATGGATAGTGCGAGAGGCAGCAATAGTACAACGAGTAGCTCTGTTCAGCAATTAAGGGGAGGGCGAGCAAGGTCGCGCTGCTGGGGACGGTCAGGCGCCCCGTTCGAGCGCGCCGTAAAGGACTTCAACGGTGCTTTCGAGGAGAGCAATCGCAGGCCGGAGAAGCGCGAGCTGTGCGACCTCTAACCCCTTCTGTCCGTGGAACATATTACAGCGAATCGCGTAGAGCGCTTCAAGAACGGCTTCGGCGCGCTGACCGTGCGCACGGGATTCGAGCCCAACCGCGAGCGCGATATCTTTGTGATGGCGGCGCTGCCCGGTCACCGGGTCCAGCTTTAGCGCAAATCGACGCTCCCGCAGATACTCGGCGATTTGGTGGATCGCCGCCGCCGTCGCAGCGTCCTCTTCCCAAGATGCGGTCAGCACCGCGGCCCCGCAGTACTGGACGACGTAATCCTGCGCGGCCCGTGAGTCAGGAAACGTTTCACGCAGTTTGACTGCACCGCGACTCGCGAGGCGGTACGTTGCTTCGGCATAGAGCCGGTTGAACACGACATACGAGGTAAAAAACCGATCAAATGCGCCTCCCAGATCATCGACAGCGTAGGCGCGCGCCTTTCCTCGCCAGCTGTCGCAGAAGTCTCTGAGTTGCGATGATAGCGTCATAATTTCTCTAATCGTTGAACTCTGGGCCCGAACTAACGTGAAACGATCTCGATTGTAGCGAGACTACCTCGATGCAACAACCGGCACGGTCGGGTCCGGGAATGCCGGCCGGCGGAGCGCGAGGGGGGCGCTGATTGCCTACTGGCGCGATGATGTTCAGCAACTTCATTTGCGATACGTATGCCTGCCAAAAAAGGGCGAGCTAGAATGATGGGCCCAAACCCGACCATTCTCGACCGATCTTGCTGTTCTCTCAGCTTGAAGAGAGCCTATTCGACGCAAATAAGGTAAATTCTGACATTCTGAACGCGTCGATTCACTAGATTATGCGCACTTAAAGCCTGTAAAACAAGGCTTTATATAGGAATATTGAACTTAAAGCCTACGAATACAGGCCTTAGTGCATTATTACTTGATTCTGTTAAAGCCTTGAAATACAGGCCTTATTGCAAAGGTGCGTCATAAAGCCTATAATTGTGGGCCATGAGTGCCCTGCAATTTAAGTCTCCACAGGAGTTGCAAGCCGAACTGGGTCGGCGCATCCGACAACTGCGTTTGTCCCGCAATATCGATCAGCGAGCCGCGGCGGCGAAAGCAGGAGTTACGCGAGCGGCGATACAAAATCTCGAAGCGGGCCGTGGCTCGACGGTGCAAACGCTGCTTCGGACTTTGAAGGCATTGAACTACCTCGAAGGCATCGAGATACTGGCTCCGCAACCGACTGTGAATCCGGTCGCGCTTCTGAAAACGAAGACTCCGCCGCAGAGAGCGCGCCACCGCCGAGTGGCTCGTCCGGGAAAGCCGAATCCTTGAACATTCCGGTCATCGAAGTCCGTGCTTGGGGAAAACTGGTCGGAGCTTTGGCACCGGATCCCACGCTTGGTTTCTACGCGTTTGGCTATCATCCGTCTTGGCGTCGTCTAGGAATTGAGCTCGCGCCTCTCACGATGCCCGTGACGGATTCCCGAGAAGCATTCGTCTTTCCGAACCTGCCGGAGGCCACATTTCGGCGGCTACCCGCAATGTTTGCGGACGCACTGCCGGACGAGTTCGGAAACGCGTTGATCGATGCCTGGATGGCGGAGCATGGAACCACGAAATCGGAAGTAACAACGCTTGATCGTTTGGCCTACATGGGAAAGCGCGGCATGGGAGCTCTCGAGTTCAAACCGGCACTGGGTTCGCACCGGGAAAGTGCGGCGCCTCTTAAGATGAAATCTCTTGTCGAAGAGGCTAGGAAGGCAGTGGAGGGCGATCTGTCCGCAGATACTCACGCGAAGGCAGCCCTGGCTAACATTATTCGAGTCGGCACATCAGCGGGCGGCGCACGCGCTAAAGCAGTCGTCGCTTGGAATCCGGTGACAAATCAAATTCGTAGTGGTCAGTTCGACATCGCTTCCGGGTTCGAACCGTGGATTGTCAAGTTTGACGGGGTCGGAAAAGATTTTGAGTTGGGAACGGGGGGAGACTATGGCCGTACGGAATATGCGTACTACAAGATGGCGACCCAGGCAGGAATCGTGATGTCTCCGTGCCGGCTGCTCGAAGAGAGTGATCGCGCGCACTTCATGACGCGGCGCTTCGATCGGGACGTGTTGCGAGGCAAAACAATCAAGCACCACATCCAGACGCTTTGTGCGATGAACCACCTGGATTACAAGCAGCGCGGCACACACACCTATTCGCAGCTATTCATGGCCGTGTCAGAGTTGGGGCTCGGCGACGATGCGCTGCAGCAGACGTTCCTGCGTATGGCTTTCAATGTCATGTCCCGAAACTACGACGATCACACGAAGAATTTCAGCTTTCTCCTCAAGCAGGGGCAGAGCTGGGAATTGGCTCCTGCGTACGACGTAACGCACGCTCACAATCCAAGAGGCGAGTGGACGTACCAACACTTGATGAGCATCAATGGGAAGTTCGATGGAATCACAAGGGCAGATCTTCTTACAGAGGCCGACCGGTTTGGCGTGCCAGGGAAGGAAGAGTTGCTAGGAGATGTTCGCTCAGCCATCGACAACTGGACGCAGCATGCAAAGACGGCGGGGCTCAGCCAGAGCAAAACCGAAGAAATTGGTCGAGACTTCGTACACCTATGAGGGAAAAGACGGAGGCAAGTGATCCAGAAGTGGGATCGTCAGCGCAAGAACATTCGGTTCCGAGCGGAATGATTCAGCTAGAAGTTTTGCCGCCAGATGACCATCTGCTCTTTCGGCAGGAGTTCCAAGGACGGATTCGTCGGCAGCGTTCATTTCCCTGGGGCATGTTTGTGGAGCTTCAAGAAATCCGTCTTTGCCGATTTGGTTTGTTCCTTGAGCGGGGTAAATCTTTGCCGGGCACTTTTCACGAAGGAAAGAAATCGTTGCGCCAATTCTTGAATTCGCTCCGCTTCCCGGTGCTCAATGGCGTCCGCCGGGATCAACTCCGTGCCGACGCCAATTGCCGTAGCTCCCGCGATAATGAAACTCTCGGCCGTATGTTGCGTGACGCCGCCCGCGGCTACGAGTGGAATCTGGGGCAAGGCGGTTTTGAGAGCCTTGATGTATTTGTCTCCTCCAACTTGGGCACAGGGAAAGACCTTGATGAAGTCCGATCCCTCCTCCCAAGCCTCAATCACCTCGGTAGGGGTCAAGGCACCTGGCAGAACGGCGATTCCTTTCTGGACGGCAAACTCGACAATCTTCCGATTGAGCCCAGGGCTCGTAAGAAAACTTGCGCCAGCATCGACACACTTGCCCGCCATCTCTGTATGCAAGACAGTGCCCGCACCTACCACTAACTTTGGATGGTGGCGGACGAGGTGTGCGATGAGTCTAACTGCCTCGGGCACCGTCGTTGTGATTTCGACAATCGGTATGCCGCCATTCGTCACGGAGTCGGCCGCAAAGTGCGCGTCCTCGGCCGAGGAGACTCTTATAGCCGGGATTATGCCGATCTCCTGAATTAGTCCGCAGACTTCAGCCTTGTTCATATTCCGAATCCCCCAGGTGCGCCAGGAATGAGGCAGTAAGTACCGTCAGTGGCCTTCTACACTGCTCCCTCAGTTTCCGGTTCGGGAAATTCATCCTGCCGACGGGCAAACCACGTGTATAGCGTTGGCAGCAAGAAGATACCAATCATCAGATTGGAGATGAGTCCTCCGACGATAACAATTGCAAAGGGACGCTGTGAATCTGATCCGATGCCGTGCGAAAGAGCTGCCGGAAGCAAGCCCAAGGTCGCGACCAGCATGGTCATCATAATGGGGCGAAGCCTGAGAACGGCGCCCTCGACTGCTGATCGTTCGATCGTGTAACCTCTGGCACGAAGTTGATTGATGTATTCGACCATGATAACGCCGGTTTGCACCGATACGCCGAAGAGAGCCAGAAAGCCGACGCCTGACGAAACGCTCAGGTTTGTATGGGTGACCAGCAGGGCCAGCAAACCACCCAATGGAGCCATCGCTACGTTCGTGAGAATGAGAAGGGCCCATTTAACCGAATAAAACATGGCGTACAAAATGATGAAGATGGCCAGAATTGTGGCCGGCAAGACAATCATCAGCCGTCGCTGCGAGCGTTGCTGACTTTCATATTCACCGGCCCAGTCAATCGTATAGCCCGGCGGCAGTTTCACCTGCGCGTTCACCTTTCGAATGGCTTCTTCAACCGTACTGCCCAAATCTCTGCCGCGCACGCTGAATTTAACCGCGACGTAGCGCGAATTGGCCTCGCGATAAATCTCCGACCCTCCATCTGTCTCAGTCACTTTAGTCAGCTGCGCTAGGGAGACACGCTCACCGCTCGGCGCGAGAAGCCGAATTCTTCCAATCGCCTCTTCGGTGTCACGATACTCGGGCAGATATCGCAAAACCAAGTCGTACCGCTGCTCTCCTACCAGTACTTGGTTTAGTGCCGTACCTCCCACGGCAGTTTGGATCGCATCTTGCACGTCAGAAATGTTAATGCCGAAGCGCGCCGCTTGATCGCGATCGACTTCGAAATTGAGGTTTGGCTGGCCGAGCACCCGAAACATCCCCAAATCCTCCACGCCTCGAATGTCGCGCATTACGTCGACAATCTGATCTCCCGTGTTCTCCAGTTTCTTCAAATCGTCCCCGTAAACCTTCACGGCAAGTGCGCCCTTGACTCCGCTAACCGCTTCTTCCAAATTGTCGGAGATTGGCTGCGAGAACCCCCAGAATACCCCTGGGATCTTCTCCAATTGGTGATTCATCGCCGCAATCAGTAAATCTTTGTTCTGATGGAAGACGGGCCGCCATTGCTCTTTCGGCAGAAGATCAACGAAGAATTCCATGTCGAAGAACCCGGTCGTATCTGTGCCGTCGTCTGGCCGTCCGATCTGGTTTACGACTCGAGGAACTTCAGGAAAGGAACAAAGCACTTCGCGGGTTCTTTCCGCTATGCGCGCGCTGTCGGTCGGACCAACGCTCATTGCTAGTGTGCCGCGAACCCAAAGTGCGCCTTCATCGAGATGCGGAAGAAACTCCGAGCCAATCACTCCTGAAAAACCCAAAAACATCGCGAACGCAAACAAAACAATGGCCGTTCCCACAGTGATCGATCGATGGCGGATGGTCCACGTGACGGCTGTGCGGTAGCGGGCAGTCAAGTAAGTCATCACGGGGTTCTTCCATTCCTTCACGCCCGACCGGAAAAGGAGGCTTGCGAGCGCGGGCGCCACCAGCATGGAAAAAATCAAAGCTCCAAGAAGTGCGAACGCGACGGTCCAAGCCATGGGTTTAAACAATTTTCCTTCTACGCGCTGCAGTGTGAAGATCGGCATGTAGGCGGTGATGATGATGGCGATGGCGTAGAAGACCGGGCGCTGGACCTCATGAGCGGCTTCGCGAATCCGCTCCATTGGCGTGCGGAGTTCCTCTTCAGGACGATTGAGGTGCCGGGAGATGTTCTCGATCATCACCACCGCGCCATCGACGACCATCCCGAAATCCAGCGCACCTAAAGACAGCAAGTTGGCGGAAATATGGCGCAGATCGAGGCAAATCGAAGCAAATAAGAGAGCGAACGGTATCGTAAAGGAGACGATGAGCGCACCGCGGACATTCCCGAGGAAAATGAAAAGAACGATCACTACAAGGATCATTCCTTCCGCGAGATTGTGCAAGACCGTGTGCGTCGTGAAATGCACCAGATCGTCGCGGTCCAGGTAGGGGACGATCTTCACTCCTGGCGGCAGAATCTGGTCGTTCAGCTTTTTGACCGCTGCGTGGATACCGTCCATGGTAGATGCCGTGTCCGCACCCTTGCGCATGAACACGATGCCCTCCACGACATCGTTATCATCCACCACCACACCATCGGAACGGTGAATCGCCCAGCCGATCTGTCCAAGGCGGATCTTCGGTCCCTGAGTCACAATCCCGATATCTTGTATGCGTATGGGCGTGCCCTTGTCCGTTTTGAGGACTGTCTTCTCGATATCTTGAACATTCCTCACTAATCCGACCTCGCGAACGTTGACCTGCTGTGCCCCTTGTTCGATGAAACTGCCTCCACCGTTCGCGTTTGCGTTTGTAAGTTGTTGCTCGATTTGGGCGAGACTCAATCCGTAGGACACCAGTTTGTCGGGGTCTACGCGAATCTGATACTCACGCGTAAGCCCTCCGAAGGAAGAGTCGTCGACCACGTCTGGGGCGGCTTTGATGTATTTGGTGATGACCCAATCCTGCAGGGATTTGAGCTCCATAAGGTCGTAATTGGGATTGGTGCTCTTTATCGTGTACCAATAGACAGAGCCAATGGGGCTGAAATCAGGGCCGATCTGCGCGGAAACATTGGGCGGGAGCGTAACTTGCGATAACCGCTCCAGAACTTTCTGGCGGTCCCAATCGTTGTTCGAGTCGTCGTCAAAGATAAGATTCACGACGGAGAGACCAGCTAGCGAGGCTGAGCGTACGTGCAGCAAGTAGGGAATGCCGTTCATTTGGATTTCGATCGGTATTGTCACCTGCTGCTCGACTTCCTCCGCGGCCCGGCCCGGCCATTGCGTAATGACCTGAACCCAGGTATTTGCCACATCGGGGTAGGCTTCGACCGGCAATCTGTGGAACGAGATGATCCCGCCAATGAAAAGCACGATTGCCAACCCGAGAATCACGAAGCGATTGTTGAGAGCGAAATCGACGAGGGACCGTATCATTACTGTTCCACCGTGTTCTGGAAATCCAGGGCATTCGCGATGACTTGTTGACCCGGCGCAATTCCCCGCAGGATTGTCTGCATGTTTCCCGAAAGCATATCGCCGGCATTTACTTCGACTCGCCGAAATTGCTTACTGCCGGCCGGCACGTAAACCCAGTCGCGATCGTGGAGATGCAAGATTGCGGTCGCTGGAACAGCCGCGAACGTTTCTTGCTTCTGTCCGTGGAACGTTGCGGTCGCAAACATGCCTACGCGCATCAATCCAGGATTTGCTACCTCGATGCGTACTTTTGCTGTGCGAATATTCGGGTCGAGAACCGGCCCGATATTGCCGATCCGCCCTTTGAAAACTCGATCTGGGTAGGCATTGAGGCGGACCTCGGCCGTATCCCCGACGCGCACCGTTGGGAGATCGTTTTCATACACGTCGCACAGGACCCAAACTGTTGAGAGGTCGGAGATCGTAAAAGGATTGGGCGAGCTCAAACCGGCAACGCCGGCCGCATTGGTCACTTCTTGATCTGTGATGAATCCCGATATCGGAGCACGGATGTCGACGACGGCGCTCGGGCTATTCAGGTCGCCGCCGAGGACGCGAACATGCTCGGTTGTGTTTTCCACGTCCACCTTCGCCTTGTCCTCCGTATCCTGAGCAACCTGCAAATCGTTCAGGGATATAGCTCCCCGGCCGTAGAGATCATTGGAGCGGTCCAATTGGGTATGCGCGAGCTGTTCGTCAGCAAGAGCTTTGCGGTAATCCGAAAAAGCTCCCGCGAGATCCGCACTTTCCACGCGTAGCAATACTTGTCCTTTCTTAACTACGTCCCCGAGGCGGGCCTTAATCTCCACGACACGACCGGTAGCCAGTGAAATAACCGGTACGCTCCTCGAGATGTCCGGGTTAATCGTCGCTGTGGCCTTCAATTGCGACGTGCTCATGTGCTCCAGGGCGGCGGTTAGCGGGAATTGCTCGGGATGCTCCACCTGGAATATGTTCGGGTCCACACGCTCGACCTTCAATGGCGGCGGCGCTCCCGCGTTCGCGTCATTCGGGACATTGCCGCAGCCTGTAAGGAATAGCGCAACCGCCAGAGCAACTGTTCCCGCTTCGATACGCGGCTCTCTCATTGGATGACCTCACGTCCGACTGCAAGATTCAATTGACCCGCAGCGTCCAGGTAGGATGCGACCAAGTTTAGATAGTTGACCTGCACGCTTCGGTAGTCCGCTTGCGCGTTGAGAAAATCGAGAAGCGATGCGGCGCCACGTTGATAAGAGAACTCAATGGTGTCTCGGACTCGCGTCGCTTGTTGCAAATAGTGTTCCTTGTACGGTTCGAGAAGAATGACTGCACTGGTGACAGCTGCGTAGGCGGAATCCACGTCGCTGAACACCTGCGCTCGGGTCGCATTGACAAGCTTCTCGTTCCGATCGATATCTAGTTGCGTGCGCAACTTTTCCCCCTGATTGCGATCAAAGATGCGCAGCGGGATGCTCACGCTGACACCGAAGTACTGATCGATCGGCGGATTGCGGGCTACATCGAAGGCGATTGTCGGGTCCGTGGACCCCATCGAAACGGCCAGGCGATGGTCAGTCTTGGCCTTATCCACCGATTGCAGGGCGGCCCGCAGGTCAGGCCGAGTATCGAGGGCAGCTTGTCGAACGTCATCGAGCGGCGCGATCTGCGTCGAAAAATCGAAGGGGCCAGTGACATCGAATTGATCGACAGCCGTTCGATCATCCAACAGAGCCAGAAGCTGAATCTTGGCAGTGCGGAGATTCACTTCCGCGGTTTGGAGGTCCGATTCGTATTGAACTCTTTGAAGTTCGAGGCGATCCAAGTCCACTTGGGCAATTGCGCCCGAACGATAGCGGTCACGATTCACCTCAAGTACGTGGTCGTAATACGAGAGATTCTCCTTGGCTAAGTCACGAATAGCCTTTTCCTGCAGCGTCTGAACGAAAGCCATGCGCAACGTGAATAGCAGGGTTCGCTCAAGATCGTCTTGGTCGGATTCGGCGACCTTGGCTGCGCCCTGCGCGCTCTGCAAACGCAGCTCCCTCTTGTGGTCCCGCTCATGCAAATAGCTGACCACTGCGGATGGATAGAGGTACGCGAAAGGGCCGTGCGACGGTCCTCCCGGAAACGGGTCGATCTGGTCGGCACCTAACGTTAGATTCGGATTGGGACGCAGATACGCAGTGATCTCGTCCGCCCGGGCCTCATTCACGCCAATTTGCCCGGCCTGCAACGTAGGGTTTGCTGCCTCGAACTTGGTTCGCACGTCCTGCCATGTCAGGGGTTTTTGAGCGAAGCTGGCGCTGCTCAACGCTGAAACAAAAAATATGACGAAACACAAACGCTCAAAGAAGCGCCGCATGAATCCTCCCCAATCCGACTGCATAGACAGGCCGATACCCGACTCGATCGGTGAGACTTGTTGTGTCTGGCCCGAATCTAGGCCGGGGCGCCGACCATTCGGCGGAGCGCCGAACTCGGCTTCCGCGACAACCAGACGCGAACCAATTGCCATCCGAAAAAGGGCGAGTATCTGACAGAGATATTAAGGAGGCGTTACAGGCCTTCTGTTGTTCCGCCGCGGAAGACGATGCAAAGAAAGCCTTTCCTTGAGCTTTCTGATGCGCCGGTGGCGCAAAACCCCGAATCGAAATGTCTGGAAGGATTTGGATATGCACGCGAATACAAAATCTTTCTGCGTCTTCTCCCACGACCGCTTCCTCGTTTTCTTGTGCGTCACAACTCTCGCGCTCTGGATCGATCCAGCGCGCCACCAGAGGGGTCGGTTCACCCTCCCGGGCCGGTTCCCACACGCGATACAGACCGCGGCTTGTCACCAAGTTTTCGAGATTGTCCATGAACTTCTGCATGTCCCCTCCTTTCGCAGGCACACCCGTAAGCCTCGAGCCCTAGGGTGGCCTCGTATAAGATCAAGTGGTTGCCAGGTGGGGACCTTTGCGGAAATGCCAAGATTCCCACTCGCTCGGTTCGTTCGCTCCGCGAGAGCGAGCAGGATTCTGAAGTGCGTGGTGTTACGCTCGCCGGCCGCGGAGTTCCGGGTAGTTGCTACGACCCGGAGGTTCTGGTTCCTGAGTTGGGTTTTCCATATATAATTCGGGTATCCTTAGGCCGTACCGTACCGGCCCTGGGTTAAATACCATACCCCCACTGGGTAGTCAACCACAAATGACGCATACTTCGCGGGAAAAGTTGGACCTGGTCAACCGCACCAAGAAAGTCATCGGGCAACTGGAAGCCGTTTTGCGCGCGCTTACCGATGACGAACAGTGCGCGGATATTCTCCAAAGGCTTGCGGCGGCGAGGGGAGCGATCAACAGCCTCATGGGCGAGCTCATGGAAGACCACATTCGCAACCATATGCCGAGAAACACGAAGTCTTCCGAAGAAGCCACCGATGATCTGATCGGTATCGTGCGCACCTATCTGAAATAGCGGTCACCCTATTCTTCCTTGGTTTCTTTAACCTTCTCCCTGTCTTCTTCTTTACTATACCGGACTATAGTATAGTAGGCGGCATGGCTCACACAACCAAAGACAAAGAAAAGTTGCTGGCACGCGTTCGCAGGATACGTGGACAGGTGGACGCGATCGAACGAGCGCTCGACTCAGAACAGGAATGTACCGAAGTCTTGCAGCTCATGGCTGCCTGCCGAGGGGCATTGAATGGCTTGATGGCTGAAGTCATGGAAGGGCACGTTCGATTTCATGTTCTTTCTCCTGAGAGTGGCAAGAACTCACCGCAAGCCCGGGCCGCTGAAGAACTGATCGATGTTGTGCGGGCCTACTTGAAGTAATCACGCGAAATGACCGGCAGTCGAAACGGATGGACACTTATGAATCAGGCACAAGTCCCGGCACCAAAGTCTGCGATGTCATCCGGGGGCCATCAAGTCGATCCTTCTCCTCACCGCGAACACGAAGAGGATCATGAACACGGACCTGGACTGAGTTGGCGAGACATCAACCGCGTTTTATTCGTGGCTGCGGCAGCGGGGGCCATGTGGTTTCTCGGCAGATCAACAAACCCGTACATCATTGCGATCGGGGTGATTTGCACGGTTGCTGGTGGCTTCCCCATCTTCCACGAGGCTTACGAGAACATTACACAACGCCGCATGACGATGGAGCTGTCGATGGCGATCGCTATTGTCGCAGCTCTGGCAATCCATGAGGTTTTTACGGCTTTGGTCATCACGCTCTTCGTTCTCGTCGCCGAGATTCTCGAGGGACTCACCGTTGGCCGAGGACGAAAGGCAATCCAACATCTGGTGAATCTGTTGCCGAGTGTCGCGACCGTCCGTCGAAGTGGAACGTGGATAGAAGTGGGCATCGCGGATGTATTGCCTGCTGACGATGTGCTCGTCCGGCCTGGCGGGCGCATCCCGGTGGATGGGAAGGTTGTCGGAGGCCATTCCTTTGTCGATCAAGCACCCATCACCGGGGAATCCATGCCGGTGGAGAAACAGCCCGGGGGCACAGTCTACGCAGGCACGATTAATCAATCTGGCGCGCTCGAAGTTCGAGTGGAACGACTGGGCCGTGACACGACATTCGGCAAAATTATTCAGGCGGTTGAGACAGCTGAAAAATCACGTGCTCCGATTCAAGGAATCGCCGACAGGCTTGCGGGCTACCTGGTCTATTTTGCCCTGGGTGCGGCCGTCCTAACTTTCCTGATCAGCCATAACATTCGGTCAACCATCTCGGTCGTTATCGTGGCGGGAGCCTGTGGTATTGCCGCCGGCACGCCATTGGCGATTCTGGGATCGATTGGCAGAGCAGCGCAGCAGGGCGCCATCATCAAGGGCGGGCTATACCTTGAAAAGCTGGGGGAAGTCGACGCCATCCTTCTCGATAAAACCGGCACTGTGACTTATGGAACTCCTGAGGTTCAGGACGTCTGTCCTGTCGCTGAGGTTTCCGCTGCACTCCTTGTAGGAACCGCAGCGATTGCCGAGTCGCGTTCGGAACACCCAATCGCCAAGGCGATTCTTCGGAAAGCAAAGCAATCGGGGATTCCGTACGAAGATTCGGATCAATTTGACTACACTCCGGGCAGGGGAATTGTGGCGAATAGCCACGGCGATGAAGTCGTTGTCGGAAACCAGAACTTCCTACGCGAACGCGGAATTCAGCTCAGTAACGGCGCCGATGAGCGGGCAGGGGCCGCGGTTTTCGTGGCGCGTGGCGGGCAATTCTTGGGAACCCTCCGGATCGCGGATACTATTCGGCCCGAAGCTAAGAATGCAATTGCATCCCTGAAAGCGATGAGGCTGAAGACCGTGCTGCTAACCGGTGACGCCGAGACCGTTGCGCGAGACGTCGGGGATAAGCTCGGTATCGATGAAATCGTCTCCGACCTTCTTCCAGAAGACAAACGGCGATATGTGAAGCAATTGACTGAGAGGGGGAACAAAGCTGCCATGGTGGGAGACGGTGTCAATGATGCGCCTGCGCTGATGCAGGCCTCGGTCGGTGTGGCGATGGGATCTGGAACAGATGTCGCTCGCGAAAGCGCCGACGTTGTGCTGATCGGCAACGATCTCTCAAAGCTAGTCGAGACCCTTCAAACAGCTCGGCGCTGCCGTCGAACCATCATGCAGAACTTTGTCGGAACACTGATGGTCGACAGTGTGGGAGTGGGACTCGCCGCCTTCGGATTTCTCAACCCCCTCCTGGCTGCCTTCATTCACGTCTCGTCCGAAATGGTGTTCATCCTGAATTCCGCTAGATTGCTGCCACCAGTTTCCTCGGCGAATCAGTTCGGTCTAACTACAGTCCAATTCAAGGGGTTGATTGCACCGCGCGGTTCCGCGTAAGCGACACCAGATGCGGCACTTAGTGGATTGGCCCTGCTTCTTGCAAAGCACGTTCTCTGCGAGACTAACCGCGCGGCTGCCCGAGTGCTGGTTTTTTCAATGAGTGGACGGGTGCGAGTGATGACCTGCTCTTTTGGCAGACAATCTTGCAAGGGGTGCCGCCCGCACACGAGTGCCACCGCGATTTTGAGGAAGTCTCACCGTCAGATAAGCGGATACCTCGTGAGCAGATGTTCTACGTCTGCTGTGCGGAACAACCCAAGTGGTCGGAGCCTCGTAGCGCCACGTGTTCAGAACGGTGGGCGCTGAATCGCATGCGCAAGTCGCAAAGAGTGTCGGCCTCACATGAAACCAACGTCGGCGCGTAAACAAATCGATGTCGCCAGTGAAGTGTGTCCCGATGCGTTCCGGTGAGTCTCCAGAAGCTCACAGCACAACGACAACTCGCCCGGGCTGCTGAGGGTGTTCCACTAACTCGTGGGCACGAGCGATGGCTGCCAGCGGTATTCGTTCGCCAATCTCGAAACCTGGCCACCCCGCCTCAAGCGCTGAATTCAGATCTCGGGCCGCTTCCGATTTAGCTTCCTTTGGGAAATCGTCGCTGCCCAGAAAGAACACACGAATGTTCTTAAAGACCATTTCCCAGAAGGGAATCTTGGGAGTGGCGTTATCGGTGGCATAGCTCGCGATCGATCCGCCCTGTTTCAGGAGTTCAACGTCGGCTTCGGCATTGGCTCCAAACGCGACCTCAACAATGTGGTCAATGCCCCCTGGGGCGAGCGTTCGTACCCGCGCAATCAGTTCATTGTCGCTCAGAACCACGTCGTGAGCGCCGGCCTTTGATGCTATAGATTGGTCCGACGCGGACCTCACCGTGCCTATGACTCGCGCACCGGCATGACGTGCGAGTGCCACCGCGCAGAGTCCAACGGCACCAGCCGCACCCTGCACCATCACCGTGCGACCGCTGATGACGCCACCCACGTGGACCGCACGATGTGCGGTGATGCCGGGAATGCCCAGGCATGCGCCCTGCTCCATCGACACTATTTCGGGCAATGGAGCAATCTGGTCTACCGGAACCACGGTCAACTCTGCGGCCGTACCAAACGGACGATACGACTGAGCTCCATAACACCACACCGAACAGCCCAGCCATTCCAAGGAAACGTCGGGGCCGAGCTGATCAACTCGGCCAGCGCCATCGCTATGCGGAATGACACGCGGATACGCCATACCAATGCCAAAGGCGTCCTGCCGTTTTTTCACGTCACCCGGGTTAATGCCGGAGGCCGAAATGCGAAGGCGAACCTCTCTGGCTGCGGGAATTGGGTCGGGCATTTCGCCGACCACTAGCACGTCGCGAGCCGGTCCCTGCTTTTCGTACCATGCTGCCTTCATCGAAGCTCCCTGAATTTCTATTTGTACAAATCCAATGGACCGGCGGTCATGGTCGTCTGTCCGACTTCAATGAGGTATCCGTCCGGGTCGCGCATGTAGCACCGCAATTCCGTTGCATGGACTTTGGGCTCAGTGATGAATTTCGCGCCACGTGAAGACCAAAGTTCGTAGTAGCGCCTGATGTCATTTACACGCAGGTTGAGAAAGATGCTGAGAACGCTCGGATCGCGCGGCGGCGAAGCCAATACTTCAGGTTTATCGTCGGTGGGACCGCCACCGCCATTGATCGTGAGCCAAACATTGCCGAGCTGCAGAAACGTCGGTTCACCGTGGCGGAGCACGGCCGCGCCGAGGACATCGCGATAAAACGCGACTGAGCGCTGTATGTCTGAAACGATGAGGGTATTCGTCACCACAAACTTCAGTTCAGTAGGATGGTCTGATCGGGACATCGACATTCCCCCTTTCCCTTTGCGGGTCACGTTCTTCGGTGGGGTCGATAGTGCAAAATTTGAGGTTCGAGACAGCGCTTTTCGCGCTTTCGCGCAGTATGAGGCGCGGAGGGATCAGTTGCCTCCGAGCTGAACCCCACCTTCAATTCTTAAGCTCTGCACACTTCCCAGCTGCTCAATTGGCAAGACGCCTTTACCGTGAGTTCTGATTCCCCCTTCGATCTCGATGCGTTGCACCGAGCCACCCTCTTTGATACTGAGCGCGATTGCAGACAGGTTCGTAACGACTCCCTTCACAAGGGACGGGCCTGTACCTCCGAAGGTCTCGATGCCGCGATGAACGATCAATTCGCGAATCGGCCGAGCGATCTGCACTCCAACAGCGCCATCCGCGTGAGTGACGATCCGATCGAATTCCGCACGACATAGGGTCCCAGTGTACACATTGAATCCCCGTGCGCCGGGGCCGAACGTCTCTATCGGCGCCTCCAGACTGAGCTGACGGATCTTCCCAAAATTCACGAAACCGATTCCGCTCGGTCCTAAGGTCGTGATCTTGTCCTTCGCGATCCATCGGTCGACTGTGCCCCAATTATCAAGTGCCATATCGTTGGCTCCATACGTCACGACAGGGCCGTTATTTCTCACCATGTCGACATGAGCTCCGTGAACGACGAACACTCCACCGGTGATTTGGTCGGCTGTACCTGGCGCGATCCTCCCGTCGCTATACACGGCGCCTGTCTCCAGTCGTTGCACACTCACACTTCCCCCTTGATCGCCTGCGCCGCTGACAAAGACACCGCTGCCTAACACGGGCGCTCCGAAGCGGCCGACTGAAATAGCGACGAGGTCGGCGTCAACCGTGCAATCTTGGTCCGATTGCATGTTCCAAAGCGTGAATGCGCCTGGAATTACATACACACCGTATTCATGTGGGCGGTTTTGTTCACTGCATGAGTCCGCCGCCAAGATGGCGAGCCCATCCACGTCTACGTGCCCACCCCTGACATGATCTTTTGCGAGTAGCTCGACGCGGCCAAAGGTATTGAGCGAACTTAGGTTTATCCTTCCGAGTGTCGGCATCGAATAGTCGTTCCAAACAGCCCGTTTGTCCAGCGAAGCATGAAGGTCCAAAGAGAGAATCGAATTGTCCGATGACAGCCGGACGCCGTCGACGCCCGGAGTAAATGCTAGTGCGAACTGCTGACCGGAGACACTGCGAAAAGTTTGACCCGGCAACAGGTCGAACGAAGGAACATCGACTAGATCAGCCGTCAAAACAATTGTGCCTACCCCGCTGTCGCCCGTGGCGCTCAGCAGCTCGGTAACGGTCCCGACGTGTTTCTTCATTCTCTGACTCCGATTGACACTGTCGCGGCGAAACATGAGTTTGGCGCAATTTAGGGCTGATATCCGTCTGTCATCCACTTAGCAAATAATTCAATGCGAGCCTGAGGCCACGGACCTTCCCCTCGTGGCGGCGGGGGCGGCATCAGTGCGCCACCTATTCCTCGAATGCGGTCGTAGATGGCCGCCGCGTGTGCCTTCACATCATCGTAATTGCTCAGATCGAATGCCTTGCTCATGGCGTGAATGTCTCGCTCGGTGAAAAGCAAGCGAATGTCCGCTGCAAAGCTCGTCGGTTTCGTCATGGCGTCTCCCAGCTCATCAAAGAACCTCAAAGATGCTATATAGGGGGCCGTCGGGAAGCCGGTGGCCTGTGCCGATCGCGATGATGCGGTTCATCCAGTCATACTTTGTCGCGCTGGTTTCAAACATTGGGTTCATGCGGAAGTAATAGCTCGTCGGGTCGACCTTCTCGCCCCGATCGAGTTTTTCGATAACGTCCGGTGGGCCCGAGCGCAGACACTGGTAAGTCATTACGATCAACGCTCCGTCGGTCGACTTGAGCACAAGGCGGACATCCAACTTAATGCAGGAATCGGTGCGGACCGCCTGCCAGTCATTGCCGGTAACCACTTCTCCAGACAGTCGCTCCCCTACAAACGAGCCTCCCTCGATGACACCGACGCGACGGAATGCGTTGGGAGTTTGGCCGACAACAAGTAGCGGCGGCACGCGCTCGCGCAGAACGAACAGAGGCCGGAATGTTAAACTCCGCAATACTTCGGGCACGGCGGGGCTGAACGCGCTCGACATGCTCATTTCTCCTGTTAGCGAACTCCGGCGTCCCACTCGGCATAGACCAGAGCAGTCCGGCAGTGGCTGGGGGCCCAGATGTCGACACCCTCAAGCTTCTGCATCCAGCGTCCCTTGATTTCGTTTGCGCACTGGCCGACTTCGTCGTCCATCAATACGCTGGCAATCGCCCAGCCGTTATCGCGGTACTTGGCCGAGGCTCGCGCCAGTAGACTTCGATGGTCTTCGCGAAGGATGCGCGAAATGGTGCTGTACACATCAGTGACGTAGCTCTTCGCAACCTCAAGATCCTGCCGGGTGGCCGGGGTGCTGTGATGCCCAGCCACGATCACATCAAAGTCCATGGCTTCGAGCTGATCGAACAACTTGAGATAGTCATGCATGTTCATCGTGAGATCGAATCCCATGAATGGCGTTGCGCCCGCGGAGAATGCATCGATCGCGATCACGACTCTTTTGTCGGGGATGGAAATCAGCAGGTCTCCTTCTGGCGTGTGCCAATGTCCCAACGTTATTTGCGCCGTTAGCGAGCCCAATTTCAGCGTGTAGTGATCTTTGAACGTTCGCGTGGGCAGGGGCCGATTGGAATCCTTGATCTCGTGCAAGAAATTCGCGGTGCCTGTCTCGGCCAGAATTTCGAGTTTCGGGACCTGTTTGAGAAGTGTGCCCGCGCCACCAATGTGGTCCACATGGATGTGCGAATACACAAGTTCCACGATGGGTTCGCTCGTCGTCTCACGCACCGCGTCGAGGATATGTTGCGCGAACGAGGGAGGGGCGTCGAACAGCACGACTCCCTTACCTGTGGTTACAAAGACCGACTCGTAGGCTCCGTCGGTGATCATGAAAACATCGGGCTTGAGCTGCTGGACCGCGTAACCCTTCCTGGGGTCAATCACCGTAGCCTTGGCCTTCACCCGAGGTAGTAGCGGAACGTAGTCGGGAAGATTGCCGGCACTTTGCGCACCTAGATACGGAGCCAAAAGAAATGCCAGCGTAAAAAGTGCCGCCAGTCGGATCGCAGTTGTCATAGGAAGTTCTCCAAGGCTTTCGCGAGTGCTTCCGGCTGCTCTTCGGGGACAAAGTGGCCGGAATCGGGGATCACGACGGGCTTAATGTTGTCGAAGTATGGCCGGAGCGATTCGCCCATGGTCGGAATCGAATATTGCCCTCCGACCGCCAAAAGGCGCGTCGCCAGCTTTGTTTTGAACTGCTTCTTGTCGAACTCCATGTCTTCGACGATCTTTCGGCAGTAGTCAAAGGCCGCGTCCATTCGTCCTTCGCGCGCGTAAGCCGCGACGTAAGCAGCCACGTCCTCGGGGGGCACGGCTCCAGGTTTGTAGACTTTATTCGTGAACCACCACCCGACGTAGATGTCTTCTTTTCCTTTGGTCAGTTCAGCGGGTAAGTCGGGAAGCATTTGGAAAATGAAGTTCCACTTTCGCTTGTAGTCGGAGAGCTGAACGTCATTCGTCAGGGTAATGCCGGGAATTCCCGCGTCGATGAGGGTGAGAGACTTGAAATCTTGGGGGAAAAGCAGTGCCCAGCTATAGGCTACCCAAGCGCCAAAATCATGAGCCACAACGTGCAAGGGCGGCGGCCCTTCGTTGGCCACAAACTCATGGAAAACTCTCGCGGCGTTCTCGGTGGTCGCCGGCCCCGCGAGGATTCCCGAGTCTCCGAAGCTTGGCAGGTCCGCAGTGACGCATTGATATTTTTTGGATAACAATCGGATTATTTTGTTCCAGGACCTACGCGTTTGTGGGAACCCTGAAATCAACAAGACCCTTTCCCCATTGCCGACGGTGTCAAAGGCAATTTTCTTTGCTTCAGCTGCTGCATCCAACAATGCCGGGCTCGGTCGGGGCACTGGAGCCAGCTCCGGGACTGGCGAAGCGTCGGCCGCGCTGAGCCCGGCTATGTTCAAAGCACCGGTGAGCGCCATACTACCTGTCAGGAGTTCACGCCGATCCAATAAGTGATTGTCCGCAAAAAGTCCGATCTCGCTCGGTTCATTGTTTCCGCTGTCCAAAATAAAACCTCCATTCCCCGCGCTCTCTCCGAATCCCGGATTTGTGCCGCTCTCGCCGAATACCCGCCGGACATCTTATGGCAGATGAAAGCCAATCGAGCGAACCGACGCCTCATATGGCAAATCGCTGGCTGATCGCAGCGGTCTCTCAAACGCCGCTTCTACGTTGTTGCCGCAAACATCTTCGAGACTCGGTGCAACACGAACGTGGTAAGACCCGGCGGCCCAAGACGACGTCGGTATAAAGCTCAAGCGTCTTTCGCATTGATCGATTACGACCCGGCCGTCTATCAATTGCCCATCGGTTGATGCGATTCTGATCGTATCCGCAATCAGTGCCCGATCTAATGCTCTTGGAAACATGAGCACCAATGGCTGACGGCTCTTAGTCACGGGAGGCACAATTTTCCACCGCTCGACGGCGATGTGTTCCCGCACGGCTTCTGTAACACGGAAGTGTTTGTAGAAAGTCTTACCTAACCGACGGCCGGATGAGTCAAGCATCCCTGCACCAACTACCAGCGTGTACACCTGACCAGCTCTGAGCGGTGGGCCTAGTTGGCGGTTAGGCCCTACCCCGCGCTTAAGCCTGCCGGGATCGAGCAGTATCGTCAGACACCGCATGCCCCTGTCCCAGAGTTCGACCGGGGCACGATAGAGTGTGTCGGGTGCTGGCTCTCCGTCGGGCCCGAGAAGCACAATCTCAGCCTCGGCTCGCCCGCGCTGCATCGAATTGGAAAAGACCACGTAGAAGCGAAGCAGGTTTTCGGGCAAGCAGTCGCTTGAGGGGAAGATACGTTGAACTTCAGTGAGCAGGGCGCTTCGCGGTTTCGGAAGAGAAAACTCAAGCTTCAGCAGTTCTGAAACTTCGGTACGACCGAGCGGCCGGGTATCGAAGGTTGCTCGATAGACGACTCCCGGTTCGAACGGAAAGTGGGGGAAGAATCGAACGCCGTTTTCCGAAATCTGACGTCGGCCAAAAACGTCCGGAAGTTTTTCACTTCCCGTCAGTTCTGCTCCAACGACTCTCACTCGGAGCACGGATTCCAGCAGGTGATTTGGTTGTCCAGACCTGCGCAGGGCGGCGATCACATCCGCATCAACGTTCTGAACGTCCACGAGCCCGCATCCGGGCTGACAGGTATCTACATCGATCATCAGTGTCGGCTGGTTTTGCGCCTCTGTGTTCACGAAATCTCCGTTTCGAGTCGGTGAACGACTAACTTACGAAACCAGGCGGCCAACGTAGTCAATTTCGTTACGATGGTCGCGATAGTGGAATGGATCGGGACCATCTGGCCAGTTCATTTCCGACATACCGTCTCTGCGCTCGAAGCAGTACGGCAGCGCCAAGCTGCTGATATCCAGACGATATCCAGTCTTCGGGTGGCGCCAAACCTGAACCGCCCATTTTGAATTGAGGACCGCAAGATGCTCGGCTCGTATCGGAAGCAGGCCCTGCGTTTTGCCCAGACCACCCGGACCGAAATCGATCGGACCGCCAGTAGGCTCAGCCTTCGAGGTCACAAGATCGAAGACCGCTATGCGCGACGCCGCGCGCGAATCGATGGTTACTAGCAGATACTCCTTTTGGTCAAAAGGATCCGTAAACGTGAGCATGTCCAGAGGGTTGCTACCGTAGCCCAGCTCTCCGATCACATCCCCGCGAACGTGAGTGCCATCTTTCAGAGAAGCCAGGGGGAAACGCACAAGAGGCGTGCAACCGTAAACGGCGAACAGGTATGGCTCGCCATGCACTTCTCGGATGAGTTGTCGAATGATCGGAGCGCGCGTCTCAAATTCACCGTGAACCGGATGCCAAATCTCGACAGTACTTGTTGCCATCTGGCTATTAAAAGGGTAGGGGATCCGATGCAGCGTCGATGCGAATCGCTGGTTTGAGACGCCGGTTACGAAGATCTCGCCCTTGTAATATTTAACATCGGTGATTGCAAATGACCGCTGCGTGTCGAACTCAAGCATTGCCTTCTGATCGGGCTCGTTTGGAATACGGACTTGTGAGTGCGGAATGCCGTCAAGCTCGAACACTTCCAGCTCGCCATGGTTCACCTTCACGATCGCCGGAAGGGCATCCGCCCCACGGCCGCGTTCAACAGACAAAAAGATCTGCTCAGTGGGTTGGTGTACCACCATATCGTTGACGACGATCTTGTCGTACGTCGTGCCGAGGAGCGCGGCAAGCTTCTGATCTAGGCCGCGGACGAAATCGCGGCCTTCAAAGTTGCGGAAATTGCCGAGTTCCACGCCCGTCTGAGGCGTTAGGTCCTTGTCCCGCAGCGCGAAGGCATGAACCGCTGCCCCTGTGATGTCTCCAACAAAAAGAACGTTATCAGGCCCGAACGTGAGAACGCCTGCTGACCGAAGCGGACCGGAACTGGTTACTGCCGCGAAAACATTGGCGGTTTCGGCGAGCAGGGGACCAGATAGAGCAATTCCCACGGTAGAGGTTGCGGCAATTCGCAAGATGTCCCGCCTCGATGCGCGGCCAGATACCAGCGTGTTCGTCATCTTTCTCTCCTCCTCATTCGTTGTTCACGGCTACTTCACTCGGAGCGCCAGGATGCAAGTGCGAATGATTGCTAGATTTCGACTTCCCCCCCGTCCGGATCACTTTGGAACCTCCACGTCCCACCAGAGCGGAAGCTCGAAGCGGTACAAAAGGTGTCCTCCATGAACTGCATGTAGACGACCTTGCCGTTGCTCACCTTGCAAAAGATCGAAAAAGGTGTCGTCACCGTTTTTCGTAGTTTGGTCGAGGTGTAAGTAAAGCGGCCGAACACCGCTACGTTCCCCTCTTCCCCGAAAATAACTTCAGGGGTGAATGAATCAATTTTCCAATAGTGGGCAACATCGTGGAACGTTTTGCTGATGGCATTCACGCCGTGACCGGTGCCGCACCACGGCATGATTTTGCGCAGCTCGGGATTGCTGTAATTGAGTGAGACGTATGTTACGTCTGGCGCGCACAATGCCCCAACCACTCGTGAATCCTGAATAGATTCGAGGAGTGTTCGCACGATCTGTTTTGGTTCACCCGCCATTTCATCCTCCTGCATGTTTCCGGTCGCAAAGAGGGAACCCCGGCTTACCTTGGGTTCAGCGCCTCCTCCCAAATTACTCACACCGCAACCACGAGTCGTTTTGGAACCGCGTCAGCGATTACACGGGCCGAATAGTCATGGTCCGCACATTCGCAACCGAAACGACCATTACTAGAGACGCCATCGTGCTACTCCTTTGCGCTTTGGAAACGCATCTTGAGCCTAACTTTGGCCGAGACCTCACCGGGCCGTCTGCCAACCTGTGGTTCTACGTTTTGCATCGGCGGCATTGTCTTCAATCTTTCACATCAGTTGGCGGACCGCTGGTCAGAAAGTCTCAAGCAATAAGGGAATGAATTGGAATCGCTCATTCGTGGTGCGCCAGACCCCCACTTTAGAGGTGTGTGTCTGTCGCGGCCTGCTATAGAGGAAGACCGTTGCTTTCCTGACAATCGCCCAGTTTCTCCGCCAAATCCCGCTCAGATTTCAAAATATCCGCGATGCAGCGCGATCGTTACGGCGTGAGTCCTGTCGTTGGCTTTCAATTTCTCCAGAATGTTTCGCACATGGCCCTTAACCGTGTCCTCGGTAATTTCTAGCCGATCTGCTATCAGCTTATTTGCGCAACCTTTGGCAATGAGCTTTAGAACTTCGATCTCCCGTTCCGTCAGACCATGATCTCCTGTATGTTGTGCTAATTCGGAAGCGACCTCGGTTTGGACATGCCGCTTCCCCGCGTGGACCGTCCGAATGGTATCCAGAAGATCTCGGCGAAGTGTGGCTTTTAGCAGATAACCGGCAGCCCCCGCTTGCAATGCGCGAAGCGCTTGGACGTCTCCTAGGTATGTTGTGAGTACGATGATGCGCGCCTCGGGATGTTCCGCGCGCAGCCTCCGAATCACATCGATGCCGTGAATGTCCGGCAGCCCCAAGTCCATCAGCGTGATGTCGGGGAGGTGCTCTTCAAAAAGTGCGATGGCTTCTTTTCCCGTCCCCGCCTCGGCGACGACTCTCAAATCGGCCTGGCTTTGGATAATTAGGGCGAGTCCTTCGCGCAAGACCGGATGGTCGTCCACAATGAGGATTCGAATTTTCGGTGGGGATTGTTTTGGCATTTCGGTGTCCGCCCGTCGGCCGCACCGCCTCAGTATGTCAGGCAGATTCTCTCACCAGTTCAAAGCGCCTGGCACCCTACTTTCGAGTGGGTTCGATCTGAAGCGGGCAGACATATAATCTGCACTGTAGCGATTTAGAGTTACCGCTTGACGGATCGGGAGGCGGGCACAGGTCCTCCTCCGGAGGACTTGACTGAACATGCATGCTTGCGGCAAACGGGACAGGGCTCTGGTCCGGATCTGGTTGAGCATCGTTCCGACCTTTCTGCTGTGGTTCGGGGTATCGCTGCCGGCTTGCGCACAGGAACAAAAAATCTCGCAAATGGATCACACGGTGTGGACCGGCCGGGATGGGGCGCCACAGAACATCAACGCCCTTGCGCAAACAGCGGACGGGATGCTGTGGCTTGGTACTCGCGACGGCCTCTACAGCTTTGACGGAATCACCTTCTCCCCGTTTTATCCCACCTCGGGCACCCTGCCACGGAAGAACGTCGAAAGTCTGCTAGCGACAGGAGACGGCGACCTTTGGGCGGTCGCACCCGGCTTGCCGCCAACCCGCATTCGCCATGGCGTTGCGACGGTCTTCGGCCGGGTCGATCATGGAACTCCCGTATTCTTCGGAGACCTGCAGCGGAGCTCCGACGGGGCCATGTGGGCACTCATGAACAAGAACCAGCTCGTTCGGCTGGAATCGGACGGGATCTGGCACGTGGTACCTGGCCCCAAGCCGCAAGCCAATGTTTTGGGCCCGCTATTTATAGACTCTCGCGATACCCAGTGGCTGGTGGCAGACGAATTACTGTACCGCCGTTCCGCGCACGAAAAGAAATTTGTAGCGACCGACATCCCTGTTTATGACGGAGCAAAATTCGGCGCTGGCGCAGTGTTTGATGCAAAGATCACCGAAGGGCAGGACCGGAGCATCTGGATAATCAGTTCGGGCCCCGTTGGCGTGACGCTTAAGCGGCCATCCGATGCGGGCTTAAAGCACTTGGACGCTCTGGGCAAACTACTATCAGGCCCGCTCACTAAGGACGACGTGAACGATATAGCTGCCGGAGACGATGGCTCGCTGTGGCTTTCTCATGTGAAGAGCGGTGTTGAAGTCCTGAAGGCATCGCAGATCTCTGGACCGTTTCGGAAAATTGAATCTACGGCTCCAGACTTTTTCAGTGTCGATGACGGACTGGAGAACGAGGGCGACAGGGCCTTATTACGCGATCGAGACGGAAACATTTGGATAGGCGGAACAAAAGGGCTGGAGAGATTTCAAAACGCAACATTGGTGCCAGTGCTGCCAAAAGCAAAAAGCGGCTTGTGGTCTGTTTGCGCCGCACCCAACGGGGACGTCTGGCTAAGCCTTTTTGGAAACTTCAGTGGGGTACTCAGAAACGGTCACATCACAAGTCTCAAGGATCAACTCATCGGAGGGTTCGCATGTGGTAAGGATGGCAAAGTTCGAGTATTTGGTAACCGGGGCATTGGCGAAGTTCGAGGCGACCACGTCGTGTATCTTCCTTTGCTGCCGGGACACGGGGCGTATTGGGCGCGCTATGTTTTCTTCAGCTTGGCCGCCTTGCCGGATGGGCGCTTGATCGCGAGTACTATCGGTTCGACCGAGAATGGCCTCTGGAGCTTTCAAAAAGGCAAATGGCAGCGTTTTGTCCCGAACTCAGGCATTTCCGCAATCCAGGGAATGATCGCGGATGCTCAAAACAATCTCTACCTTGGTTCCAACAAAGGCGAAATCACGGTGCTCAAGGCGAAAACCTTCGACGTGCTCGCCAGAACCAAGCTGGAAATCGGGGCTATTTCTGGTTTCTCGGAAACGAGCTATGGCGTGTTCGCTCTCGGACAAGACGGAATTGCCCTCGAACACAACCACCAATTTCGAAAACTGTCCTTTGCCAACCCAGAACTCGCTACTTCAGTGACCGGATTGGTTGAAGACAGCGCGCGACACGTTTGGATTAATGGATCGCGAGCCATCGCGCGGATCTCAGCGGAGGAGATCGGTGCGGCCATGGCTGATTCCTCGCACTCCATTATCGCCCGCGAGTTTCGAGAGGGTGACTATCGCGGCTCTGATTTCTTCGGCTACTCGCGAAACTCCGCCCAGATCGACAAGCAAGGAAGACTATGGTTTCCAACGTCCAACGGAGTCGTCTATGTCGACCCGCAAAATCTGGATCGCGCTTTGCCCCTGCCATCGCTTTCGATTCGTTCCATCACTGCCGACGGACAACCGTTGAACGCGAAGCGGACATTTGGTCCGGGTACGCAGACGCTGGACGTGCGTTACTTCGGCCTGAACCTGTCCAATCCGGCATGTGTAGTCTATCGGTACAGACTCAAGAATTACGAAGTGGGTTGGCAGGACGCGGGGAACCGGACGGAAGCAATCTATACGCATCTTCGCCCCGGCAAATACGTGCTCCAGGTGGCCGCCTCGAACGGCGACGGAATCTGGACAAAACCGTCCGAGTCTATGCCTTTCACGATCCTGCCGGCGTTTTATCAAACGTGGTGGTTCGGGGCATCATGTGTCGCGATTAGCGTCTTCTTCATTTGGGTGGGTCTGACCTTGCGGGTGAGATACGTTTCACGCTCGATTAGGATGAGAGCTGAGGAGCGCGCCGACGAGCGGATTCGCATAGCAAGGGAGCTTCACGACACACTATTACAGGGTGTTCAAGGACTATTGCTCACCTTCCATGTCGCTGCACAGAAAGTGCCAGCCGACCACGAGTCGAAAAAAACATTAGAGACGGCGCTAACCACCGCCGACCGAATCATTCTGGAGGGGCGCGACCGAGTCAGTAGACTTCGATCTGAGCACCTCACCGACGGTGAGCTTAAGGTTTCGATAGAGCGAATCGCCTGCGATTTGGACGGCAACACCGCTATCGATCTTGTCGTGGAACGGAAGGGAGGAAGCGATGCTCTCCAAGGACACGTTGTAGAGGAAGTCTTTTGCATCGCGCGCGAGGCTCTGACAAATGCCTTCCACCATTCCCAAGCATCCCGAATCGTCGTGGAACTCGATTACCAAAGGAGACAGTTCAAGTTTAGTTGCCGTGACAATGGCCGGGGGTTCGACTCAGCCATCTGGCAGACAAATCGGTCAAATGGTCACTGGGGACTCCGCGGCATGGCTGAGCGCGCAGAAAAAATCGGAGGCAAGTTCTCTTGCACTAGTTCGGCGGACCGGGGAACGGATGTGCAGGTCATCGTTCCAGCTCGCCGAGCCTACGTCCGCACGAAAGACTTCGGTCTGTTTTCCAGGAAAGCCCTTCGGGGGTGAGTCACTAGCGCCAACCCGAGGAATCAATGAACGCCGTGGAAGGACGCGCTTCGCCCACGCTGAACCCCTCTCTCACACTCGAGTTTTGTGGATTGTCGCAACCAGAGAGACAGGCGCCTCTCCGTCCAAGGTCAGTCCAATTCAAGAGGTTGATTGCACCGCGTGACTCCGCGTAAGCGACACCAGATGCGGCACTTAGTTGATTGGCCCTGCTTCTTGCAAAGCAGGTGCTCTCCCAGCTGAGCTACACGCCCACTGCGGTACTGTCTTTCATTTTATTGCATTTGCACTCGTTCGCAAACTCCTAAACGCCATTGTTTTCCTCCGCCGTGTACGCATCCCGCAGAGCGGCCATCCTTGCTACCGAGGCCGCGAATCCCTTGCAGCTCTGCCTCTGATTTATAATTTTCAGTACTTGACATTACCGTTATCGTGCGCTTACGCTTCCTTTGCGATGGAGTTAGACTCATCCCTCTCTTGGCTCGCGCTGGCCCTCACGCCAGGGCTTGCTTCTCGTCTGTCCGCGCGCCTGCTAAAGCGGTTTGGTTCGCCTGACGCCGTTTTTCGCGCCCC
>Ga0335085_10003091_pt1 | contig 29620 bp, 31 predicted proteins | sample Lox_Sample_45_FD_206712 | JGI IMG/M metagenome (GOLD analysis project Ga0335085, IMG submission 206712) | Soil microbial communities from Loxahatchee National Wildlife Refuge, Florida, United States - Lox_Sample_4.5 | ecosystem: Environmental > Terrestrial > Soil > Wetlands | place: USA... | reverse complement strand
GAAGCGGCGCGTCGCCCGAAACTGAGAACAGGAGCTTGACGATCGATTGCCGTACGTCGCGTTCCAGTTCGGCCTCGGCGACGCCGGGCTCCTGGAAGTAGAGCTGGTAGAACACCGCATCGTCGCCGCGCGGCATCACCGAAGTGGGAGGAACGGGGCGCCGTGGCAGGAACGGAACGCTCAGACCGATCACGCCGCGAAACCGATCGGGCCGCAGCAGCGCGGCATGCCAGGCGACCGGCGCGCCCCAGTCGTGACCGGCGATGACGGCTTGTTCCGCTCCCAGCACATCGAGGAGGGCCACCATATCGCCGACCAGGTGGAGCAAGGTGTATTGATCGATCGGCTCCGGCCGATCTGAGCGGCCATAGCCGCGCATATCGGGCGCGACCGCGCGGTATCCGGCGGCGGCAAGCGCGGCGAACTGATGGCGCCATGAATACCAGGATTCGGGAAAGCCGTGACATAATAGAACGAGCGGCCCCTCGCCTTGTTCGGCGATATGCAGATTGATGCCGTTGGCCTTGACGCTGTGCTGGGTAACGGCGTTCGTCGTCATTCGCACCTCTGCCGGCCGCCGCTGCCTTCGCCGCGCGATCAGGACTTGTCATCGTCCTTTGGCGGCCGCTTGTTCTTGCCGGGCTTTTTCTTCACCAGCTTTTTCTTCGCCGGCTCGGTCCGAGGCGGCGGGACTTCTACCTGATCCATTTCCATGAGCCTGCCGGCATCGAAGCGATAGACGCCTGGCCGCGGCCCGCTCTTGAAAGTCAGCACCGCGGAACGGTCACCGTTGGGATTCCTGCCGAGATTGACCGCCGCAGGCTGACCGAGGCGGGATACGACTTCGCATTCGCTCATGCCGAGCGCAATACCCGCGCCGAGAAGGGCGGACAGGTCCGGTGCCGGTACGCCGCTGTCATCGGCAGCGGCCGAGGCCGATTGCATCGGCGCCGGCGCCGCGAATCTGGGGCAGGCACCGTTGGCGTCGACGACGTCGTTCGCCGTGATCGGGCGATCCTTCCTCTCTTCGCTGAGCTGCGAGTAGTCATAAGTGGCATTGACTCCGACCAGGTTGAGCGGCTTGGCGAACCAGACACCGCCGTTATCGAAGCTGCCGCAACCGCAGAGCGCCGCCGCCATGGCAAGCGCTGCGGCGACCGACCGCAGTACGCGGCCGCAATGCCTCGAACTCACGAACACCCAGCGTCCCCCTTCGAGCCGGCCGGTCGGCTTACCAGCATGCGCCCGTTTGTGGTGCGATCGTGGCGCAAAGCCAAGCCCGCGGCGCTTCCGCCATCACATTGCAGGCCATGGAGTGAATAAGGTAAAGGTGAAAAAACGATGAGGGGACGGGGGGTTGCGCCCCTTTGAGGGGCGCTTGAGCGATTGCGATTGACAGCAGTCACCGTTTCTTTCCTCGCCGGCAATCGCTTCAGGTTTCATCGATTGCGCTCTATAAGTTCTTGCTGGAGCATAATCTTTTCGGAAAATCGGTGTCGACTTTTTTGGATCATGCCTTAGCCAGCCGAATACTGGCGCAGGGCCAAAGATACACGCAAGCCTAACGGGAGTCCCCGGGGAGCATTCATGCGATTGCAATTCGTCGGCTGCGGCGACGCGTTCGGCTCCGGCGGGCGCTGCAACACCTGCTTCCATCTCGTCGGGCGCGAAATCAACGTGCTTATCGACTGCGGGGCGAGTTCGCTGGTCGCGATGAACAGGCTGGCAATCGACCGCAATCAGATCGACGCCATCTTCATCACGCACTTTCATGAAGATCATGTCGGCGGCCTGCCGCCGTTCCTGCTGGAGGCGAATTACGTGCGCAAGCGCGAACGCCCCCTCACCATCGCCGGACCGCCCAGTCTCAAATCGCGCTTCGGCGCCATCATGGATGCCGCCTTTCCCGGCACCCGGGATCTCGAGCTGCGCTTTGCGCTGTCGCTGGTGGAACTGGAGATCGGCAAGCCAAGCGACATCGGCAGCCTGCGGGTAACTCCGTTCCATGTGGTCCATGACGAGCGCGCCGGCCCGTGTCTCGGCTTCCGCTTCGAGGCCGAAAGCAAAGTGATCGCCTATTCGGGCGACACCCAATGGACCAATGCGCTGATCGACCTTGGCCACGGCGCTGATCTTTTCATCTGCGAGGCCTATACGCGCGACAAGCCGGTCACCACCCACTTGGCGCTGTCTCTGCTCGAACGCCACCTCGATGAAATTCGTCCGAAGCGCCTCATTCTCACGCATATGAGCGACGAGATGCTGGCGTGCCGCACCGAACTGCCGTACGAAACCGCCGCAGACGGCATGGTCGTCGAGGTCTGAATTATCCGCCCAGCGCCGCCGCGATTGCGGCCAAGGCGGCGGCGGCCTTGGAGCCGTCGGGGCCGCCGGCCTGCGCCATGTCCGGCCGCCCACCGCCGCCTTTGCCGCCGAGCGCCTCGGCGGCTTTGCGCACCAGATCGACTGCGTTGAAGCGCGGCACGAGATCACCGGTCACGCCGACCACAATGCCGGCCTTGCCGTCGCCGGTGACGCCGACGATGGCGACCACGCCCGAGCCGACCTTCTTCTTGCCTTCGTCGGCGAGGCTGCGCAGGTCCTTCAACTCGATGCCCTCGACCGCGCGAGCCATGAGCTTCACGTCTCCGATCGTGCGAACCCCGTCGGCGCCGTCGCTCTTACCGCCGCCGCCCATGGCGAGCTTCTTCTTGGCGTCGGAAAGCTCGCGCTCAAGACGCTTGCGGTCGGCAACGAGGGCCGCGGCCCGTTGCGTAAGCTCGGCCTGCGGCACGTTCATATCCGCCGCTATCGCCCTAATGTCGGCGCGGTACTTGTTCAGCTCCTTGCGCGCCGTCGCGGCGGTGAATGCCTCGATGCGGCGCACGCCGGCGGCGACGCCGGCCTCGGCAACGACCGAGATCAGACCGATGTCGCCGGTGCGCTTGACATGGGTGCCGCCGCACAGCTCGACGGACCAGCCCATGGTGTTGCCGCCGCCCTCGCCCATCGCGACCACGCGCACCTCGTCGCCGTATTTTTCGCCAAACAACGCGCGCGCTCCCGAGGCGATCGCGTCGTCGCGGCTCAGGAGCCGCGTGATCACCGGCGCGTTCTGCAGCACGATATCGTTGGCGATGTCCTCGACGCGCTCGATCTCATCACTGCTCATCGGTTTCGGATGTGAAAAATCGAAGCGCAGGCGATCCGGCGCGACCAGCGAACCCTTCTGCGCCACGTGATCGCCGAGCACCTGACGCAACGCCTCATGCAACAGATGCGTCGCCGAGTGATTTTGCCGGATCGCGCTGCGCCGGGCATGATCGACGGTGAGATCGAGCGCGGCGCCAACCTTGAGCGTGCCCTGCTCGACGGAGCCGAAATGCACGTAAAGGTCGCCGACGCGCTTTTGCGTGTCGCTGACGACGAAGCGGACGCCGTTGCCGGCCATCACGCCGGTGTCGCCGACCTGGCCGCCGGATTCGGCGTAAAACGGCGTCTGGTTGAGGACAACGGCGCCGCCGGCGCCTTTTTCCAGCGCGGTCACCTCTTCGCCGTCGCGCAGCAGCGCAACCACGACGCCGGCCGCGGTTTCCGTCTCGTAGCCGAGAAAATCGGTGCCGCCGCGGTTTTCGCGCAAGCCGAACCACACCGCCTCGTCGGCCGCCTCGCCGGAGCCGACCCAGGAGGCGCGCGCCTTTTCGCGCTGGCGCTCCATCGCGTCGGTGAACGACGCAATGTCGACGCCGATGCCGCGCGGCTTGAGCGCGTCCTGCGTGAGATCAAGCGGGAAGCCGTAGGTGTCGTACAGAGTGAACGCGGTGACGCCATCGAACATGTCGCCCTTTTTGAGCGACTTGCTTTCTTCATCGAGGATGGCAAGCCCGCGCTCCAGCGTCTTGCGGAAGCGGATTTCCTCGAGCTTCAAGGTCTCGGTGATCAGCCCTTCGGCGCGGTGCAATTCCGGATAGGCGCGGCCCATCTCGCGAATCAGCGCCGGCAAGAGCCGCCACATCAGCGGCTCCTTGGCGCCGAGAAGTTCGGCATGACGCATGGCGCGCCGCATGATGCGGCGAAGCACATAACCGCGGCCCTCGTTCGACGGCAGCACGCCGTCGGCGATCAGAAACGAGGCGGCGCGCAAGTGGTCGGCGATGACCCGGTGCGAGGCTTTGCGCTCGCCCTCGGGATCGACGCCGGTCAAGTCGGCGATCGCCTCGATGAGCGCGCCGAACAGGTCGATCTTGTAATTGTCGTGGGTGCCCTGCAGTACGGCGGCCATCCGCTCGATGCCCATGCCGGTATCGATCGAAGGCCGCGGCAGGTCGACCCGCGTGCCGCCGGCAAGCTGCTCGTACTGCATGAAGACCAGATTCCAGATTTCGACGAAACGGTCGCCGTCGGCGTCCGGGCTGCCGGGAGGCCCGCCCGCAATGTGCGGACCGTGATCGTAGAAGATTTCCGAGCACGGACCGCATGGCCCGGTCTCGCCCATGGCCCAGAAATTATCCGAACCGGCGATGCGCCCGATCCTGCTGTCGGGCAAGCCGGCGATCTTCTTCCACAGCTTGAAGGCCTCGTCGTCGTCGACATAGACCGTGACCAGCAGCTTCTCGGCCGGCACGCCGAGTTCCTTGGTCACCAGCCTCCAGGCCAGCTCGATGGCGCGTTCCTTGAAGTAATCGCCGAACGAGAAATTGCCGAGCATCTCGAAGAAGGTGTGGTGGCGCGCGGTGTAGCCGACGTTATCGAGGTCGTTGTGCTTGCCGCCGGCGCGGACGCATTTCTGCGCGGTCGTCGCCCGGCTGTAAGGCCGTTTCTCAAGCCCGGTGAAGACGTTCTTGAACTGCACCATGCCGGCATTGGTGAACATCAATGTCGGGTCGTTGCGCGGCACGAGCGGCGAACTCGGCACGATTTCATGGCCCTCGCGGGCAAAAAAGCCGAGGAAGTTCGATCTGATGTCGTTGACGCCGCTCATGCGGTAAACTCTCTAGCGGGACGGGTGTTCGCTGTCCAGAAAACGCCCAGGGCGAACGCCGATTGCGCCGTCCGCCCAAAGCATATAAGCGCTCGGTTGCCCGTTAGATAACCGTGCAGCGAGCCTGCCATGAACGATGCCAGCGCCCCTCTCCCCCGCAGCTTCGCCGAACGGCTGCGGGCCGGCCGGTTCGTGATGACCGCGGAGATCGCCCCGCCGGTCTCGTGCGACGCGCAGGACCTGCTGCGCAAGGCAACGCCGCTGCGCGGGCTCGCCGACGCCGTCAACGTCACCGACGGCGCCGGCGCGCGTGCCCATATGAGCGCCCTTGCCGCCGCCGCGATCCTCATCGGCGCGGGGATCGAGCCGATCCTGCAGATCACCTGCCGCGACAAGAATCGCATCGCGCTGCAGAGCGAATTGATGGGTGCCGCCGCGCTCGGCATCCGCAATGTGCTGGTGCTCACAGGCGACGACCCGAAAGCGGGCGATCAGCCCGACACCAAGCCGGTGTTCGACATCGATTCCAAGACGCTGCTCGACACCGCGCGGCGGCTGCGCGACGAGGGCAAGCTGCCGACCGGCCGCGAAGTCGCCGGCAAGGCGGCTTTTGTCCTCGGCGCCGCCGACATGCCGATCGACCCGCCGGCGGACTGGCAGCCCGCGTCGCTGCGCGGCAAGGTCGCCGCCGGCGCCCAGTTCGTCCAGACCCAGTTCTGCATGGATGCCGGCATCGTGCGCCGCTATGTCGGCGTGCTCGCTCAAGCCGGCCTGACCAAGGACCTCGCGATCCTGATCGGCGTCAATCCGTTGCGGTCGGCGAAATCGGCGCAATGGATGAAGAGCCATCTCTTCGGCACCATCATTCCCGACGCGATGATCGCGCGCCTGGAGAAGGCTGCCGATCCGGCCCGGGAAGGCAAGCGCATCTGCGCGGAATTGATCGAAGAGCTTGCCAGCATCCCCGGCGTCGCCGGCGTCCACATCATGGCTCCGGGCAACGACGCCGCCATTCCGGAAGTCATCACGCAGGCGCGCGAGCGGGTGCAGCAGGCGGCGGTCTAGCGCGGCGGCCACTCGACCGTGCGAATATCCACTTCCGACTTCAGCGTCCGATGCACCGGACACTTGTCGGCGATCTCCATCAGCCGCGCGCGCTGCGCCGCATCGAGATCGCCCTCAAGCGTAATGACCCGCTCGATGTGATCGAGCAAACCCTCCTTGGTCTCGCACTCAGCGCAGTCAACGGCGTAGATGCGGTCGTGGCGCAGCCGGACCTCGACCCGCGTGAGCGGCAGCTTCTTCTGGTCGGCATAGAGCCGGAGCGTCATCGACGTGCAGGCGCCGAGCGCGGCGAGGAGGAGATCGTACGGCCCCGGACCGCTGTCGAGCCCGCCGACGTCGGCCGGCTCGTCAGCCGTCAGGCGATGGCGGCCGGAGAGGATGTCCTGCTGAAATTTGCCCTTGCGCGTTTCGCGGACGATGACGGTGCCGGGCGGAGCCTGTTCGCTATTACGAGCACCGGAGCGGTCGGCGTGCATTTAGCCTCCTTCGCAAGCGTTCCTCCTCCCCCTCCTTCAGAGGGGTCACGGATACACCCTGCGGGGCTGATGTCGACAATTCATGCAAGCCGTGGGCGCATCTTTGGGTGCAGTGCTTTAGCGCGATGTTTTCAAAGATCGTGGAGATTATGCGGACTATAGCAAACAACACGATCTTCGTTGACCGACTACCTCCCCAATTCCCGCATCGCCGCATCGAGACCCTCGAGCGTCAGCGGATACATGCGCCCGCCCAGCAACTGGCGCATCATCTTGATCGATTCCGTCAGCTCCCATTCGCGCTCGGGCACCGGATTGAGCCAGACGCAGGCCGGATAGGCCGCGACGACGCGCTGCATCCAGACGCTGCCCGGCTCCTCGTTGAAGTGCTCGACCGAGCCGCCCGGCGCCGCGATCTCGTAGGGCGACATCGAGGCGTCGCCGACGAAGATCACCTTGTAGTCGTGCGGATAGGTATGCAGCACGTCCCAGCTCGGCGTCGTTTCAGTCCAGCGCCGGCGGTTTTCCTTCCACACTTTCTCGTACAGGCAATTGTGGAAGTAGAGATGCACCATGTGCTTGAACTCGGCCTTGGCGGCCGAGAACAATTCCTCCGTGACCTTGACGTGCCAGTCCATCGAGCCGCCGATGTCGAAGAACAACAGCACCTTGACGGTGTTGTGCCGTTCCGGGCGCATCAGAATGTCGAGATAGCCCTTGTGCGCAGTGCCCTTGACGGTGCCGTCGAGATCGAGCTCGTCGGCCGCGCCGGTACGGGCGAATTTGCGCAGGCGGCGCAGCGCCAGCTTGATGTTGCGCGTGCCAAGCTCGACGTCGCCGGCGAGATCCTTGTACTCGCGTTTGTCCCACACCTTGACGGCGCGGAAATTGCGGTTGCCGTCCTGGCCGATGCGCACGCCTTCCGGATTGTAGCCGTAGGCGCCGAACGGCGAGGTACCGGCGGTGCCGATCCACTTCTTGCCGCCCTGGTGGCGGCCTTTCTGCTCGGCGAGCCGCTGGCGCAGCGTTTCCAAAAGCTTGTCGAGGCCGCCGAGCGCCTCGATCAGCTTCTTTTCTTCGTCGGTCAGGTGCTTCTCAGTGAGCTTCTTCAGCCATTCCAGCGGAATTTCCGCGGTCAAAGCGTCGGCGATGGAATCGAGGCCTTTGAACACGTGGCCGAACACCCGGTCGAAGCGGTCGAGATTGCGCTCGTCCTTCACCAGAGCCGCGCGCGAGAGGTAGTAGAAGTCCTCGATGCGCCGGCCGGCGAGGTCCTTGTCCATGGCCTCCATCAACGTGAGGTATTCGCGCAGCGTCACCGGGACGCCGGCCGCTTTCAGCTGGTGAAAGAAGGTCGCGAACATCGCGGCATATTAGTCCTGAAGCTTGACGTCCGGCCAGAATCTGCTGCCGGCGCCGCCCAAAGCGTTCAACAAATTGATATAACGTCACTTTCTCTATTGAAGATATATCTTGCGTTATGACACAAAAAGATGTATCGAAAGATATATCTTACACAGGAGCGATACCAAATGCACGGACATGACGCATCTCACCATTACGCATCTCACAGCGAAAGGCACTGCGGCAGCCGCCATCGCCGCGGCCGCTTCCGCGACCACGGCTACGGCGGTCGGCCCCGGGGCGGATCAGGCAGCATGGGGCCGGACGACATCCGCGCCGGGCGCATGCTGGCGCAAGGCGACTTGCGGCTGATCGCGCTCGCCTTCATCGCCGAGGCGCCGCGGCACGGCTATGAAATCATCAAGCTGGTAGAGGAAAAGACCGCCGACTGGTACAGCCCCAGCCCCGGCATCATCTATCCGACGCTGACCTATCTGGAAGAAGCCGGCCACGTGACCGCTGCGATCGAGGGCAGCAAGAAGCTCTACACCATTACCGAGGAGGGCCGCGCCTACTTGGCGGCCAATCGCCATCTCGCCGATGCGGTCCTCGCGCGCCTCACCGCTATCGGTGAGAGCGCCAACCGCATGCGCCGGGCTTCGGACGAGGAACGCGGCAGACGAAGGAGTCTGCCGACGCTGGTCGACGCGGCGCTTGCGCATTTGCGCGAGACCGTGAGCAGGCGTTTGCAGGACGACGTCGACGCGGAAGCGCGGCTTGTTGAAATCATCGCCCGCGTCGACGCGGAGTTGCAGCGCAAATAGACTGCGCGCGCCGGCAGGCTCGGCGTTCGGTCAGACCGGAACGCGCACGGTGGCGCGCAATCCGCCGAGCGGCGAATTGCCGAGCGCAATGTCGCCGCCATGGGAGCGCGCAATATCGCGCGCGATCGCCAAACCGAGCCCGGTACCGCCTTCATCCTGATTGCGCGCGTCGTCGAGGCGGACAAACGGCTTGAACACGTCCTCGCGCAACGGCACCGGGATGCCCGGCCCATCGTCGTCGATCGTCACCGTCAACCAGCGGTGATCGCGATGGCCGGTGATCGCGACCGTCGATGCAAACCGCCCGGCATTGGAAACGAGATTGGCGAGACAGCGCTTGAACGCCGCCGGCCGCACGCTGACCTCGGGCTGGCCGTGAAATGTCGCGGTCGCCCGGTGCCCATGCCGTTCGGCATCGGCCTTGAGCTCTTCGAGCATGGCCGCAATATCGGTCGGGCCCGACTGCTCGCCCAGATCGCCGCGCGCAAACGCGAGGTAAGCCTCGAGCATGCCGGCCATCTCGTCCACGTCCTTCTTGATCGCGTCGACTTCCGGGCTGTCGCCGAGCAACGCCAGTTCAAGCTTGAACCGGGTCAGGATCGTGCGCAGGTCGTGCGACACGCCGGCGAGCATGGTCGTGCGCTGCTCGATCGCGCGTTCGACGCGGGTCTTCATTTCCAGGAAGGCGGCGGCGGCGCGCCGGACTTCGCGGGCACCGCGCGGGCGGAAGTTCGGCGCCTCGCGGCCCTTGCCGAAGGCTTCGGCGGCGTCGGCAAGCCGCAGGATCGGCCGGATCTGGTTGCGCAGGAACGCGATAGCGATGGCGAGCACGATCAGCGAGGTGGCAACCATCCACGCCAGGAAGATCCACGAATTGGCGTCGTAGGCATCGGCCCGGCGGGCAAATACGCGCATGATCGTGTTGTCGAGCTTGATGCGGATTTCCACAATCGACGAGCGGCCGACCGTATCGATCCAATATGGCAGCCCGATCTTGCGGATCTGATCGGACAAAACGGCGTCGAGTTGCGAGAAGAACGGCTTCGGCCCGGGCGGCGGCAGCTGGGTTTCCGGGAGGAAATCGACCACCAGGCCGAGCCGGTCCTGGGCGATGCGGCGAAGCTGCGCCCGGTCGGCGCCTTGCGGATAGCTTTTGTAGACGTCGATCAGGGTCGCGATCTCCCGCGTCACCGCCGAGGACAGGTAGTAGTTCACCAGGCTCCACTGCCGCTCGACGAACATGAACGCGACGACGGATTGCACCACCACCATCGGCACAATGATGATCAGGAGCGCGCGGGCATAGAGGCCCTTGGGCATGACCAACTTGAGCCATTGGGTGAAGCGGTCCCAGTGCCCGGTGACCGGGCTTGCGATCGAGCCCGCCGCTGCCGCGGCGGTATTGGCGACCGCCATCAATTGGCTTGCAGCGGTGCGCAGTCGGCCAAGACCGTCGTCGAAGCTCGTCATGGTGCCGCTCACGGTGCCGCCACCAGCCGATAGCCCACGCCGCGCACGGTCTGGACGACAAGCGGGTTGGCCGGATCGCTCTCGATCTTGCGGCGCAGCCGATTGATCTGCACGTCCACGGTGCGCTCGCTGACGGCATCGCCGTTGCCGGCCAGCGCCTGGCGGGGGACCGTCTCGCCAACGCTTGCGGCCAGAACCCGCAGCATCTCGCGTTCACGGTCGGTGAGCCGAATCGCTTCATCGCCGCGGCGCAGTTCGCCGCGACCGAGATGGAACACGAACCGGCCGAAGCGCACGGATTCCGGCGGCGGCGCGCGCGGCGGCTTGGCGCGCCGCAGAATGCTGGCGACGCGCAGCGACAATTCGCGCGGCTCGAACGGTTTGGCCAGATAATCGTCGGCTCCGATCTCGAGGCCTTCGATGCGGCTCTCCTTCTCGTCGCGGGCCGTGAGCATGAGGATCGGGACGGCCGATCCGGTGCGGATCGCGCGGGCCAAGTCAAACCCGCTCTCGCCCGGCATCATCACGTCGAGGATGAGGAGATCGAACTTGAGGCTTTCGAGCTTGGCGCGGGCTTCGCGCGACGTCTCGGCGGTGGTCACCCGGTAGCCTTCGGCGACGAGAAACCGAGACAGCAGCGCGCGGATGCGGCGATCGTCATCGACGACGAGCAGATGCGGCGCGTCGTCGGCTGGTTGCGCGGCGAGCGCCGTCATGAGGCTCCGTCTCGACCATGCGGCCGCCCGCGGTCGGCGCTGGCGATGAGTCGAAGCACGCGTTCGCGCTCCGCAGCGTCGATCATGCCGGTGAGAAAGCGCCGCGCCGTGTCGCGCGCGCCGGGACCGATCTCGTCGAGCACGCGTCCGATCCGTGCAGTCTGCAGGCCGGCGAGTTTCATCGCCAGCGCAGCGCCGGCGGGGGTGGCGTAGAGAAGCCGCTGGCGGCGATCGTCGGGACCCGCCCGTTGCACGATGTAGCCCTCGTCGATCAGCTGTTTGAGCACCCGGCCGAGCGATTGCTTGGTGATCCGCAATACATCGAGCAGTTCGGCAACCTTCATGCCCGGGTTGCGGTTGACGAAATGCAGAACACGATGGTGCGCGCGTCCGAAGCGGAGTTTCTCCAACACCTGATCCGGATCCCCGACGAAGTCGCGATAGGCGAAGAACAGAAGTTCGATCAGATCCCAGTACGGCTCCGGCGCCTCGGACGGAGTATCAGCCGGCGTGGCGGCGGAACGGGATCTACTCGGCGTAGTCAGACTGATGTCGGCCATTATGTCAGCTATATTGACATATTTCGCTTGGGTTGTTACCCCCAAAAGCGCAACGTCACGGCAATATCGTGCCTGGGTCGTCCCGAGTGCGAGGTTTGCCTGGGCGCCGCAGCGCGCTTTCATAGGGCAAACGCGACCTTATGGGGAGTCCTCTCCGGTCGCGGAAGTCTCTAGCCGAGCGCACAGGCCCAGTTACGCGGCAAAATCCGGCAGGGAACGGGCCATCCATGCCAGGGAGGCAATGCCATGGCAGCGCCCTTCGACCAACGCCAGGACCTGATCTGGTTCGATGGCAAGCTTGTTCCCACCGCCGATTGCAAGATCAACGTGCTGACCCACGGTCTGCACTATGCCAGCGCGGTGTTCGAGGGCGAACGGGCCTATGGCGGCGTCATTTTCAAAAGCCTCGAGCATACCGAACGCCTGAAGCGTTCGGCACAGCTGATGGATTTCGAGATTCCCTATAGCGTCGCCGAGATCGAAGCCGCCAAGCGACTCGTTCTCGAGAAGAACAACCAGACCGACGCCTATGTGCGGCCGATCGCCTGGCGCGGTTCGGAGCAGCTCGGCGTTTCCGCGCAGAACAATCGCATCCATCTCGCCATCGCCACCTGGGAATGGCCGAGCTACTTCGATCCGGCGCAACGGTTGAAGGGTATCAAGCTCGATCTCGCCGATTACCGGCGGCCCGACCCGAAGACGGCGCCCACCTTGGCCAAAGCGTCGTGCCTTTACGCGATCTGCACCATTTCCAAGCATCGCGCCGAGCGCCGCGGCTTTGCCGACGCCATGATGCTCGACTGGCAGGGGCGCGTCGCCGAATGCACCGGCGCCAACATCTTCTTCATCGAGGACGGCAAGATCCACACCCCGATCGCCGACTGCTTTTTGTCCGGCATTACGCGCGCGACCGCGATTGCGCTGGCACGCCGGCACAACATCGAGGTGATCGAGCGCCGCATCATGCCCGACGAGCTTGCCGGCTTCTCCGAGTGCTTCATCACCGGAACCGCCGCCGAAGTGACTGCGGTGTCGCAGATCGCGGAGTGGAGGTTCACGCCCGGCCGCATCACGCAGCAATTGATGAGCGATTACACCGCCGAGGTGCAGCCCAAAGGCAAAGCAGCCGCGGCCTAGCGCCGCTTGCGGAACCGGACGCTGCCTTTAGCGGCGACCGCGCCGGCCTTGGGCGCTGTTCGCCGCCGCCACAACGCGGTAAGTTGCTGCCGCAATGAATCAAACGGTCCGCCCGCAGATCCTCGCCTCCGCCTGCCCGCACGACTGTCCGTCGACCTGTGCGCTCGAGGTCGAGGTGTTCGGCAACAACACGATCGGCCGCGTCCGCGGCGCCGAGGATAATGCCTACACGGCGGGCGTGATCTGCGCCAAGGTCGCGCGCTATGCCGAGCGGGTGCATCATCCCGACCGGCTGCGGCAGCCGCTGCGCCGCACCGGCGGCAAAGCCAGCGGCCAATTCGCTCCGATCTCGTGGGACGACGCCCTCGATCTCGTCGCCGAACATTTCGTTCGCGCCGAACAGGCGCACGGTCCGAAGGCGATCTGGCCGTATCTCTATGCCGGCACCATGGGCTACGTCATGCGCGACGGCATCCATCGGCTCCGCCACGCCAAAAGATATTCCGGCTTCTTCTCGACGATCTGCGTCAATCCGGCGTGGACCGGCTTCATCGCCGGCACCGGGCTTCTCGCCGGCGCCGATCCGCGGGAAATGGCCAAATCCGATCTGGTGGTGATCTGGGGCACCAACGCCGTCAACACCCAGGTCAACGTGATGACGCACGCGACCCACGCCCGCAAAGAGCGCGGCGCCAAGATCGTGGCGGTCGACGTCTACATGAACGGAACCATGCGGCAGGCGGATTTGCCGGTCCTGATCCGGCCCGGCACCGACGGCGCGCTCGCCTGTGCGGTGATGCACTGCCTGTTCCGCGACGGCAAGGCGGATTGGGACTATCTCGAACGCTACACCGACGCGCCGCGCGAACTCGCCGAGCACCTGCGCCCGCGCGATCCGCAATGGGCGTCGCGCATCACCGGAGCGCCGGTGGAAACGATCGAAGCCTTTGCCCGCCTGGTCGGCGACAACAAGCGCGCCTATTTCCGCCTCGGCTACGGCTTTTCGCGCTCGCGCAACGGTGCATTCAACATGCACGCGGCAAGCTGCATCGCCGCCGTGACCGGAGCCTGGCGGCTCGAAGGCGGTGGCGCGTTCCACAACAACGGCGGCATTTTTCACCTCGACACCAGCCTGATCGAGGGCACCGACATGCGCGACCCGTCGATCCGCATGCTCGACCAGTCGCGCATCGGCGCCATCCTGACCGGCGATGAGGACGCGCTGCGCGGCGGACCGCCGGTTGCCGCGATGCTCATTCAGAACACCAATCCGGTTGCGGTCGCGCCCGATCAGGAAACGGTCAAGCGCGGCTTTGCCCGCGAGGATCTGTTCGTGTGCGTGCACGAGCAGTTCATGACCGACACCGCCAAGGTGGCGGATGTGGTGCTGCCCGCCACCATGTTCGTCGAGCACGACGATTTCTACACGGCGGGCGGCAGCCAATACATCCTGCTCGGGCCGAAGCTGATCGAGCCGCCGGGCGAATGCCGGTCGAACCATGAGGTGATCTGCGCGCTCGCCAAGCGGCTTGGCGCCGAGCATCCGGGCTTTGCCATGACGCCGCGGCAATTGATCGACGCGACGCTGCAAAAGTCCGGCTGGGGGACGCTTGCCGAGCTCGAAAGTAAGCGCTGGATCGACTGCCAGCCCGATTTCGCCACGGCACACTACCTCAACGGCTTTGCCTACCCGGACGGCAAGTTTCGCTTCAAGCCCGACTGGGCCGAAGTGCCGTTCCGCCGCTGGCATCGCAAGCACGCGGTGCCGTCGATCCCCAAGCTGCCCGACCATTGGGATGTCATCGAGGAGGCGGACGACGAGCACCCGTTCCGCCTGGCGACGTCGCCGGCCCGCGGCTTTCTCAATTCCAGCTTTACCGAAACGCCGACCTCGCGGGCGCGCGAGCAGCGGCCGACGGTGATGATCCACCCCGACGACGCCGCCGCCCTCGACGTGGCCGATGGCGATGAAGTCATGCTCGGCAATCGCCGCGGCAAGGTGCGGTTGCACGCCACGCTGTTCGACGGCGTGCGCCGCGGCGTGCTGATCGCGGAATCGCTGTGGCCGAATTCCGCCTATGCCGACGGCCGCGGCATCAACACGCTCACCGGCGCCGACCCGGTCGCGCCGTCCGGCGGCGCCGCCTTCCACGACAACAAGGTATGGCTGAGAAAACCGGCGAACTCGGTGCAACAGGCGAGGACGTAACATGCCCAGGCTGCGTTATATCGAGGAAAGCGAAAAGACTCCGCGTACGCGCGAATTGATCGAGTCGGCGAAACGTACCGGCGCGCCGGACCCGCGCGTGGTCGGCCTGATGACGCGAAGCAAGCTTGGCACCGCGTGGATCGAGTACTGGAACGAACTCCTCTATCGGGGCGTCCTTCCGCACAAGCTCAAGGAAATGTGCCGCATCAGGATTTCGGTGGCGCACCAGTGCGGCTATTGCTCGACGGTGCGCTCGAACGTCGCCAAGGCCGAGGGTCTGACCGAGGCGATGATCGACGACCTGGTCGATTATGCCGCCAGCAAATATTTCTCCGCGCGGGAAAAGGCGGCGTTGCGCTATGCCGACCTTTTCAAGCAAGGCGAACACGCCATCGACAAAGACGAGGTCTACACCGACCTCGCCAAGCACTTTTCCGACGAAGAGATCATCGAGCTTGGCCTATTCTGCGCCCAGGTCGACGGCGTCGGCAAGTTCGTCAAATCGCTCAACGTGCTGAGCTGGGAGGAGGCCTGCGCGCTCAATCCCAGGCTCAAGGCCGAGAGCGCGCCGCTGGCGGCAGAGTAGGCCGTTCGCAGGGCTGGCGTCGTGTGTCCGTCGCCGGCGATCAAGGAAGCGTTTGCGAAGCTCAAACGCGGGCAAATGTAATTCCGGCTGCCGCGCGGCGGCAGCCGGCCGCCATGGCTTTCGTGCTTCAGGCCGAGTTGCGGCCGAGCTGGCGGCTCAGGTCGGCGGCAGCCGCGCGCAAAGCGCGCCGGGCGGCGCTCTGCGGCCGCGTGTCCAGGATGCCGTCCACGCCGGCGAGATTGATGGTGGCGACAATGTCGCGGTTGATGTCGAAGATCGGCGCGCTCATGCCGACCACGCCCGGATGCATCAGCCCGACCGCGACCGCCGTGCCTTCCTTCTGCACTTTCGCCACTAGCTTCTCGACGTCGGCCAAGGTGCGCAGCCCGGCTTTGGCGGCGGCGCCATTGCGGTCCGCCAGCTCCCGCTCGATCATGGCGCGCGTCTTGCGACGATCGAGATAGGCGGCGAACACCTGCCCGGTCGACGACGTCAGCAAGGGCGTGACCGTGCCGAGCTGGACGAGCAGCGATACCGGCTGGAGATTGAGGGCCTTGCGGACGACGGTCGGCCCCCGCGAGCCCCAGACCGACAACGCCGCAGTCGTGTCGAGCCGATCGCGCAGCGAGTCCAGTGTTTCCTGCGCGATCTCCACCACGTCGATGTTGCGCAAGGCGGCAAAGCCGAGCTCCGCGGCGAAGCGGCCCAGCATGTAGCGCCCGGTGGCGCTGTCCTGCCGGACCAGGCCGATACGGATGAAGCTTGCGAGATACTTGTGCGCCTTGCTCAGACTCATCCGCGCCGCTTTGGCGAGGCTGGTGAGCGTCATCGGTCCGGCATGTTCGGCCAGCGCCCGCAGCAGCGACGCGCTGACCTCGACCGATTGAATGCCGGCGCTTTTTGTCGGGCTTCGCCCCATCGGGACTCTCCTTCTCGAAGACGTACCCAACTTGCGCGGCTCTGCCAACGGACGCACAGCGCGTCGACAAAAAGCCCGGCAGCCAAAGCAACGCGCCGCACGGTGATGCCTTTCTTCGATCGAAAGAGCCGTCGTCAACTGGTAGTGCCGGCGTGGCCGGCAATCATCACTTCGCAGCTTCGCGATGCGCCGGCGCCGCCGACCAGCGCTCCGCCGCCGCATCGTCGGCCGCCCTGGTTTCGACCCAGGCGCTACCGGCGGCCGTCTCCACCTGCTTCCAGAACGGCGCCCGCGTTTTCAGGTAGTCCATGAGAAAGGAGGCTGCGGCGAATGCCGCCTCACGATGGCTTGATGCGGTCGCCACCAGCACGATCGGCGCGCCGGGCTCGATGCGTCCGTAGCGGTGAATGACGGTCGCGCCCAAGAGCGGCCAGCGCGCGTGCGCCTCATCCACGTGGCGAGCGATCTCGGCCTCCGCCATGCCCGGATAGTGCTCGAGGGTGAGCGCCGCGATCGGCGCGCCGTTCTCGTCGGCGCGACAGATGCCGGTGAAGGTCACGACCGCACCGATGTCGGTCCGCCCGCGGGTCATTGCCGCCGTTTCGGCGGCGATATCGAACGGCTCGCGCTGCAGACGGATCGTCGCGGTCATCGCGCCTTCCCAACGTTGCGCTCCCCGCCCACAAGCGGGCAAGGTTGGTTTGCTCCGCCCTCCCGGATTTTCGCGCTCACGGGATAAACGGAGAAATGTTCAGCCGCCGGTCATCGGCGGAAAGAATGCGATCTCGCTGGCGCCAGCGATCGCCGCATCGGGACGGACGTGGCGGTGATCGATGGCGGCGCGGATCACCTTGGCATTGTCGAAGGCGTGGGCATGGCGCTCGTCGCGGCCCGCCAGCCAGGTCATGAGCTCGCCGATCGTCGCCACTTCGGCCGGCGGATCGATCTCCTCCTCCGCCTTGCCGACGCGCTCGCGTACCCAGGCAAAATACAAAAGCTTCACGCATCCTCCCGGTTCAGGTGATGCAGCCCGGCCCGCAGATAATCCCATCCGGTGTAAAGCGTGAGCAGCGCGGACAACCACAACAGGCCGATGCCGATGTCGGTCAAGCCCGCCATCACCATGTTTCCCGCCTTGCCGGTGATGAGGAAACCGACGGCAATGAGCTGCAGCGTCGTCTTCCACTTGGCGAGCCGCGTCACCGGGACGCTGACGCGCAGCTCGGCGAGATACTCGCGCAAGCCGGAGACGAGAATCTCGCGGCACAGGATGACGACCGCCGCGAACAGCGACCAGCCGTGGATAGTCTCCTCCGCGGCGAGCATCAACAGGCACGAGGACACCAGAAGCTTGTCGGCGATGGGATCGAGCATGCGGCCGAGCGACGACTGCTGGCCCCACATGCGGGCGAGATAGCCATCGAGAAAATCGGAAATGGCGGCAGCAATAAAGACGGCTAGCGCGAACCATCTGAGCCAGAGGCCGCCATGCAGGATATTCTGCCAGAACATGCAGCCGACCACGATCGGCACGGCCACGATGCGGCTATAGGTCAGCACGTTGGGCAGCGCGAGCGAACTGGCGCGCAGCCGGTCGGTCGTCGTGGTCGTCGAATTCATACCTGCACCATAACGCCGCCGCGCCGCCGCCGACAGAGCCTCGCCGCGCATGCCCGCGACATGGCGCGCGCGCCACGAAACCCCGCCCCCGGTCCCGCTTCTACTCCTCCGATCATGCCGCACCCGCGTGAAAGAACTCGTAAATGCGCCGGGCCGTTTCGGCACTGATACCATCGACCTGCATCAAGTCGGTGACGGACGCGCGCTCGATCGCTTTCAGCGTGCCGAAATGATGCAACAATGCGCGCTTGCGGATCGGCCCGATCCCGGCAATCTCCTGCAGGCCGGCCTCGCGCAGGTCGCGCCGCCGTCGCGTCCGGTGCGACCCGACGGCAAAGCGATGCGCCTCGTCGCGCAGCCGCTCGACGAAATAAAGCACTGGATCGCGCGGCGGCAGCTTGAACGAGTCGCGGCCGGGAATAAAGAAGGTCTCGCGGCCGGCATCGCGCTCCGGTCCTTTGGCAATGGCGACGAGAGGAACCTCGACGCCGAGCTGCGCAAGCACCTGGCGCGCCGCATTGAGCTGGCCCTGCCCGCCGTCGATCAGCACGAGGTCGGGCCATGGCGACTCGGCATCGTCGGCCACGGGCTGCGACTCCAGTAGTTCGATTTCTTCGCGCGGCAGCGGCGGTTCGGCCATCGCCCCGCCGGCCGCTGCCGAAAGCTCGGCAATGACGGCGGCGCGCGGCGCCTCGGCGAGAAGCCGCTTGAAGCGCCGCGTCAACACCTCGCGCATCATGGCAAAGTCATCGCCCGGGACCAGCTCGGCCGACCGGATATTGAACTTGCGATACTCGCGTTTACGTAGGCCTTCCGTCCCGGCAACGATCATGGCGCCGACCGCGTTCGACCCTTGGATGTGGCTGTTGTCGTAGACTTCGATGCGGCGCGGGACCTGCGGCAAGCCGAAGGTCTCGGCGAGTTGCCGCAACAGCCTCTGCTGCGACGACGTCTCCGCGAGCTTGCGGCCGAGCGCTTCGCGCGCATTGGCGAGCGCGTGCTCCACCAAATCCTTCTTCTCGCCGCGCCGCGGCACGACGACATCGACCTTGTGCCCGTTCTTGGTCGCGAGCGCTTCGGCCAGCAGCGCGCGGTCGTCAACGTCATGGGAAATAAGGATCAGCCGCGGGCACGGCTTGTCGTCATAGAACTGGGCCAGGAACGCAGCAAGGACCTCGCCGGGCGCGATCGATTTGTCGGCTCTGGGGAAATAGGCGCGGTTGCCCCAATTCTGGCCGCTCCGGAAGAAGAAGACCTCGACGCAGGCAAAACCGCCCTGCTGGTGCAGGGCAAAAACGTCCGCCTCCTCGACCCCCCGAGGGTTGACGCCCTGATGCGCCTGAATGGCGGAAAGCGCCGACAGGCGATCGCGGTAGATGGCGGCGCGCTCGAAATCGAGGGCCTGCGAGGCCTTCTCCATCTCGCCGGCGAGTTGGTCTTTGACCGCCTTGCTGCGGCCGGAGAGAAATGCCTTGGCCTCCCGTACCAGCCCCGCGTATTCCTTGAAATCGATCTCGTTGGTGCAAGGCGCCGAGCAGCGCTTGATCTGATGCAGCAGGCACGGGCGCGTGCGGCTCTCGAAAAACGGATCGCTGCATGAGCGTAACAGGAAGGCGCGCTGCAGCGCGTTGACGGTGCGGTTCACGGCCCACACCGAAGCGAACGGCCCGTAGTAGTGGCCCGGTCGGGTGCGCGCCCCGCGGTGTTTGAGGATCTGCGGCGCCCAGTGATCGGACGTGATCAGGATGTAGGGGAACGACTTGTCGTCGCGCAGCAGCACATTGAAGCGCGGCCGCAGCCGCTTGATCAGGTTGGCCTCAAGCAGCAGCGCCTCGGTTTCGGTGCGGGTGAGGACGAATTCAAGCGTGCGGGTCGCCGCGACCATGCGCTCGATGCGGGTGTCGAGGCCGCCGGGCCGCGCATAGGCGCGAACGCGGTTGCGGACGTTTTTTGCCTTGCCGACATAGAGCACGTCGCCGCGCGCGTCGATCATGCGGTAAACGCCGGGCTGTGCGGGCGCGTGTTCGGCAAAGCGCACGATCGCATCACGGCCGGCGGCGAGCGAACTGTCGTCCTCATTGGCGCCGCGCGCGTCCGGTCCGGCCGGCGCCGCCTCATCTGCCTCGGGCAGCGCGGCCTCCTCGTCGTTCTCGATGCTCTCGACCTCGGGTTCGATGTCTTTCTTGGGAACGCTCATGCTTCTCGGTGGTTGACCGACCGGCCACGGCGAACGGGAGCTACCAAGCGTCGGGCGGTGGTCCGGTCGGTTCGCGTGTTCGTGCCGTGGCGCGGCCCCTCGCGCGAAGGCTCGTATGGCAAACGTAAGGTGTGCACCCGCCGAGAGCCAGCGCAGCGGAAAGCCGTTGCGCGACAAAGTCCAGGTCCGTCCGAAACATGACGTGTCCCAGAAATTAGAAGTAATTTAACCATCATCCGGACGCCATTAAAACATAATTACCTATAATCGTGACGAGCCGAAGTCAAAAATAGCCACAATATTGTCAATATAAACAGAAGTTGTGTGTCCTTTCAGCACTAGACGCATTTCGAGATGCGAATACTATGCGGCCAGCGTTTCGTGATGGAGGTTTGCAATGAAGCGTTTGCTGTTTGCGGGAATTGGCTTGGTCGCACTCGCCGGCGCGGCCGCGGCGGCCGATCTCCCGCCCGGCCCGGGCTATTACAAGGCGCCCGCCTATCTGCCGCCGGCCTTTAGCTGGAGCGGACTGTATGTCGGCGTGAACGGCGGCGGCGCGTTCGGATCGTCTGCATGGGACACGACGAGTTCGTTCAGCACGACCGGCGGCGTCGTCGGCGGCACCATCGGGTACAACTACCAGATTGGCCCGGCCGTCCTAGGCGCTGAGGGCGATATCGATTGGGCCAACATCAAAGGAACCACAACGACCGGCTCGTGCGCGGCGGGTTGCACCACCAGCGATTCCTGGCTGTCGACGGTGCGCGCGCGTGTCGGCTACGGGGCCGGGCGCTTCATGCCCTACCTCACCGGCGGTGGCGCGTTCGGCAACATCAACGCCTCGACGCCCGCCGGCTCTGGCGGCTCCGCGACCAATGCCGGGTGGACCGTCGGCGCCGGCCTTGAGTTCGCCATTGCCGGCCATTGGTCCGCCAAGGCCGAATATCTTTACGTCGACCTGGGCAAATTCAACTGCGGCGCCGGCTGCGGCGCGGCGGTGGACAACGTATCGTTCACGACCAGTCTCATCCGCGGCGGCGTCAATTTCCGGTTTTGATGCCGGCTTTTTGGTCGCCGCTGCGACCAAGCACACTTGCGAAAACCCCGGGCCATCGCCCGGGGTTTTTTCATTGCCGATGGCAGCGGAACGGCCAACCCGACCGCGACGGCGGTTTACGGCTTCACCGCCGTTGCGGCGAAAGCCGGCACGCGGGCCGCGAACTCGTCGAGCCAGGCGACGAGACGCGGATGGTCCGGGCGCCACGTTCCTGCAAAGCGGAAATCGCGGTAGCCGAGGGCGCAGGCAAGCGCAATCTGGCCGACATCGGGAACAGCCGATCGGGCGCCGCGAGCCGGCGGCGCGGCCTCCAGCACGGCGAGAGCGCGCGCCACCTTGCCGGCCTGATGATCGAGCCATTTCGGTTCATGCCGCTCGGGCGCGCGCCAGCGGCCCTCATAGACCGTCAGGATCGAGGCATCGAGAATGCCGTCGCAAAGCGCCTGGAGCCGCAGCGTGGCGAACCGCGGGCCGGCCTCGCGCGGGATGATCTTGCCGCCGCCGGCACGATCATCGAGATATTCGAGAATGACCCGCGAATCGTAATAGGCGATGCCGTCCTCGGCGATCAGCACGGGAATTTTGCCGAGCGGATTCTGCTGGCGAACCTGGTCGTGCGGATCCATCGTATCCGCCGGCTCGACCTTGACGTCGTCGAAGCCGAGCACGGCAAGCGCAATCTGCACCTTGCGGCCAAATGGCGAAGGCGCAGCCGAACGCAAGATCATCATGGCGCAACCGTCATTTCGATCTCGGGCAATGCTGAAAAAACGACAAAGCGCCGATCTCGCGGTGCCGCCGGCACCGCCATTACCGGCTTCGCTTCCGCCTGCTCGCGCAATGCGGCCGTTGCCGTCCGTCTTCGTTCAAGGCGCGATGCCGCCGGAAAAATGCTTACCACTTTTCCGGGTCACGCCTGCTAGCTGGTCACCACCAGATTGACCGCTTTCGGACCCTTGCCCTTCTTGTCGGGTTCGACATCGAAGCTGATCCGTTGGCCTTCGATCAGTGATTTCAGGCCTGCACGCTCCACGGCCGTGATGTGGACAAACACGTCGCGTCCACCGTCATCGGGTTTGATGAAGCCGTAGCCGCGCTCGCCATTGAAAAACTTGACCGTGCCGGTCATTGCCATTGCGACACTCCTTCCCCGCCATTGCTTCGCCGCCGGCCCCCACGGCGCGACGGCTTGGCTGGACATCCGCACGGGCAAGGCTGCAGCCGCTGAAGGCCTCAGTTACTCCGCCGGCCCCCCAGAGGAGGCGGAACGTCAAAGCCAGCAATGCTTCAATTAGCCACATTTTTTCGATGTGGAAAAGTGGGCGGGGCCATTGACCGGCGGCTGCCGGCCGTTCGGCTAGCGTTGGCCGGCCAGCCAGTCCGTCCGGATCGCCGCGTCAGGCGCCAGCAGCCGACCGAGCGCAGGCATCAGATTGCGCAAATCCGCCTCCAGCTTGAACGGCGGGTTGACGACGATCAGGCCGGAGCCGGCAAGACCGGCGTCCCGGCGCGGCGGGCCGAGCGTCAGCTCGCAGCGCAGCGTATTTGGCAGGGCAAGCCGCAGCGCCAATGCGTCCGGGGCGCGGCGCTCCTTGATCGGATACCAGAGCATGTAAATCCCGGTTGGCCATTTCCGGTGCGCCGACGAAACCATGCTCGACAGGCGTTCGAAGTCGGCTGCGTCCTCAAACGGTGGATCGACCAGAACGAGGCCGCGGCGCTCCTTGGGCGGCACATAGGCGGCGAGCGCCGTCCAACCATCGATCGTCAAAACCTTGGCGCGCCGGTTCCCGCGCAGCGCAGCCGCAAGCGAAGCGGCCGCGCGCGGTTCGAGCTCGCAGGCGATGAGGCGGTCTTGTTGCCGGAGCAGGCTTGCCGCGATCAGCGGCGAACCGGGATAGGTGGTGAGCCGGCCGTCGGGATTGAAGGCGGCCACGGCTGCGAGATAGGGTGCCAATAGGCTCGGCAGCGGTCCTTGCCGCGAGGCCGTCCAGACCTTGTCGATTCCATTGCGCCATTCGCCGCCGCGGCTTGCCTCGGACCCGAAGAGGTCATAACGCCCGGCGCCGGCATGGCTATCGATGACCCGAAAAGCCGCCGGCTTCAAGCGCAGGTGCGCGAGGATTCGCGCCAACACCACATGCTTGTGTACATCGGCAAAATTACCCGCGTGGAAGGCGTGACGATAATTCATCGGCTCCCGATTTATCAGCCCCACGCAGCGGCGGCATGATCAACTGATCCCTGTTGCAGCTGCGGCGTGCGACCTCGGCGCAGCCGCGAAACTGAAAGTCCTTCGACAAGCAAATCCTGACCTCGGTCAACCGCTTCTTGTCGCAGCCGACGGCAATGCCGTCGGACGGCAGGCCGGGATTGGCCGACTTGAAGGCGTCCTCGACTGCAGCCGGAGTGACCGCAAGGGGCTCGTGCAGATCGATGTATTCGGCGGGGATCTTCACGACCGCACGCGCCTTGCGCACGGCCTCGAAATAGGCGCGCGGCGGGAGCCCGGAACAGGTTCCGTGGCGGTCCCATTCGTTGAAGATAAGACCAGGCGCCGGCATCAGATCCAGCATGGATGAGACGATGCCACGCGCAAGCCGCGGCGCTGGCACCTGACAATATTCCGGAAATCCTCGGTCGTACTGGGGCCACAGCCCGTGAACGACGAATGAATAGGGCCGCGCGCCGCATTGCAGCGAAGGCGCACGCGCCGTATCGCGCTCGGCAGCGGCGGCGCAGAAAGACGGCGACCACGACAGCGACAGCACGTAAAAATCAAATTGCCCCGCCGCATTCTGCCGCGCGTCCTGCGCGGGCGCCGCGCTTGCCGAGCCGGCGATGACAAAAGCGGCCAACGCCGCGCGAACGATAAGCCTGACCATGGTAACCCCCGACCGAGATAGACTTGCGATCGAGCATGGTAGCGAAGTCCTAGAACAAATCAAGAACGAATTGGCAGGCGTGCACACGATTTCCGCCAGCGGTCTTGCGCCATCTCGGCGGTCAGCGCCGCAAATATTCTTCGTGCAAAGGCGCCTTCATCCAAGGGCGCGCGCGGTCCCCAATTTGGCCGAAATGACCGACCAAAAATACCCGTTGGCAGAGGCCTGTTTCCCCGCGGCGCATTTGCGCTATACTGTCATTGTTCCGAGCATTGGATCGTTTGACGCGGGTCGATCGATCGGGGGTGAGCCAAATGAGGTTGTTGATCGCCGGCTTGGTCATGATGACGACGGTGGCGAGTGCTCAAGCGCAGATGGGCCCGCAGGCCTCGCAAATGAACGGCGCTGCCGCGATCGGCCGGGCAGCGGGGCAGTCGGCAGGCGATGGTTCCGCCGGGCACAAAATAAGGGCAAACGACAAAGCCTACAATGCGGCACTCAAGAATCTGCCCGATAAGCAATACGATCCCTGGCGCGGGGTACGCTGAGCGCGCCGACCGCGTAGCTCACGGCCGGGCGGCGCGGCAGGCCGGCCCGTAGGATAAATTGCGGTCGAGTCCGACGACGCAGAAATTCACGCCCCAATCCATGCCGATCATGCCGGTGTCTTCGGCAATCGAGTAGTAGATCGGGCGCTTCACGCCATCGTTAATGAGCGCGGTGCCGCGGCAGAAGCGGCGCGGAATGGATTGCGCTGCCCAAGGCATAACGGCCGTCTCGCGGATATCTTCGATAGCGACGATCTTAAGATCGGAGCGCCAGAACCTGGCCTCCTTGGCGTGAAAATTGCCGATAATGCGATCGAGCGCCGCGGGAAAGTCGCACGTCGGCATCTGACGGTCATAGCGCGGGCCGGACAGCCAGAAATTTTGTTCCAGCCAACTTGCTGCCTGAGGCTGTGACGCCGACATCATGGTGAGCGCTGACGCGAGCGCAACGGACGCGATCCGGACTGACATTGGCGCTGCCGCCCTTCCCCTTGCATACACTGCTGTAACCGTGCCGTGCCAACGATTACCGGTCAAGAGCGAGAAGCTTCGAATCCGATGGCTTGGACGCTTCGCCGTCGCCGGCCAACTAACCGGCCGGCGATGGGCGTCGCACCGCCTCTACCCTCGCCATCATGGCCGCCGAGCAAAAAACCTCGACAGTCCACAGGAATTTGCGTCAATCGGCTTTTTGCTCACATTTGCTCACAGGATATTTTTGGCCCACGGACGTAAAGGCAAACTATCGGCATTATGGTAGTAGCGGTCGTATGCTCAGTTCGCCTGATTCGTCAGGCCCGCGTGCGTACGCGTCCGTAGCGTGATCAACCGTCATTTTGTCGCCGTTCTGGGCTTTGCGCCTGCCGCCGGTCCGCAATGCGGGTTGGCAGTGCGAAGGCGAGAGCTCGTCGCGACGGGCGGGCAAGAGCGCCCCTATGCTGTTGCTCGCGAGCCGGGAACCGGGGTCATCGGTTATGGGCGAGGTGCATCAGCTTGTAACTTCCGAACCGGCCTTCGGCCTTGAGGCTGCCGGACGTCTGCTGACGAAGATCTTCCCTCCATGGGTTCAGGATCTGGCACTCCTGGTCGAGAGCGTGGAGGCGCTTCGGCCTCCCGGGGCACTGCCGGACTGGCAGCCGGGCGCGGTCGTCCGTTTGCCGTTCTCCAAGAAGGTCTGCGCCGACGGCGAAACGGTCTGCAGCCAAGCGCTGATGGCGCTCGCCGACAGCGCCATGATCATTGCCTGTTCGGCGGCCTGGAACGGCTATCGTCCGATGAGCACCATCGACCAGACGACCCATTTCCTGCGGCCCGTGATGTTCGATGTGGTCGCCGACGCTCGCGTCGTGCGCATCGGCCGCAACACCAGCTTCGGCCGGGTCATGCTATTGGGCGCTGCCGACAAGCGGCCGGTCGGCATGGTAGCCAGCGCCTATTCGATGCTCTAAGCGCGTCACGACCGGCTTTCAAATAGCGTGATTGGCCTCTATTGTTCCACCCGTTGGGGGGAGGCCCTTGCCATGCTCAGGAGCACACTGATTGCGGTTGCACTCGGCGCCATGTCGAGTGTTTGGGCCGGCGGCGTCGCTGGCGCCGGAGCGACCGGCCCCGGTCCATGGTCCGAGCACTTGTGGGCCTACGGCAACGACACCGGCGGGATCATCCCCTACCTGCCCGACATCAAGGACATCCGCATCTATCGTCAGCTGGCCGCAGATTACTGCGCGCGATGGCGCCGTCTGTCGCACGTCACCAGCGTTCACCGCCAATATGGCGACTATGTCGGCTTCGAGTGCATCGATCGCCCGGGCATGATCCACTGATCGCGCGCTTTCGGATTTCACCGCCAATCTCCGAGGAATGTCTGAACCAGGGCGAGCGCCGCCACCGCCGCGGTATCGGCCCGCAGAATGCGCGGGCCGAGCGACAGACGAAGCACGTTCGGCGCCTTGAGCAAGGCTGTGCGTTCCTCTTCGGCAAAGCCGCCTTCCGGCCCGATCAGAACCGCAACCGGCGCGCCGGCGACGCCGCTGAATGCGGCGGCCGGGTTCGTCACCTCCGCATCTTCATCGCAAAACACCAGAAGCCGCGGCGGATCGCGCTCGGCCAGAAGCCGCGCCAACGGCAGGATCGGTTCGAGCCGCGGCAGCGAGAGGATACCGCATTGCTCGGCGGCCTCGATGGCGTTGGCGCGCATCCGGCCGGGGTTGACGCGCGCTACCTGGCCGTGACGCGTGAGCACAGGCTGCAGCAGCGAGGCGCCCATTTCCACCGCCTTCTGCACCATGTAGTCGAGCCGCGCCGCCTTGAGCGGCGCAAACCAGTAGTGGAGATCAGCGGCCACGGTCTGGGGGCGCGTCCGGGTGTCGATGCTCACGGCGCCCGTGCGCTTGTCCGAGACCAACGTGGCGCTCCACTCGCCGTCACGGCCGTTGAAAACAAGAACCCTGCTGCCCGATGTCAGGCGCAGCACCGAGCCGAGATAGTGGGTCTGGGCACTATTGAGGGTCACCTTCGCGCTCGCACCGAGCGGCGCATCAAGGTATAGGCGGGGGCTGCGAAAGTCATACCGGGCCATGGAAAACTCAAAGCAATATCAATGGCATCCCTCGGCGCTGCCGCTGCCGCGCGTGCCGCCCCCGAACTGGCCGCAGCGTCGCAGCTGCGGCTGGGCGCCAAGTCTGCCGCCTTGTCGCCGAAATCAACGAGCCTTTAAATAGGGCAGAAGTTATGCCGAGAATCATGGGCAACCGGAAAAGGACTTAGCATGAAGCGCAGCTTCGCCGTGGCGCTCGCCTTGTCGGCCCTTGCCGCGGGCCCCCCCGCGGCGTTGGCTCAGTCGGTGCCGTCGCAATGCAATGCGTTCGGCCAGCTTCGATCGGACGCGGAAAAAAAGGCCGTAGCCGTGCGCACCGCGCTCGCGCATAAATCCGAGCGCAAGGAAATCTGCACGCTGGTGCAGCGCTTCTACACCGCCGAAGACGTCGTGCTGAAATTTCTTGAAACCAACAAGACCTGGTGCGGCATTCCCGACGAGGCGATCGCAGTGGCCAAGACCAACCACGAGCGCACTTTGAAATTTCGCACCGCGGCCTGCACCGAGGTTCCGGCCGCCAAACCACGGCCGCCGTCGCTCAGCGACGCCATCAACACGCCGTCCGTGGACACGGCCGGCAACACCCGCACCGGCCACGGCACGTTGGATTCGCTCACCGGCAATCCTTTGGCAAAATGAGCGGCGCGGCTGGTCCGGTCGCCGACGCGACCGGCAATTGGGTCGATACGATCGCCCCGGCCTGGTCTCGTCCTTATCTGCGTCTTGCCCGCCTCGACCGGCCGATCGGCTCGTGGCTCTTGCTGCTGCCGTGCTGGTGGTCGTCCGCGCTCGCCACAGTCGCCGCGCACGAAGCGGTGCCCAGCGTTGCGCATCTCGCGCTGTTCTTTGTCGGGGCGTTTGCCATGCGCGGCGCGGGCTGCACCTGGAACGATATCGTCGATCGCGACCTCGACCGGAGCGTCGAACGCACGCGCTCGCGGCCAATACCGTCGGGCCAGATGAGCGTTGCTCAAGCCGCCGTCTTTCTCGTCCTGCAGGCTTTGCTCGGCCTCGCGGTCCTGATTTCGTTCAACCCGTTCACCATCGTGCTGGGCATCGCTTCGCTTGCCATCGTGGCGGTGTACCCGTTCATGAAGCGGATCACCTATTGGCCGCAGATCGTGCTCGGCCTGGCGTTTTCCTGGGGCGCGCTGATGGGCTGGGCGGCCCATTTCGGCCGGCTCGATGCGCCGGCGGTTTTGCTCTACGCCGGCTCCATCGCCTGGGTGATCGGCTATGACACGATCTACGCTCATCAGGATCGCGACGACGATGCGCTTATCGGCATCAAATCCACGGCGCTTTTGTTCGGCGACCGCACCAAAGGCATGCTTGGCGTGTTCTATGGGTTCGCGGTACTTCTGATTGGCGCGGCCGGATTCGCGGCCGGCGCCGGCCCAGTCTTCGCGCTTTTCCTGATCGGCTTTGCCGGCCACCTCGCCTGGCAGATCGTCCGGCTCGACATCGCCGATCCGGACCTCTGCCTTGCCTTGTTCAAGTCCGATCGCGATGCCGGCCTGATCCTGTTTGCCGGCTTGCTGCTCGACGCGGCCTGGCGCACGCTTTTCTGAGCGCGAAGGCCGCCCATGCCCGATATTCACCAGGACCGCGCGGCCGCTGATCGATCCGCCGCTGCTGCAAGCAAGGCTATTTCTGGCGACGCGACGCGAACGCTTGCTGCCGATCGCAGCGGCAACCTACGTCGAGCTGCGCAAGGCCGCCATGGCCCAAAACCCTCAGTTCCGGGCAATGATCTCGCGTTCGTTGCGATGTAGGATCGGCTTCTCGGGCACCGCGCCGACCCGGCGCCGGAGCAAGAATTTGGGACGGCGTTTGGCGATGGCGCCGCGGCGCCTTCGGCGCCGGATCGGCGCTTCGACGCGCACGGCGCCCAGGCGCGCGAACGGCTCGCGCAACGTCCCGTCGCGCTCGGCAACGAGAAGCGGCAGACCGAGCACGCGCCCCCAACATTGCCATTCGGCCACGATGTCGTCGCCGGCGGTCGCACAGAACAGCGGCAGCGACAAAGCCGGGTCGCCGTGCTCGAGCATCACGGCGATGGCGGTCGGCGGCTCATCGGGGTTTCCGGTCAGGCGAATGGCGACGCCGCGGAACGCGGCAACCGGCAGATTGAGCGCCATCCGCATGCCGCGCACCGTGCGGCGCACCACGACGCGCTTGCGATGCAGATCGATAACGCGCCGCCGCTCGTCGGCCGCTTCATCGGCTGCCTCGAAACGCACGGGCAAAGAGAAGGGGTCGAGCCGCGCGCCGCGGCTCGACCCGGCAGCAGCCCTGCCGGCTTCCATTTGACGCCTCAATCTCAGCTCCCCCCGGACTGTGCCGCCCGGTTGCCGCAACCATGCCAGAGTGCGGTCGCAATGAGCTTAAAATCCCTGGTTAAGGGCGAGTAGCGAGGCCCGGAACCGG
>Ga0335085_10003090_pt1 | contig 29620 bp, 30 predicted proteins | sample Lox_Sample_45_FD_206712 | JGI IMG/M metagenome (GOLD analysis project Ga0335085, IMG submission 206712) | Soil microbial communities from Loxahatchee National Wildlife Refuge, Florida, United States - Lox_Sample_4.5 | ecosystem: Environmental > Terrestrial > Soil > Wetlands | place: USA... | reverse complement strand
GGCGGCGGCCGGAGCGTTCGTGGGCGCTTCCGCGGTGGGCGCGGGAGTGGTCTCAACGGCGGGCGGCGGCACGGCGGCCGGGGCCGTTTCCGGCGCGGGCGCTTGCAGCACAGGCGTCGAGTTCGTCGCGTCCTGCGCCAGCAAGCTCGTTGTAATTGCTGCAAAAACTATCCACAGATTCTTTTTCATATCTTAGCCAAGTAGAGAATTTATCTCTGGTTCTGTCAATGTCCGCCATTTGCCCGGCTTCAATTCGCCGAGTTTTATTTTTCCAATTTGTATGCGCTGCAACCGTTTGACCGTGGCGCCCTGAGATTCAAACAAACGGCGCACTTCCCGGTTCTTGCCTTCCGTCAATTCCAACTCCGCCACACTCACCGATTTGGTGGCGGAAACCAAGCGCGCCTTTTGCGCCTTCAGCTTCTCACCATCGTGAAACACACCGCGAATAAACTTCGAAAGCATATCCTGTTCCACACGCCCTTCGACCGTCGCCACATACTTTTTGTTCACTTCGTAGCGCGGATGGGTCAGGCGCAGGGCGAATTCTCCATCATTGGTTAGGAAAATCAATCCCTCAGTATCATAGTCTAATCTGCCTACTGAGTACAAATTGCCCCATTCCTTTGGCAAGAGCTCATAGATGGTCGGGCGGTCGAATTCATCCTTGCGGGAGCAGACACAGCCCTTGGGTTTGTTCAAGGCGACGTAGAGCTTGCGTTTGGCGCGAACGGGTTTGCCGTCCACGCTGATTTTGTCGTGCAGGGGATCAACCTTGGTGCCGAGAATACGAACGGGCTGGCCGTTGACCTCGACACGCCCGTCGAGAATGACCTCCTCGCTGGCCCGGCGGGAAGCGATGCCGGCATCCGCAAGAAATTTTTGCAGACGAACCATGTTAAACGCGGAGCGCGGAACGGGGAACGGGGAAATGGAACACCAAAGACCAGGCCAAGGCTTTGGGTTGCCGAATCGTCGCTTTGATCGTCCCAAACATTTTGAATGATGCGAAATGCCGAAATACAAAAACAAACGAACGCGGAAAAGAAACCGGCGGCATAGGGGCGCCGTTTTTCCGCGTTCCGCGTTCCGACTTCCGCGTTAATAAATTACGCTTCCGGCTTGGTTTTGCGCAAGCCAGTGATGCGGTCGCCATCTTTCCATTGGCCGCGTTTTTTGAGCAGTTCCGTGCGCTCAAAACGCTTGAGCACATTCCGTTTGCCGCCCAATGTGGCAGCCGCGCGCAGACTCCGATGCTGTGACATAAATTTGTTAAATTGTGATTGGTTAAACGGTTAAAACCTACAGACCGGCGAGCCGGCCCCACCCGCTTCCAATCCAAGCGGACGGTGCATATATCATACGCCGCGGCCAAAAGCCAATGATTATTTTGGGAATCTATGCACGCGGGAAAAGGGGTAAAGGCGGGGAATCGAAGAAAATCTCGGCGGGATAGCGCCCCGGCGACCATTTATTTATTGGCTTCGCAGAATAAAAAAGCGCCGAGACGCCTGGGGATCCACCACGTTGGTAGCCGTGAACGTGAAATTTCCAGCCTCGGGCACGAAGTTGGTCGCCGCCGGCGTCCATGTGCTTAATGGCTGGGTGAAATCCGGGCTTATCAATGTGACATAGGTTCCATTGGATAGACCGTTGGCGCCGTTAATTACCAGATTTGTCCTGGATAAGGTCAGACTCAGGATGCTTGGTCTTGGTAAAAATGAGATATTGAACACCGTACCGTTACCTCCGCTCCCACCACCACTTGTTGTTCCGTACAACACGTTACTGACAGCGATCAACCCAGCCTTCGGATTGGCGCCGTCCGTGTTGGTGTAACTAAAGCCGCCGTCATAATTTGCAACGTCGAAACTATGGATCACCCTGAAAACTGTTCCGTTGGTAGTCAGGCCAAATACCGTACCCGAACCGCTGTTGCCAAATCCAGTCGACGTCCCGAACAGCACGTTGCTGAACAAAATCAAATCAGCCGCCGGTTTGCCACCATCACTGCCGCCGGTAAAGATATAAAGATTTGTGAAGATCGTGCCGTTGGTGTTGACGGCGAACACCGTTCCACGATTCGCGCCGCCGCCCTGAAACGTCGTTCCATACAGCGTGTCGCCGGATAAAATGACTCCGGCCTCGGGAGCTACTCCGTCAGCGTTGGTGAACCTCAGTGGATCCATCGCCGCGAAACTGTGCAACACCTTGAAGTTGGCGCCATTGGTGTCGACGGCGAATACTGTGCCCGCGCCACCGATACCGCCGCCACTTGCTGTTCCATACAGCGTGGTGCCGGACAAAAGCAATTTGGCATAAGGAGTGGCTCCGTCGCTGTTCGTGAGGTTGAAATTAGGATCGTTTTTTGCCGCTGTGAAATCATGCAGCACGGTAAAATTCATCCCGTTGGTCTCGATCGAGAATACGGTGCCTTCATTGGCATTGCCGCCGTTCGCCGCCGTTCCGTAAAGCGTATCGCCGGACAAAATAAGCTGGCCATAAGGACTCGCACCGTCGCTGTTCGTAAAAGCACTGTTGTTGCGAGCGGAGAAACTATGCAGGACCTTGAATCCTGTGCCATTGGTCTGCACAGAAAACACAGTCCCGTTGCCCGAGGCGCCGCCATTGACCGTGGTCCCAAACAGCACGCCATCGTCGGAGGGAACCAATCCCGCCGCCGGAAACTGGCCATCGAGGTTGGTAAAAATATGCAGAAGCGTGTACCCCGTCCCATCGGAGTTCATGGTAAAAACCGTGCCCTCCCCTTCAATGCCGCCTACGGATGTCGTGCCAAACAGCGGAACAGAGTTGTTGGCAGCGGCATTGCCGATAGGCGGCGTGGATCCGACAGCGCCGGGATCGAAAATGAACCGAGGCATAAGAACTAATGCACCGATTGATTGTGACCCGTCCGAATTGTTTGTGGGCGTGCCCTTGGAAAAAGCATGATCCTCGTTAAAAAACGCTATCTGAAGAAAAATCGCGTTCAAAACTGTCGAATCAGCTTTCAATTGCGGTGCGCCGACCAATATCAACAATGCCGAAGTTAGGCAGACCATCAGGCGTGTGCGGCTGGCCTTTTGGAAGCGTGGCCGCTTCATTTCACCAATGAGACATGGATTTTGAAATTGTTTTGCCATGATGGGAGGTCGCTTTCCGCATGTGCTTTAACACACTCTACCGTTGGTCGCAAGTGTGCCGGCACTCGAAGAATCGTCGCAAGTCCGGAAGTATGCCAGCACACGATTTATTTGTGCACAACGGATTTAGTTTTTGACGCAATGTCTTGAAAAGAAGAAATATTCGGCGTTGAATCGGGTTGTGAATAAGGAAGTTGAACATGACTGTTCGCGAATCCATTAAGGCAGCTTTTGCCAACGTTCCGTATCCCGGCGATGACCGGATCGCCGATCATCAGAATTGTCTGGAGTGTGATGATGTGAGAGCGCACTTTCGGGGTGCGACGTGGTTCGGACATTCATTGGAGGAACTTCAACAATATCGGTCTGCGCTTCCGTTATTCACGCCGGAGGCATTTCAGTATTTTCTGCCAGCTTTTATGCTTGTGAGTTTGGAAGCCTGGCACGAGGCAGACGACATTCCGTTTTCAGTGATGTGTATGTGCCTGCCACCGGACCCAAACGAAGATGAGGACATGCAGGAGTATGGAAAAAAGCGAATTGAGATTTTGACGCACCAACAGCGGGAAGCAATCGCCGCCTATCTGAAAGAATGGGCGAATTCTGATGCTCCTCTCACGGAGGCGTATGCTGAGGATATACCGCGGGCCATTGAGCTATTGCTCGGCCACGAGCCGGCAACCTAACGATAAGGCAAACCGTTTTTGAGTTGAGTCACTGAGACCACTAACCGAAAAAACATGGGCACAGACATCAATGCAGCATTTGGCCATCGATGCGAGTTCCCGCCAACGGAGCAACTCGCGCGCGCCATGTGCGCCGGCATCAAACCCGTCGAGCCAATCTTCCAGAACGATTGGTCGGTGAATCCAGAGTATTCCTTCCTGCGTTTAGTCACCGTTCAAGCGTCTGGTCTACGCATTTATTTCGGCCCGCGCGCCGCGATGATCTCGACGGGTTACGGATGGCCTTATTCTGAGGAAGACGTCAATAAAAGGGAGCCGGTGGTATCCGCAGTGATCTCCATCGCCCGATTTTTTGGTTCGCCGTGTGCTATTTTTCTGCCGGATGATATTGAGCCCTGGCTTGATGTGGACCGATGGATCTCAGACGGCGCAAACATCGAAGATGTTCGGTCGCGCCTGGCTCAAATCAAAGCGCCGTCCAACGGATTTAGGGGCGCGATCAAACAGAGCTCTGACTTTTGGGAGGTGGATGGATATTCTATTGAGGATTTGAGTTGTGACTGAACACCTGTCATGAACACCGCTGCTTTGATCATCACAGCCGTTTCGGGTTCGGGTGAATCGTTCGGTTCGCGCCGGCTGATTTTGCTCGTAACCGCTGTTATTTCGAGGCAATTTAGTCGCGTTACCAAAATGAGGACTGGCCGTCAGCGCGATTTATGAATGCCGATAAATTCATCATTCTTGGGATCGTTTGCGGCGTCATCTACGGATTCATCCGCTGGTGCATGTGCGCGAAACCAACTCCTGACCCGTGGGGTCCGGAGGTCGAGCGCGAAATGCAGGAGCCGGAGGCGCGCGAGTTGTGTCATCGGTGCCTGACGCCTCGGCCGGATCGCGGCTGGTTCTGCGAAAACTGCGGCGCGGCGGTCGGGCCGTACAATAATTACATGCCTTACGTGGACATTTTCTCGCAAGGCGAAGTGCTGCGAGCGGGCACCCACGATCATTTGCGCCGGTCGGTTTTCGTGATTGTGGGTTACGTGCTGTTGTCTTTGGCGATGTACGCCATCCTCGCTCCAATTTATTTGTTTTTTGTGATTCGCAATTTGATGCGAGAAAATGGGCGGTCCGATGACGAGGCGGTTCCATCTCAGATAGTGTGAAAGAAATCCTTCTGACGCTGCTCGCCATCATCTTCTATGGGAGCGGTCTTTTGCTCTGGCCAGTGCGACGATGGCTGCGCCGCCGGCAGACGGTTCGAGGGCGGGCGCTGGGTTTTGTTTTCCTGGCGCAACTTATGGCTTGCATCGTGGTGGCGTGTCTCTCGTGTTTTGTCCGGCTGGGGCATTTTTATTACTGGTTCATTTTTGCAATTGAACTGAACATCGTATTCACGCTCGCCGGTGTGGTTGCGCGGGTTCGCGATGCTCTCTACGAGCGTCGTTTTCCCCCGCAATGAGAAACAAGGCGGGCTCTCAGAAATATGAAAGACTCAATTGGACTTATCGTTGCGTTGCTGTTCACCGCATACGGAGCGTCAGCGTTTGTTTTTCCGCAATGGCATTATCGCGTCGTGACGCCGGAACAGGCAGCGAGAGATCGCAAACGATTCAAAGTCATTGGAGGCATCCTTTTGGCAGTGGGCATCTTGTTGCTTGCGGGGCATTTTCTGGCATAATAGAAATTGAAACACACATCTATGGACTGGCGCTTTCCAATGACGATGATGATTCGTTGTTACCAATGCGGGAAGGTGTTTGATGTGCTGCTCGTGGACAAGGAATCGCATGAGTATCCGTGCCCGGGTTGCGGGAAAATGGAGGTTTTTGATCTGGGCGCGTGGGAAAGAAAGGCGGCGGCCTATAACGAGAAGATGACCAGAAAATTGCGCGGGGGATTGTAGGCGGAGAGGAGTTCATTGGATTTATTGTTCTTCTCGGGCGAAACGATCGGGTGGCCGGCGAGACACGTTTTTTGAATTCTCGCGAGGCGCGGAAAATCGAATCGAAGACGATCTTAAGTGAAGCATGCCGAGCCATACGGACGGATTTGTACGGAGCGCGGAATCCTCGTGACCGGAATGTCGAACTTTCTCCTAAACCGCTATGGGACTGGTATTTGAATCTTTTCAAATCGCGTGCCACATCGGCAGAAAAGGTGACATTCCTACTTATAAAATCCGGGCTCTTTTGTATTGCATCGCGGGCGTGATTGCGGTGTAGTCGTTAGGTAAAATCCACTCATCATGCGTATGGAAACGTTTGATGGAATAAAATTTAAGGTCTGCGGGTCGGTCGAGCCGGTTCCTGAGTCGGAAGTTGTCGCCGCGGAGGAGAGCTTGAACTGCAAATTCCCGAGCGATTACCGCCGCTTTGTCATGAAGTACGGCGCGGGGTTTTTTCTGCGCCTGCCCATCGTCATTTTCCCGCCGGGAAAAATTCTCGCGTCGACCGAGGCGGACCAGCACCGGCTGCGGGACCACTGGTTTTGGGATGGCGCCGGTCAGGTGCTCCGCCAGGAGGATGGCGTGCGGTCGATTGCGTGCTTCGATACGGACGTCGGTCATGATATCCGGTTCCTGCCGGAGGATGAGTCCGTGATGTTCGTCTTTTCTCACGATGATGACACGATCACGCGCTGCGGCTGTTTCAAGGAAATCGTGCGATTGCTGGATCCGGATTGCGAAACGCGGGTGTATGAATTTCGCGTGCAGAAGGCGGCGTGAGAAATTATACCGCGGATCACGCGGATGGACGCAGATATGCGAAAATGAGGACCACCAAAGCACTTGAAAATGATTGAAGCAAACGCGCTGGAAATCCGCATGGACGATTTGACGGGGGCGGAAATCATCGCGCTGTTGGAGGAGCATCTGCGGTGCATGGCGGCGGTGTCGCCGCCGGAAAGCCGGCACGCGTTGAATCTCGATGGACTTCGCCAGCCGGGCATCACGTTTTGGACGATTTGGAGCGGCAGCGATCTCGCCGGTTGCGGCGCGTTGAAGGAATTGGACAATCAGCACGGCGAAATCAAATCCATGCGCACGGCGTACGCACATCAGCGTAGAGGCGTCGCCTCGCAAATGCTGCGGCACATTCTTGACGAGGCAAAGCGCCGCGGTTACCGGCGGCTGAGTCTGGAGACGGGCGCGATGGATTATTTCGATCCGGCGCGGAGGCTTTACGCGAGTTTTGGTTTTGCGCGCTGCGGGCCGTTTGGGAATTACGTTTTGGATCCGAACAGCGTTTTTATGGCGAAGGAAATTTGAGCCCCTCGCGAGTACGGCCAATTCCTTGCCCGCAATTGTTCAGCGCGGACTGACGTCCGCGGCTGCGTTATTTTTCGAAGGACAGGCCGGCGTCGTAAACGGGCAGGCCATTCACCTGGCGGCCGGTGTTCAGCGCGAACAGGTCGACCTGGTAGGTTTGCCATTCAGCGGGAAAATCTCCGAGCGCGTTCAACGAATTCACCCGCCTGTTTTCCGCCGCCTGGTCCTGTTGCTTCTGATTTTCCAGCTCGCGCTGCCGGCGGTCTGCTTCCGTGGCGTAATAATCCTGCAAGTCCAGATCGCCGATGGCGTTCGCAATGAAGGCGCGATTGTCCATGGCGTTGATCATGGCTTCCTGTTGTGAATAATCGGGCGTCGGCGGCGGATTCTTCAGCGCGGCGAGCTTTTGCGCGAACCGGATCGGCTCATTGCGCGGCGGATGAATCACGAGAACCCTCGACAGGCTGCCCACGCCCGGCGCGGTCTCGACGATTCCGCTCACGACCCAGCCTTGCGGCGTCTGCTGCACGAGATCTCCGCTGATGTGCGCCCAGGCCGGCATGGGGCTGGGAGTGTCGTTGGTGACGACGGCTGTGTTGGTGCCGTTGGCAATTTCCTGCGCGGCCAATTGCTGTCCCCACCAGCTATACAATGGCGTCAGGTCGCAGCGTATCTTGTCGTTGATGATCGGGGAGCGATAGCGGAAAAGAAAATTCGTGGATACCTGCCCAAACGACTCCAGAACGAGCCCAAGAAGCAGGAGCCCAATTGCAATTTTGGTTTTCATATTGCGCCTGCGTCACCACAGACACCCTCCGCGACGAATCCCGAAAAGTAAAGGGGGGAGAGTTGCTGTCAAAGCCGCCGCAGACTCATCCCGCCGCTCACCTCAATGACCGTGCCGGTGGAATATTCAAAATTCCCGCTCACGAGCCCTGCCACGGCTTTTCCCACATCGTCCGGCAGGCCCCAGCGCTTTTGCGGCACGAGCCTTTTCGCGATCATTTCGTCAAACTTTTCCTCAATCGCTGCTGAAGTCATTTCCGTTTTGATGAATCCCGGGCGCACTTCGTAGACTTTCACGCCGTATTCCGCAAGACGATCCGCGAAGACTGCCGCCGTCATGCTCAATCCGGCTTTCGAGACGCAATACTCGGCGCGTGACGGCAATGACGTGACGGCGGCGATCGATGTGATGAACACAATCGCCGGCTTTCTTTCCGTGTCCGGCTTGGTTTGCGAGATCATGTGTTGAGCGATGCGTTGCGTGAGGAAAAACGGCCCGCGCAGGTTGATGCCAATGACGCGGTCGAAGCTGCCCGTGGTGGTTTCCAAAATCTCCAATTGCTTTTCGGGCGTGATGGCGGCGTTGTTCACGAGGAGGTCGAGGCGGCCGTATTTCTCGAGAATCAATTCCAGCAGGTGCGCGTGGTCGGCGAGCGAGGCGACGTCGCCCTGCAGCGGAAGAAATTCGCCACCCGCTTCCTCCACGCGTTTTTTCACCTCGAACAATCCGCCGCTGGTGTTTTTCGGGTCGGACACGCGCGAAAGGCCCGCGATATCCCAGCCTTGTTTGGCGAGCTCGATGGCGATGGCGCGGCCGATTCCGCGGCTGGCGCCGGTGATGAAGGCAACAGGATTTTTCATGACGGTTCGGGATAGGATAGCACAGAGAAGCGCGAGCCAACACGGGCATGAAAGGAGCGCGAGCTTTTAGCCCGCTTCAGCTTGGATTTGCCACGTTGACAAGGATTTTCCTCCACCGGCTTGCGTTGAAGCGGCCCAAAGGCCCAAAGGCCGCGCTCCGACGAACCCCTACTTGCCGTCCGCCGCTGCCGCCTGTTTCGCGTGTTTCAAAAATCGCTCCGCGGCGGGGGTGAGTTCATCCTTCGGCCAGGCGGCGCCGAGGACGAGCGGTTTGGGCGCGGGTGAGAGCTGGAGAAATTTCAGGCGCGGCCCGGTCACGCATTCCAGCGATTCCGTCACGACGGCCACGCCGGCGCCGGATTCGACGGCGGCAATCAAACTGGCCGCGCTGTCGTGCTCTTCCGCAATGCGCGGCTTCAGGTTCGCGGGCTTGAAAACGTCTTCCAACAATTCCGCGTAGTCGGGATAATCTTTGTGGTTGAAGCCGATGAGCGGTTGCTTCGCGACTTCGGTGAGCGGGACGGAACGCGAGCGCGCGAGCGGATGTTTCGGCGCGACGGCGACCCGGATCGGAAGCCGGGTCAATTCGGTAAAACGCAAGCCGCGCAAAATTCCCGGCGTGGGGCAGACCATCAACGCCAATTGCAGTTTTCCATCGCGCAATCCGGCGAGCATTTCCTCGGTGGACAAATCATGCAGGCGCACGCGCACCTGCGGCGATTCCGCCTGGAACGCCCGTAACGTCGGCGGGAGAATGCGCACCGTGGGCGAGCCGGCGTAACCGACGTGCAGTTCGCCCTTCTCGCCCGTGGCGATGGCGCGCGCGGTTTTTACGGCGTCATCCGCGCGCTGCAACACGGCCTTGGCTTCCGTCAAAAAGATTTTCCCGGCGTCGGTGAGCCTGATGGATTTGGCGCTGCGCTGGAACAGTTCGAAACCGATTTCATCCTCGAGATCGTGAATCTGGCGGCTGATGCCCGGCTGCGAGACGTGCAGCTTGAGCGCGGCGCGCGAGACGTTTTCCGCCTCGGCCACAGCCACGAAGTATCGCAGGTGTCGCAGTTCCATCGCGGGCGAGTATAACTATCAGCATAGTGATTGACCAGATTGTTGCTGGGCGCCAAGGAACCGGAGCGGGGGCTCGCGCATCAAGGGCACTGGGTCTGAGGTTGAATAGCAGTTATGGGGTGACGACCCGGTATTTTCCCGGTCTGTAAATATGTAATTTAATGTATTGCGTAATGGAAGCATTGCTACTAAAACGTGTCCGACATGGGCCACCTATGACTGTCGGAATTGCTATTAAATGCAGCGACGGACTCGTTGTTGCTAGCGACAGTAAGGCAACGTTCGGGCGCGGCGTCCCCGTTTCAAAATCCGTCTCCAAAATTCACGAAATCAAACATGATGGATTGGAATTCCCTGTTGTCGTTATGGGCGCAGGGATGACCGCATTTGTCGATAAATTTCTTGACCGAATCCGAAGGGACGCAATCTCGAAAGCCAACGAAAAATTAGCAGGTAAAAAGTTGGACATAATCGATTTCACTGATCGGGTGTGCGAACCGATGGCCAGCGCTTTGTTTAAGGAATATTGTATTGACCGAATGGACTTGACCGGCGGCCACTACAGTATGGGGCTTATTGTTGCCGGAGCAACGCGAGATGGTGAGTTGAGGGCATTCTTCGTTCATCAAGACGGATTGACGGAAAGCATTCCTGACTACGGAACAGTCGGGAGCGGTGCGGCGTATGCTGAACTTTTCCTTCGGGATGTTGTCTCAACTCATAAGCAAACGACTGCCCAGGAAGCAGCGAATCTAGCGTTGCATGCTGTTAAGGGTGCCGAAATAATGGATCCGAACGTTGGCGGTCGAGCGAAAGTCGTGATATTGTCTTGCGTTGATGCAAAGGCAGGGGACAAGACCAAAAAGACACTCAAAATCGAACACTTTAATGGTTCCGATTACACGGATAAACGGGCCGCTAAAAAGATGGCATCTATCTTGCGAGAGATGCGCCATCAGATGGGGGCTGTGCAACAGTCCACGGGACGTAAGTCGAAGAAAAAGAGAAAGGCAAAGCCATGATAATGATTCCTAAAAATGAATCAATCCGAAGGGGGCCGGTACAGGGGAAAAGTTTGTTCCGAACTCTTTTTGATGAGTTATATATTGATCGGTTTCCCGAAAGGAAAAACGTCGAGGAGCAGTCGGCGGATACTGCCCCCCGCCTAGAGCCTCGCCGACCCATAAGACGCCCGCGGCGTTTTATGCGGCCTGTCGGTTAGGCCATTTTTGCCGCTGCCAGCAAGGCGTTTCTTACCCAGTCTGGTTTTTTTTGCCCAGTGCGCGAAATTGCGCCGTGTACGGCTTTAGCTTCGTCCACTGAGAATCTTGCCCCAATGATTATTCCTTTGGCCTTTTCTTTGGCCAATCGAGGTCTTCCCATTTTCTTTTTCATACTTTTTGTTAACGAAATGTCTTGACGCATTGTGACTTTTTGTTAACAATAAGTCAAGTAAGAAAAACAAAGGCCCGGAAGTGCTAGTAACACGACCGGGCCACAACCAAAGGCCGAAGCCTCCGGTGGTATCTGGTAGATACAAAATCACTGTAGGACTTGGCTGGGAAAGGTCAAGTGAACTGTCGCTGCTGCTCTGGTGAATGCAAAAAGTCAGGCTCATTCCATAATCGTAACCGCATTGTGCAACGCTTCTGTTGCAAGCGATGTGGAACCACTTTCAGTGAACCCCAACCGCTCGCTGGCGTCCGAATTGATTTCGAGCAATCGGCAAAGGTTGTGCATCTATTGGCCGAAACAATGGGCATTCGCGCTATTTCTCGTTTTACGGGGCTCGACCTTGCGACTGTATTGAACATTCTTGAAACCGCTGGCGAGCATTGCGCCCGGCTGCTGGACGCCAAAATACGCAATCTGAAAGTTTCCCATGTCCAGGCCGACGAAGTGTTCTCATACGTCGGCCAGAAACCAAATGGTAGGAACAAAGACAATCCGGAGCGCGGCGAGATATGGACGTTTCTGTCCATCGCGCAGCATGAAAAGCTGATTATCAATTATCGGGTTTCGAAGCGGACGGGCAGTGATGCGGCGGAATTTTTGACGGACCTGAAATCCCGCCTCGCTTCACGCATTCAACTGACTACGGATGCGTTTCGCGGATATGTCACGATCTTTGGAACAGCGGGAGCGGTGGAGGATGTCTTCGGGGATACGATTGATTATGCCACGGAAACCAAGAAGATAACAAAAGACCCGAACTACGTCGGCCAGCGTGCGTATTTCGCTCCCAAAATGGTGACGGTAAAACGCCAATATCGTTTCGGCATGCCCGACATGGAGCAAGCCACCACGAACCACGCCGAGCGCACCAATCTGAGTTTGCGCACGTTTACACGCCGATTTGTGCGTTGCACGATTAACTTTTCAAAGAAACGCGAGAATCACGCGCATGCGGTTGCGGTGTTCGTGGCGTTTTTCAATTTCTGCCGGGTTCACAAATCACTGGAAGGAAAAACCCCGGCGATGGCGGCGGGGTTGACAGACCATGTTTGGACGGTGGAAGAATTACTAAGCTGGAATCCCCAATGAAAACGGATTGTGGTTATATTGATCTGACTCCGAGGACATCATGCTTGCTGGCGAAAGTGCTTCAGCAGTACCTTCCAAACAGAATGAGATGCATTCCGTCTTCGTGCGCCCTCTTCAAAACGCTGCCAAATAATGGCATCGCGAGAAGCGAGCTCTTCCATCACCTTGAGTTGCTGGCGAACATCTTCGCCGCTGTAATCTTTGGCTTGAACGATGGTGCTGCCCTCCTCAATGTGATTATGTCCTGTGATTATTCTAGGCATAATTCAATCAATGTGCTTTTAACTTAATCTCTTTCAAAAAAACCTCAAGTAGAATTCTTTGAGAAAAATGCTCCAGTATAAGGGTATATACATCTTTCTCAGACTCTTTAAAATGCATCGGCTTGGAAGCGCATATACTTAAGACAAAATTTATATGTCCGACCTCATCCGGCTCCGTAATCGGAAAACAAATGATGGATTTTTCCTCATCTGCCAATTCCCCTTTCAGGGCAACAAATCTTCTCTTCGGTTTGGATGTCTCTTTCTTAGTGTCCTCGATCACTACTATCGTCCGTAATGATTTAGTCGTGGAAAAACATGAATCGGATCGTTGCAATTCTTTCAGAGCAAATCTCGGCCCCTTGTTTGACGGATAAAAACATTCGAATTTGGAAATGTGTTCCTGGCCCATTTTGACAAGGGCCACCTTGATTTCAACTGAGGAATCCCGCTTGGTCCCCTCGAAATATGACCATACGCCTTGGACGATTTCCTTCATCTGGTCATCGGGTTGCGTAATCGAACTGAAAATCTTGTGGGACTCGATCGTTTTCTTCGAACTGTGTTTGACCTTGAAATCGTGGAACCGACCGACCTTCTTGCCGACTATATGAGAAATTATTCTCAAAAAGAGACTTAGCTGCGCCACACTGATTGAAACAGGTTCTTTGAGATTGGCCCAAATCATCGCGCATGGTACGAGGAGAATGGGCCAAAAAACCGCCACAAACTGAACCGCGAGATGGCTCTCCAGCCATGTCTTGAATTTCGGGTAAAAATCGCATGCAACTACAAGGCTAGGAGGCAGGGCAATTATCATGGGAATGATAACCGCTGAGAGCCATTTTTTCTCGTCCAACCAACGGGCCGCCCGCCTGATTCTCACCATGCTTCATGCTATCAAAAATCGATTGCAACACAAGACTTTGTATTCCAGAGCAACAATCTGGTCAATCACTATGACTATCAGTTATGCTCACGCAAGAAACATGATATTTCACGGACTCTGCGCGACGGCGTAGCGTGGAGGCATGAAAACAACAACGACGACAACCATTCGAAAAGCAAATGAAAGGGGCCACGCCAGTCACGGCTGGCTCGATTCGTATCATACGTTCAGTTTCGCGAACTATTACGACCCGCAGTGGATGGGTTACCGCAGCTTGCGCGTCATCAACGACGATCTCGTGATGCCGGGCGAGGGTTTCGGGGCGCATCCGCATCGCGACATGGAAATCATCACCTACGTGCTCAGTGGGCAGCTCGCGCACAAGGATTCGATGGGCAACGGGCGCATCATCAAGCCCGGTGAATTGCAATACATGGCCGCGGGCACGGGCGTGCAGCACAGCGAATTCAATCCCTCGAACGAGGAGGCGGTGCACTTTTTGCAAATCTGGATTCAACCGGATAAGCGGGGCGCGAAGCCGAATTATGCCGAGAAGTCGCTGAAGGACGTGCCGGAAGGCCAGTTGAAGCTCGTCACCAGCAAGACGGGCCGCGATGGCTCGATCGCCATCAACCAGGACGCCGATTTGTATCTCGGCAAACTGGCGGCGGGCAACAGCGTGACGCATACGCTCGCTCCCGGACGCCATGCCTGGGTGCACGTGGCGGAAGGCGAAGTCTCGCTCAACGGCAAGAAATTGTCGGGCGGCGACGCCGCGGCAATCGATGAGCAGGGCGCGGTGGAACTCAGCGCGACGAAACCGTCGCAGGTGCTGTTGTTCGATCTGAACTAAACCGCATAGTGGCACGGGCGTTCCCGCCCGTGCGATTTTTTTTTCTCCAATTTAAAACCAACAATCTTAACTCACGAAAAATCATGAACACCATTGATCGCACTCAATTGCTTGAACGGTTGAACTGGCGCTACGCCACCAAACAGTTTGATCCCAACCGAAAAATCGGCGCCCAGGACTGGGCCACGTTGGAAGACGTCCTGCAACTCTCGCCGTCGAGCGGCGGTTTGCAGCCTTGGAAATTCATCGTGGTCACGGACCCGGAAGTGCGCCGGAGATTGCGCGCCGCCTCTTACGGCCAGCCGCAAATCACGGATGCGTCGCATCTGGTCGTGTTCACCTCGAGGGACAATTTCAACGAAGCCGACGTGGATGCGCACGTCCAGAACATCGCAAAAGTGCAGGGCGTGCCGGTGGAGAATCTCGCGCAGCTTCGCGCCATGCTGGTGGGCGGCGTTGTGAGCCGAGACACGGCCGCGCGCGATGCCTGGGCGCGCAATCAGACTTATATCGCGCTCGGAAACCTGCTGGCCAGCGCGGCGTTGCTGGGCATTGATGCGTGCCCGATGGAAGGATTCGACCGCGCGCAATACGATGAAATTCTCGGTCTGAAAGCAAAAGGCTATTCCAGCGCGGTCATCGCCACCCTCGGCTACCGTCTGCCGACTGATAAATACGCCGGCGCCCCAAAGGTTCGCTTCCCAAAAGAGAAAATTTTTCTGAATGTATAAAAATTCAAAACTAAAAATCTTTAACCTGTAAAAATCATGAACACCAATTCCCAAAAACTCGCGGGCAAAGTCGCACTGGTCACCGGCGGTTCGCGCAGCATCGGCGCGGCCATCGCCATACGCCTCGCCGCCGATGGCGCGGCGGTGGCCATCACTTACAGTTCCTCATCGGCAAAGGCCGATGAAGTCGTGCGCGCGATTGAAAGCGCCGGCGGCAGGGCTTTGGCCATCAAAGCGGATGCGGGCGACGCAAATGCCGTTCGCGCGGCGGTCACGAAGACGGCGGAAAATTTCGGCGGCCTGGACATTCTCGTGAACAATGCGGGCATCGCAGCGGTGGCGCCCATCGATAAATTTTCGATGGAGGATTTTGAGAAATCGTTCGCGATCAACGTGCGCGGATATTTTGTCGCAACGCAGGAAGCGATAAAGCACATGGGCAACGGCGGGCGCGTGATCAACATCGGCAGCGTGAATTCCGACCGCGTGACCTTCCAGGGCGGGAGCGTTTACGCCATGACCAAGGCGGCGGTCGCCGGGCTCACTCGCGGGCTGGCGCGCGATCTCGGGCCGCGCGGGATCACCGTCAACAACGTCCAACCCGGCCCGGTAGATACCGACATGAACCCCGCGGACAGCGATTGGGGCCGCGCCACGCTGCCGAATCTCGCCGTGGGCCGTTACGGGCGTGTCGATGAGATTGCCAGTTTCGTTGCGTTTCTCGCGAGCCCGGAGGCGGCTTACATCACGGGCGCGGGGCTGCTCATTGATGGCGGTTACGCGGTTTGAAAAAATGGTTGTACAAATGTTCGGCCAGACGCCGGACACCGCACGCCGGAGGCGTGCGCTCCCCAGACACAACAGAACCCAAAAAAATTATGAAATTCCTACTCAAGACCAATAACAGTTTCGCGCCCACGCTGGCGCGATTGACGCTCGGCGTCGTTTTCTTTCCGCACGGCGCGCAAAAGGTGCTGGGCTGGTTCGGCGGTTACGGCTTCAGCGGCACGGTGAATTTTTTCACGCAGCAGATGCACATCCCGGCGGCGCTCGCCGTGCTGGCCATCGCGGCGGAATTCCTCGGCTCGCTCGGGCTCATCACGGGTTTCCTGAGCCGCATTGCGGCGTTCGGAATTGCGGTGAACATGGCGGTCGCGGTCGAGTCGGTGCATTGGCACAACGGCTTTTTTATGAATTGGTACGGGAACCAGAAAGGCGAGGGCTTTGAGTATCACCTCCTCGCTGTCGGCCTTGCGTTGATCGTGATGATTTACGGGGCCGGCAAAGCTTCAGTGGACGGGCTGATCGCCTCGCGCGTGCCGGTTAAAAAATGAGTGGAGATTGCACCGAGAAGCGCTGTCTTTAAACGCACTTCATGGAGCGCCCGGGAGCAGGTTTCGATTGCCATCCCGGGCGTTATGCGTGCGATAATATTGTCCGGTGCTGGAGCGAGCAGCCAGTCCGCGTGTTGATAGGGGTGGCACTTGCAATGGCCCTTCGAGTGCATGAGCATCACCACCCTTTTGTTCATTGCCACTGCCAGGTGGAGCAACCCGGTATCACCGCCCACCACCAACGTGCAAAGTTTCATCAGTCCGGCACTGACGAGCAGCGGCACCCCGGCGGAAACAGGAAAACCAGCCGCGCTCGCCGGCTCCAGTTTGGCGCGATCGGCCGGACCGCCACCAAACAGGACCTGAACGCCACGACGTTTCCAATGGTTCGCCAACGACAGAAAATTCTCCAGCGGCCAGTTTTTCTTTGGTGTGCTGGTGAAAGGCTGGAGGAACAGAGCGTGTTTGTCCGGATCCATCTGTTGCGAGGTGAAAAACCGGCGCGCTTCGCTGAGCGCCGCGCCCGGCACCTTGAATTCATTGCGAACAGGCGATCCGGACAAACCGCACCGCCGCATAAGCGAAAGATTCCAGTTGGCCGGATGCGTCCCCTCTTCGCGTTGAATCGGGTGTGTATAGGCCCAGGAACGGGCGGGCCGATACACACTGCCCCAGCGCTTTTTCGCCCCGCTCAGCCACGCAATCAACCCGGTTTCCCCATAACCCTGAAAGTCCACCACGAGTGAAAACTTTTTCTGACGCAGCAGCCGCAAGAGAGCAAATGTTTCCGTAAAAATTGCCCTCGGATTGCCCCGGCGATAAGCGGAACGATCAATCCCGACGACTTCGTCCACGTCGCAGAAGCCCTGAATCAACGGCGCATTCTCCCTGGAGGTCAAAAAAGTGATTTTCGCACCGGGAAAATTATCTCGAATCACTCCAACCGCCGGCAGCGTAAAGAGCACATCGCCGATGGATTTGAAACGAATCACCAGAATATTTTCGTTTTCACGGCAGCCGAAATGCTCGTTGCGAGAGGGTCTTAGGATCACAAAAAAATTTATTAACCCGGGTTTTACCAGAGAACCATGAAGTCTCTTTGAAGCTACAATGAAAGTTCTGTAATCCTCTTTTTTGTGCGGCGACAACCAACAGATAAAAACATACGACTCTGTGACCGTGCCGGACTCTTTTTGATAGATTAAATTTCCGTCATAATCGCTAAAGGTTTTGATTGGTTCCCGAGGGCGGGCTAAATCCCAGCCAACAAATTGTCTCCGCGGTTACGCGCAGCGTCATAACAAATGGACGAATCCCCTAAGAGAAATGGACTGATTATGCCAAAAGGAATTGTCGGCGCTTATAGCAAAATGAATTCAGCGATCGGAATCGCTTGTTTGTTGCTGGCTTTAACGTTGCGGACGCAAGCCGCACCGCTCTCCCCAGGCGAAGCCATCGCGCTGCCGGGAACGCACGATGGATTTGATTTCATCCGCATCGACACCAGCGCGAATCGCCTGTTGCTCGGGCACGAAGGCAACAAGTCGTTCGATGTTTTCGACATCGGCACGGGCAAGTTGCTGAAAGTGATTCCCACCAGCACGTCGCAAGATGCGACGGTAGATGCCGCGCGCGGTTTTTATTACGTGAGTGGCAACGACCCGGGCCGCATGGTCATTGTGGATTCCAGGAAACTGGAAATCGCGGGTGAAGTTCCGACGCCGGCGAATACGGATTTGATTGGTTTCAATCCCAAGACCGGGTTGGTCTATGAATGCAACGATACCGCCGGCGAAGTTTGGGTGATTGATCCGGTGGCGAAAAAAATTGTCACGACGATCAAATTCGACGGTAGCGGCGTGGAAGACCTGGCGTTCGATCCGGAATACCAACATCTCTACCAGGCGGTGAAGGGCAAAAATACAATCGCGGTCATCGAACCGGCCAGCAACAAGGTTTTGGAAACGTGGCCTTGCGCGCCGGATAAAGGCGTCCACGGCATCGCGGTGGTTCCGGAAAGCAACGGTCTGTTGGTCGCCTGCGCGAGCAAACTGGTGTTGTTCGACCGTTCGACCGGAAAAGTCACCGCCACGGCGCCGACTGGTGCACGCGTTGACGAGATGGCTTACGACCCGGGACTGCACATCGCTTATTGCGCGAGCCGCGGCGGCGGCATTTCCGTGGTGGCGGTGGGGGCTGGCAAATTGACTCCGCTCGGCGATGTGCCTGATCAATCCGGCACGGGCGACATTGCGGTTGATCCGAAGACACATACGGTGTGGATCGCTTACAAGAAAGGCGATGAGTGTTTCGTGCAGCCATTTACGCCGGCGAAATAAACGCGATCAACCGCCCTCCAAAGCGTGCTCGCCCAGGCCGGTGAGCACGCTATTTTTTTGGCCGTCCAAAAAAATCGGAACAAATCTTCCCGGGGGCAATCCAACGTAACAATGCACCAAACGTTTTACGCTCGACGAGCGGCGCCACGAAACCGTTAGTATAGGACTATGGACCACGCCGCGAAAGATGCTCAATCCATTCCGGCCATTCCGGCAGGGAGTTCCGCAGCCGCCGGGTCTCACGCAACTGGGCGCGATACGGATTTGTGGACCAGTCTCCTGATGGCCGCGGCGCTGACGAGCATCGCCGTCGGCATCACCTGGGACATTTCGTGGCACGAAACGATTGGGCGCGACACGTTCTGGACGCCGGCGCACATGGCCATTTACCTCGGCGGCGTTCTCGCCGGGTGCACCTCCGGCTGGCTTGCGATCAAGCACACATTTTTCGCCGGGCCGGCCGAACGCGACGCGTCCGTCAGCGTTTTCGGCGCGCGCGCTCCGCTCGGCGCGTGGGTCGCGATTTGGGGCGCGCTCGCGATGATTACTTCCGCGCCGTTCGACAACTGGTGGCACAACGCCTACGGGCTGGACGTGAAAATCATCAGCCCGCCGCATACCGTTCTCGGCCTGGGCATGCTCGGCATCAGCGCGGGAGTGTTGCTGCTCATCCTGGCCCGGCAGAATCGCTTGCAGGATTCGGCGACGCCCAAAGGTTCGGGACTGTTCATTTACGCGGGCGGAGTGTTCGTGCTGTTGGGCACCGTCTTCTTGCTGGAATATATTTTTCCCAACCAGCAACACGGCGGGACGTTTTACATCGTCTGCGCGATGATGTTTCCCATGCGGTTCGTCGGGATCGGTTACGCGGCGCGCGTGCGCTGGCCGGCCACGAAGGTCGCTCTGGTTTACATGGCGGGAATGTGCGCCATCGATTGGATCCTTGAGATGTTCCCGGGCCACCCGAAGCTGGCGCCCATTTTCAATCCGGTCACGCACATGGTGCCGCTGCCGTTTCCGCTGCTGCTCGTTTTTCCGGCGTTCGCAATCGATCTCGTGCTGCTCCTGGCGCTCAAACTGAACAGCTACTTTTGGCTCAGCCTGATTCCCCTGGCGATCCTGTCAGGCACGGTTTTCATTGCCGTCCTGCTGCCGGTACAATGGTGGTTTTCCAAATTCCTGATTTCACCGCATGCCGATAACTGGGTTTTCATGACCGACCGCGTCTGGAGCTACAGTTCTTCGCGAGGCGCGTGGCATCATCAATTCTGGGATTTGGACTCGGATTCGCTGACGATTCAGGGGCTTTTTCGAAGTTGGCGCTACGCGGTCCTGAGTTCGGGCATTGGATTATTCTTCGGCCATTGGATGCGAAAGGTCCGGCGATGAAACGCTTTCTGGCTTTCATCCTTTGCCTGCTCGCGCTGGAAGCGCAGGCGCACATCGGCAGCCCGGATATTTTTTACGACGGCATGGCCGGACCGTATGCGGCGCGTGTGACCATCCGCATGCCGACGGTCGTTCCTGGCCGTGCGGAAATCAGCGCGCGCGTGGCGACCGGCGAGCCGGTGGAAGTTTCGTTTCTCCCGGTGTATTCGGCGACACCGATCACAAACTCTCCGCCACCGGACATCGCCCGGCTGGTGCCCGGCGAGACGAATCTTTATTCCGGCGAATTGTGGCTGATGCGATTCGGTGCCTACAGCGTGAACGTGCACGTCAAAGGCCCGCAAGGCGAAGGCACCGCCGAAATCCCCGTGACTTCCGTGGCTTTGCACCAATTGCCGATGCCGTCATTGCTCGGGAAGCTTTTGCTCGTGATGGCCGCGGTGCTCGTCGTGGGCGGAATCGGCATTGCCATCGCAGCCGGCCGCGAGGCCACTTTGCCCGCCGGCGCGAAGCCCGGAATCTTTGGGCTGCTGAAGGGTGTTGCCGCCGCAATCGTCACGGCCGCTCTCTTCACCGTCGCGCTGGTCGGGGGAAACGCCTGGTGGCGCAGCACCGAAACGGATTTCCGCCGGCATCTCCGCGAAGGTTCCTGGCCGGACCTCGCGGCGGACGTGCGCGTCGAGGGCAACGACCGGATTTTGCGGCTGGAACTTGGCAAAAAGTTTTTCACGCAAAACAAAAATGTCCCGCTGATTCCCGATCATGGAAAAATGATGCACCTGTTTCTGGTGCGCGAAGGCACGCGCGACGCCTTTGCGCATCTGCACCCGATTCGGAAGGAAGGCAACACTTTTGAAGTCGCGGTGCCGCCGCTGCCGGAAGGGCGCTATGATATTTTCTGCGATGTGACCTTCGAAGGCGGCACGAGCTCGACGGCCACGAATTCCGTGCTTCTGCCGCCGGTTCCGGCGGGGGCCAATTCCCCGTCGCCAACCGTCCAGCGCGACCCGGATGATTCCTGGGCCATCTTTGCGAATGATGCGGTGCCCGGGCCGCAAATCGCCGCGCCGGTTTTCCGCATGGCCGACGGAACGCAGGTGACCTGGAAATGCCAAAAGCCGCTACGCGCAAACCGCGACGCCTCGCTGCGTTTTTCCGTGACCGACGCGGCGGGCCGGCCGATTGCGCTGGCTCCCTACATGGGGATGCTCTCCCACGCCGCGGTGTTGCGCAGCGATAATGCGGTTTTTTCGCACCTGCATCCGTCCGGGAATTATTCCATGGCGGCGCAAATGTTTTTCGCGAACAAAACCGCCACCAACCAGGACGCGGGGATGTCGGAAATGCCCGGCATGGCCGACATGCCGAACATGCCCGGAATGAACCACAGCATGCACCACATGCATTCGGAGAATGCCGTGTCGGAAATTGATTTGCCTTACGAATTTCCCGCGCCCGGAAATTACCGCATCTGGGTGCAATTCAAAATCGACGAGCGGGTCATCACGGGCGTTTTTGACGCGCAGGTCGGGTCGTAGTTTCTGGAGACGCAGGAGGCCGTCGCCCCGCGGAAAGCGCAGCGCGCCATCCCTGCCAGATCAAGATGCTGCTTTTCACGATTGTCACTTGTCTTGTCGGGCGCCTGTGAGATGGTTGGAGACGCGCCCACTCTTCAAGCAATCGCGCGCGGCAATTAATCAACAACAATCGTGACTTATGAGCGACACAAGTGAAATGCAGAAACCCAAAACGGGTGAAGTGAGTTGGAACGAATTGATCACCACCAGCGCCACGGGCGCGGGCGAGTTTTACAGCAAATTGTTCGGGTGGCAGAGCACTCCCTTCACTCCACCGGGCGGGATGGCCGGCGATCACGAATACAATATTTTCAAACTGGATCCCAACTCGATGGGCGTGGCCGGAATGATGCAGACGCCCGACCCGAAAATCCCTTCGCACTGGGTTCCCTACATCGTCGTGGAAGATATCGACGCCTCGCTTGCGAAAGCGACAAAGCTCGGCGCGAAGACGTGCCTGCCGGTGACGAATATTGGCGACATCGGGCGCATCGCGGTCATCCAGGATCCGCAAGGCGCAACGGTGGGCTTGCATGAATTGACGAAATAATTCGACCGCGCCGCGCGTCGATTCACCTCGGCGCGCGGGTGGCCACAATGGTTGCATTTTCCCTTTTTTCGTCTTTCGCCTTCCAGCGGGGGGGCGAATGACGAAAAAGCGGGTTTGTTTTGATGCGGTTGAACATTGCAACTCGACGCGCCCTGAAGGGGCGCTGGAAAAACCCCGCTCTTCCACAGAACGGTCTTCTTGGTTCCCTTCGTTCCCTTCTGTTAAACCATAGTTTCCTGCCAGGGCCGACGCATCTCACTTTCTCGTGCAACGAAAGGAGGCGGAAAGAATTCTCATCAGAAGACTGGTGGCAGCGTGACGGCGCCCCGAAGACGAGTATTTTTGAAGCCGGACGGAATCATGAAAGTGAGCGAGTAATTCAGGCGATTGGTGCGATCAGCGAAAGAATTGAAAACTCGTCGGCCCTGAGTTTCCTGCTTTCCCGCCTCCCTCATTCCCGATTATCTTGCGCCCATGCGAATTTTGTCAGGCATCCAGCCTTCCGGCGCTCTGCATCTCGGGAATTATTTCGGGATGATGCTGCCCGCCGTTGAGCTGCAGGAAAAAGGCGAAGCATTTTATTTCATTGCCAACTACCACTCCATGACTTCGCTGCGAAAGGCCGAGCAACGCCGCTCGAATACGCTCGACGTTGCGCTCGATTTCCTCGCTTGCGGTCTCGACTCGAAAAAATCCGTTTTCTTCAAGCAATCCGATGTGCCGGAAGTCACCGAACTCGCCTGGATGCTGACAACAATCACTCCCATGGGCCTTCTCGAACGAGGCCATAGTTACAAGGATAAAATTGCGAACGGTATTTCACCGGATCACGGCATCTTCGCCTACCCGGTCCTGATGGCCGCGGACATTTTAATTTATGATTCCAACCTTGTTCCAGTCGGTCGCGACCAGAAACAGCACGTCGAAATGACGCGCGACATGGCCATTAAATTCAACGAAACCTACGGCCAGACCTTCATCCTTCCGGAGCCACAGATCCGCGAGGAGGTTGCCGTTGTGCCGGGCATCGATGGGCGAAAAATGAGCAAAAGCTATGGCAACACCATCGAGATTTTCGGCGACGAAAAAGCCATTCGCAAAAAAATCATGGGCATCACCATGGACAGCCGCACCCCTGCGGAGCCCAAACCCGATGCCGACAAAAACCTCGCCATCCAATTGCTCAAACTCGTCGCGACGGCGAATGTCGCCAAAGATTTCGAAGATCGCCTGCGCGCCGGCGGCCTCGGCTATGGTGATTTGAAGAAAGCCCTGTTTGAGCATTATTGGAATTATTTTGCCGAGCCGCGCAAGAAACGCGCCGAACTCGCCGCGAACCTCGACTACGTGAATAAAGTGTTGAGCGACGGCGCCGTCCGGGCCCGGGCGCTCGCGCGGCAGGTTTTGAATCGCGCGAAAAAAGCGAGCGGTTTGGATTAACTCTGCGCGGCTTGCTCATTGCCCGGCCATAGGACGCTTTGCAAGCCCGATAGTGGATGAAACTAAGCGACTCCCTCAAATCTGAGATCACGAGCGCGGGACTTGCCGAGTCGATGGCGAGGCAGCCGGTTCTGGCCATCATTCTCATCTCGCTGGCGGCCATCGCCCTCAACTGTTTCCCCATCATCTTCTGCGGAAAAAGTTTCGTGGCCCCCGCCTGGGGTGTCCCGATGCTTTACGAGCGCTACCCCACGCTGCCCGGCATGACCAACACCGTCCCCGTGGATGCCCACGGCAGCGACACCGGTTCGATGTTGATCTGGGGCGTGCCCGCCGGCTTCATCGAGTCCCGCAGCGTTTGGGAACACGGCGAACTCCCGCTTTGGAACCGCTACAGCCACGCCGGGGACACCTTGATCGGTCAGGCCGTCTCAATGCTCGGCGACCCGCTCCAATGGATCGTCATTGCCGGACACGGCTCCGCAATCGCATGGGACATCAAGTTCGTCCTGGCGAAATTTCTTTTCACCCTGGGCTGCGGATTGCTCATCCGCCGGCTTTTCGGAGACCTTCGCCTAACGTTGATTTTTTCCGTGCTGGCCGCTTATTGCGGCGCGTTCTACTACATCTACAACCATACCGTCTTTTTCGTCTTCTCCTACACGCCCTGGATTCTGCTCTCGGGGCTGGAACTGCTGGACCTTCGTTCAAAACATTATTTCCGCTGGGGCCTCGTTTGGCTGGTGGCAAATTTTGGCTGCTTCAACGGCGGGCACGTCGAACCCGCCGTCGTGCTGATCGGCGGATTGAATCTCGCCGCGCTCGCCTTCGCGCTCGCCAATGTTCGCGGTTTTGTCCCGGCGGCGACCGTGCTTCTCCGCCTCGCAGTCGGCACGACCTTGTTTCTTTTTCTCACCGCTCCAATGTGGCTCTCCTTTTTGACCGCGTTGCAGGGCGCCTTCTCGCTCCATTCCGAAGTGCGCGTCGTCCAATATTCCTTCGCAAACCTGCTGGGCATTTTCGACGACGTCTTTTTCCGCCTGCCTGTCAACGAAGTCATCTTCATGGCTCCCGGCCCCGGAACCAGCTTTCTGATTTTTGTCGGCGCGGTTTACTCCATGGTCCGATGGCGGTTGGTGAAGAATGAGCGATTTTTTTGGGTTAACATTGGCGCGCTCGTCCTTTGGGGCGGATGCGTTTTTGGCTGGGTTCCATCCTGGGTGCTCTCCTCCATCCCCTTTTTGAATCGCGTCGGCCACACGCATACGGATTTCTCCTATCTCCTCGTCATCCACCTCACCATCCAGTGCGCCTACGGATTCAAATGCCTGGCGCTCGAAGAAAATTTCCGCCGGATCGCGAGGGGTCTTTTATCGGTGGCCGCCATTCTCGCCGCCATCACCATTCTTTATTACTTCGGCTTTAAACACGGCCCCATGTTTTGGAGCTACTACGCCATCGTCGTCGCCGGCGCCTTTGCCGCACCGCTGCTCTTCGCGCTTTTGAAAACCCGCGGGCGATTGACGTTCGCCGGCATGGCAGCCGTCGCCCTTTTGGCTTTCATCCCAAACTTTCGTTTTGGGATGTATGCTTCCGGCCATCCCATCCTGATGCTCCCCGGCGATCGCGTCACCCTGAACGCACCCAGTCCGGCCGTTGAAAAAATCAAGGAAGACAAATCCACATTCCGTGTCGTCGGCGCCGAGTTGATTCTTTCCGGTGATTATTCCGCCACGTATGGCCTCGAGGACATCCGCTCCTGCGCCCCCCTGAGCAATGCCGAACTCGTCCAACTCCTCCGCAATTTCCCCGGCATGTCGCCGCATGAAGATTGGGAAGTCGATCTCACAAATCTCGTCGCCGCCCACGCGCTCCTGAATTTTCTCAACGTCAAATACATCCTCACGCCTCCCGCCGTGAATGTGCAGGAGGGCCTCGGCTTTCGTCTCTACGACAAAAGCGATCTCGGCGTCGTGGAAAATCTCGATGTCTGGCCGCGCGCTTTCTTCTCCGACACCATTGTTCCCATCGCTTCCACCAATCAATTCATCCAATACCTCCTGCAAAACGGCAAGCAACCATTCGCCGCGCTCACTCCCGACGAAATCGCGCGCGACCCAGCTCTCTCCCAATTGCAGTCCAATCGCAAACCAACCACTGCGCCCGCCACCAATTACATCCTGCTCCCCAATTCCACCGCTTTCGATGTCCACGCCGCCAAACCGGGAATTGTCTGTCTGACCGAAGGCCAGGCCAAAACCTTTACCGCCACTGCCAACGGCGAGTTCAAAACGGTTTTCACCGTCAATCGCGCATTCAAAGGCATCTATCTGGATAAACCCGGAGATTACCATATCCAATTCGTCTATCGTCCTGGCCATTGGCGGCTCGCGTGCATCTTGTTTTGGTCGGCGCTCGGTTTCATCGCGGCGCTCGCCGCCTTGCATTTTGCCCTCGGCAAATTCAAAAAGGTCGAGTCAGCGCCAAATCCTGATATACAAGTCCCATGACTCAGCCGTCCGGCGAAAGGCCGTCCGTCAAAACCTGTCACGTCTGTGATGGGACACGGATCTATTACCTTTTTTCCGCCGCCGATTATCGCGTGGTCCGTTGCGACGATTGCGGACTGGTCTTCCTCAATCCGCAGCCCAGCGATGAAGAACTGGATCGGATTTGCTCCGGCAACAACATGGCCGGCCGAAACGGCTCGACCGCCCAATCCTGCCTTTCCGAAATTCGCCGCTACCGCGGCCTCCAGACCGGTCACCTTCTCGAAATCGGCTCCGGCCGGGGGGATTTCCTGGCCGCGGCCGAAGAGGCCGGCTGGCGCGCGATCGGTATTGAGCCTTCCGCCGCAGCCTGCGAAAGCGCAAAGAGCCGGCTCAAACAAAGCGAAGTGATTTGCGGCTCGCTCGCGCACGCGAATTTGCCTGCCGGGCAATTTGATTTGTGCGTCGTCTCCAGCATGCTCGAATATGTCCGCTCGCCCCGCGATTTTTTGCGCGCCGTTCACCGGCTGCTGAAACCGGGCGGCACATTGCTCGTTGCCGTGGACGCGTGGCCAGGCCGCTCTCTTCGCCAGAAATGGGCCGAGTCGAAAGCACTGATCTATTTCAATGACCAGACTCTCCAGACCGCGCTTTTTCAATCCAACTTTCGCGGCATCATCCTGGAATCCGGGATGTTTGCCTTCGCGCAAAAGGCCGCTCCGCATCCCGCGCCGGTTCTCTCGGTGATCGTCCCCGCGTATAACGAAGCAAAAACGTTTTCCGCACTCATGGAACTGCTCCTGCAAAAACGCGTTCCCGGTTTGAGCACCGAAATCATCATTGTGGAAAGCAATTCCACCGACGGCACGCGCGCAGCCGCGCAGAAATACGCCGCGCGTCCCAATGTAAAATTGATTCTCGAAGACCGTCCGCGCGGAAAAGGACACGCGGTTCGCGCCGGCCTTAAGGCCGCCACCGGCGATTACGTGCTCATCCAGGATGCCGATCTCGAATACGATCTTGAGGATTACGATGCCCTGCTCGAACCGCTCGTTGCCGGGCGCGCCGCCTTCGTGCTGGGCTCGCGCCATGGCGGGCGAAACGTTTTGAAAATGCGCCAGTTTGCCGGCGAACACGGCTTGAGCGTTTTTTTCAACCTCGGCCACTGGCTCTTCACCACCCTCGTGAACGCTCTTTTTTTCCAGCGCCTCCGCGACCCGTTCACCATGTTCAAGGTCTTTCGACGCGATTGCCTCTTCGGCCTGGAATTTGAGTGCGACGGTTTCGATTTCGATTTCGAACTGCTCATCAAATTAATCCGCAAAGGCTATCGCCCCATTGAATTGCCCGTGAACTATCGCTCGCGCTCGTTCAAGGAAGGAAAAAAAGTGCGCATGTTCCGCGACCCCATCACCTGGCTGAGCGTCCTGGGCCGGCTGCGATTTGCCAAAATCGATCCCATGAGCGTGGTCGAACAAACGCATGCCCCGTCGGAAAAATCAGCCGGCGCGCCCTCGGCATGAACGCCCCGGAAAAACGCCCCTTGCCGGTCGACGAACGCTATTATCAGCACGCCGGCAAAATAAATCTCGCCCGCAGAATTTCCGCCCTCGCGCGGCGGCGCGTCTGCGACCTGTTCATGGAAAAAATGCGGCCCGCGCCTGCGGACAGGATTCTGGACATCGGCGCGACCGAGGATGTCGGCGTTGAATCCAACATGCTCGAGCAACTCTACGCGTATCGGGACAAAATCACCTGCCTGAGCCTCACTGACGGCAAATCCATCCTCGCGCATTATCCCGGCGTGCATCACGTCCAAACCTCGTCCGGAGTCGCGCTGCCTTTTGAGCGCAACGCCTTCGATATTGTTTATTGCAATGCGGTTCTCGAACACGTCGGCTCCCGTGAGCGCCAAAAGGAATTCATCGCGGAAATGTGCCGTGTCGCCCCGCGCCGTTTTCTTGCGGTCCCCAATCCCGGCTTTCCCGTCGAGCACCACACCGCCCTGCCGTTGATTCACTACCTGCCTCTAACGTGGTTTCGAAAACTCCTCCGCGGCACTCGCTACGATGTCTGGTCCCACGAAGATAATCTCAACTACGTTTCCGCGCGTGAACTTCGCGCCATGTGGCCGGCGGACAATTCGCCGACCATCACGTATTCCGGTGTCGGCCTCGGCCCCTGGAAATCCAACCTGGTCGCTTATCAGGCTTGAGGTTCGCTCATTGATTTAATTTTTCCCGATGCGGCAAATGGTCCCGGTTCCAACGGGGCAAGGCCCCGTCAGTTGTGTCCGCAAAAAGAAATTTCAGCGTAGGTGATTCCACGTGCCCATCGCAAAAAACCACGCTGGCTCTGCCCTGATGCCGCGTGTAAACCCTCTTTGTGCTAATCGAATCGCCGTGAAAGGCGGACGTTCGCCACAGCGCCCACCCGCCATCCTCGATGATTTCGTTTTGTCCTATAAAATCGTCTCCGATGGCCATCATTTCACTTGGATTGAGAACCTCCGATTCATTCACGGCTGGGCCCGGCATTTGTGAGTTGCTCCAAACGTGATGCCCGCCGAGTCCAAGGGAATCGATATCATTCTTTGCGCTCATCCCGTAACAATTATACCCGTAACTGCCGTACCCCATATGATCCGGCCAATTCGCCGGCCTATGCGCCGCCGGACATTTCCAAACACCCTCCTGCATATACTTGGAAGAATTGATGTGCATCTTCGCCGTCGAGAGTTCGGTCCGCAGGTCTTGCATCCAACTGGGTTGAATCACGAGAGGATAAGTATTATTTGCCACCACATGCCCGTGCAGAGCGAGGCCAAGTTGGCGAACGTTGTTGGCGCATTGGATCTGCTGTGCTTTTCCCTTCGCACCGGCGAGCGACACAGCCAAAAACGCCGCAAGAATCCCAACGATCGCGATCACGACCAGAAGTTCTATCAAGCTGAATCCGGGAATTTTCGGGCGCATGTAATTTTCGACAGGAGCGCAACCCCATCGTCACGTGGCCGCGCGCTTACATGATCTTCCACTTCGGCAAATCCTGCGAATCCACCGACCCCACCGGCTCGCGCTTCGCATTCACCACAATCAAATCGTCGATGTTCCGTTCGTTGAAAATTTTTAACGCCTCCACCGCCAGCGCACTGTCCCGAACCGCAATCGGGTTCTTTGTCATCACCGCCTTCAATGGACGCGAAAGCAATTCTTCATCCAGGGACATCCGCCGCCGGAAATCGCCATCGGTGAAAACGCCCACCAATTTGCCGCGCGCGTTCACAATGCTCAGGCTGCCTGATTTCGCGCGCGTCATGATCAGCAACGCCTCCTTCACCGGCATGTCCTCGCGGGCAATCGCGTTCCGCTCGCCCGCGCGCATGATGTCGCTGATGCGCAGCAACA
>Ga0335085_10003089_pt1 | contig 29636 bp, 26 predicted proteins | sample Lox_Sample_45_FD_206712 | JGI IMG/M metagenome (GOLD analysis project Ga0335085, IMG submission 206712) | Soil microbial communities from Loxahatchee National Wildlife Refuge, Florida, United States - Lox_Sample_4.5 | ecosystem: Environmental > Terrestrial > Soil > Wetlands | place: USA... | reverse complement strand
ATGTCAGCGACTTGCTGCGGCTGCGTCCTGGTGATGTGTTTGAGATGCAGCGTCCCGACAGCGTCATCGTCGAAGCTGGCGATGTGCCATTATTCCGAGGCAAATGGGGCCGGCATGGGAAAAAGATTGCGGTGATGATCGAGGATCGCCTCGACAAAGACGGTGAAACCGTCGACGAGCAATAGTCCCGCTGTGACCTGCGCGTTTGTTCAGATCGATTGACACTCGGTCACGTCGTCACTCAGCCGCGATTATGGGCATCATCCAAGCCGGCGCTTGAACAGTTCCGTCACCAGCCCGTAGCAGTGCCAGGAAAGCGCCGGGTCGTAGCGCGGTCCTTCATCGCGCATAAAGGCATGCGCGGCGTTGAACTCGTGCCAGGTGTAATTCGCACCAACCTCTTCCAGGGTGTCGCGGATAATTCGGCGGCCGGCGAGCGGGATATGCGGGTCCTGCCGGCCCCAGATCATCAATAACTCGCCCTTGATGTCGCCGAACCGTTTTAGGCTGTCGTCGTTGTTGCCCTTGCCGAGCTGATGGTCGTGGATGTCGGTGGCGTAAAAGCAGGCGGTTGCGCCGACATCGGAGTTCATCCCGGCCCGAAACGCCAGATGCCCGCCGAGGCAAATGCCCATCGCGCCGAGCTTGCCGTTGCAGGCAGGATGCGCCTTCAGGTGATCGAGCGCGGCACGCGCGTCGCTGTCGAACGCGGCGACGGGCTTTTCGAATTTGAGGTCGTTGCCGCGGTCGGTGCCCGGCTTGTCATAGAGCAGTACGGTGCCCGGTGCCTCGTATTCGTGATAGACCTCCGGTGCCGAGACGACAAATCCTTGGCCTGCCATGAACGCCGCCATGCGGCGCACCGGCCCGGTGATCTGATAGATCTCGGAATAGAGCACGATGCCGGGATACTTGCCCGCCGCCTGCGGCGCGAACAGGTGGACCCGCATGGGCCCGGTCGGCGTCGAGATATCCTCGAACGCGTGTTCCTTGATGATCATGCCGCCGCTCTCCCCTGTGCGGCAGCGATCATAGCATCGCCGGGCGCGCTGTCATGTGGCGGCGGGGGCGCGGCGATAATGATAGCGATGCAGTTCGGTCGTCATGCCGATCGCGTGATAAAGCGTGCGTGCCGGCGTATTGGGTGCCTCGACCTGAAGCGTTGCCTGATTCGCGCCATTGCCTCGCGCCCAGGCCGCGAGCGCCGCCAGCACGCGCCGCGAATGCCCGCGGCGGCGCTGCGCGGCGGCGGTCACCACCGATTCGAAGCACAGCATGCCGCGATGGATGACACCGTAAGCCAGCGCCGCGGCCTCGCCCTCAACCGCCAGCATGGCAAAAGCCGCGGGCAACACCACCCCGCTGACGATGTCCTTGTACCCGGCACGAAATTCCGGACGCTGCTCCTGCAACCGGGCCATCGCGGCGAACCACTCCGGCGTCGGCCGCGGTGAAAGCTGCACCGCCTCGGTGCCGCCAAGTGGCGCGGCGGACTCGATGATCGGCTCCAGCAGGCCTTCTATGATACAGCTTTCGCCCTCCTCGGTGTAGCCACGCGCGGCAAGCTGCTGGTCGGTCGCGGGATCGATAAACGACGGAATGCGAAAGATCGTCGGCTGATTTTGCGCCCGATAAAGAACCTCGGCGATCGCGATCACCTCGTCCATCCCGCCGCTCGGCTCGCGCAACGGCGTCGCGGAATTTGCCGTGCGCCGCACGCCGCCGCTGAACCGCAGCATCCAGCCATCGACAACGACCTGACGCAGCGGCGGGAACCCGTTGATCGCCGCCTCTTCCGCAGCCCAAGTCGAGACGCCGATCATGCTATGGTCAGCCTCAACCACGGCTCGAAACGTTTGATTTTCCGACGCCGCTTCAAGCCCTTTCGAAAGTTGGCTTGAAGGGCTCGCAAACGTCGATCGGACGGTCTCTTCTGAATTTCACGCTCGATTTCGTTTGCGATCACTTTTTGAAGCATCTCTCCGATCGACCCCCTTTTCTGCTTAGCGAGCCATCGGAGCTGATGTTGGTATTCGGATCGGTGACGTGAAGCATTACGCACGCCTCACGCGCCGTCGTCGGTGCCGTCTGGCTCGACCGCGGGCGGCGGGCCGCCTTTGGCGACACCGACCATCGCCGGGCGCAACAGGCGATCGTGCACGACGTAGCCCGGCTGCAGCACCTCGACCACGGTGCCCGCAGGCCGATCCTTGTTCTCGACCTCGAATACGGCCTGGTGAAAATTATGGTCGAAACGCTCGCCCTTCGGATCGATGCGTTTCAGCCCGTGGCGCTCGAACGCGGCCAGCAATTCGCGCTCGGTCGCGGCGACCCCGGCGAGAAGCCCGCGGGTCCGGTCGTCGCGGGCTTCGCTCTCGGGGAGGCTGTCAAGCGCGCGACGCAGATTATCAGCCACTGAAAGCAGATCGCCGGCGAATTTCGAAAAGCCGTAACGCTCGGCGTCGACCCGCTCGCGCTGGGCCCGGCGGCGCACATTCTCGGTCTCCGCGAGCGCGCGCAGGAGCTTGTCCTGCGAGTCGGCGAGTTCGGTTTCGAGGGCGGTGATCCGTTCCTCGGGCATTATCGGCGCGGTCTCCGCCGCGTCCCCAGTGCCCGTATCATTGGCGGCCACAGATTCTTTTTCTTCGCTCATGGGGTCTATCCAATCAGGCGCCCGATCATCTTGGCGGTGTAATCCACCATCGGAATGATCCGGGCATAGTTGATCCGCGTCGGGCCGATCACGCCGATCGCACCGACAATTTCTTCCCGGCTGTTTTGATACGGCGCGATGATCACCGAACAGCCGGCGAGGCCGAACAGGTGGCTCTGCGCGCCGATGAAAATCTGCACGCCGTCGCCGCGCTTGCTCGCGTCAAGCAGGCGCAGCATGGTTTCGCGTGCTTCCAACATCTCGAACAAGGTGCGCAATCGTTCGAGGTCGGCGACGACGGTGACGTCGTCGAGCAGATTGGCCTGACCGCGCACGATCAGTGTGCGGTCGCCCTCGCCACCGGACCAGCTCGCGAGCCCGGTCGCAACGACCCGCCCGGTCAGTTCGTCGAGCTGTGCCTTGTTGGAGGCGATCTCATCGGCAATATCGGCCCGTGTCTCCTCAAGCGTGCGGCCAACCAGCCGGGCGCTGAGAAAATTGGTCGCGCTGACCAGCGCCGAGGCGGGAAGCCCCAACGGCACCTCGATCACGCGGTTCTCGACGAGGCCTTCCTCGGTCACCAGCACGACCAACGCGCGACCGGGGCCGAGCGGCACGAATTCGATATGCTTGAGCGGCCGGTCCTGCTTAGGAACGACAACCAAGCCGGCGCAATGCGACAAGCCGCTCAGCGCGAGCGTCGCCTCCTCCAGCGCTTGGGCGAGGCTCTTGCCGCGCGCCGCGCACAGGCTTTCGATGCTGTTGCGCTCGTCATCGGCCAGGCGGCCGACTTCGAGCAGGCCATCGACAAAAAACCGCAACCCCGCCTCGGTTGGCAGCCGCCCGGCCGAGGTGTGCGGCGCGTAAAGCAAGCCGGCTTCTTCAAGATCCGCCATGACATTGCGGATCGTCGCCGGCGACAGGCTATCCGCGAGCAGCCGCGATAATGTGCGCGAGCCCACGGGCTCGCCGGTCTGGACATAGCCATCGACGATCAAGCGAAAGATTTCGCGGCTGCGCGCGTTCAATTCGCTGATCGGAGAGATTTGCGGTTGTCCCAGACTGTTGCGCACGCTTTGTTCTCAGGTCTCACCCAGCGTCCGAAATCTAGGAACGCGATCGGAGGGCGTCAACTCGCCGGGCAGCTAGAAGGATCGTTTGAAGACAGCCTCATAGGTCTGGCCTTGACGGGTGGTCCATTTGCCCTTGAGGTCGCTGTAAAACGGTCGAAACGCATATTGGCTGCCGTCGGTATTCTGAAACAACAGCGCGCCGTCCTTGATGATACCGGTGCCGTGCAGCACGCCGCCGGGCGTTTTGCCGCCGGAGGCGATCGGCCCAAAGACATAGGTGATCGTCGCCGTGCCGTCACCCGTCACCGTCTCGACGATCAGCGCGGCGCAGGTCTGCGGGTTCCAGTCGGCATCGCTGAAGATGCCGATGAAGGGACGGTAGGGCTGCGGCACCGCGGCGGCGTCCGCCACGCGCAACCAGACGTTCTGGTCGCAAAACACGCGGCCCGATGGGGGTGGCGCTTCGGGCTGTGGCGCGGCTGGCGCCGCCGGCTGATCGGGCTGCCCCGTGGGCAAGGGCGGAAGTGGCGCTGCCGCAGGTGCATCGAAGGAAGATGGCGGCTGCTGCGCTACGGCGGCGGAAATGACAATTAGCGTGCCGCCGAAAACGAGAGCTGGCAGGAGAGCGAGGGTTTTTCGAGACGCGGCAGCGTTACGGCGAGACGCTCTCGACTCACGGTATCGCGAACAAGGAAGGAGCCCTCGCCGCTCGTTTGGCGGGCTATCGGTCATCGCCCTTCGCGACTGGCGTGGGCGCATTGCTCGACGCAAGCCGTGACAGAATTCATCCGAAACGACGCCCTGCGTTTACTTAGGCGAGACCACCATCGTCATCTGGCGGCCTTCCATGCGCGGGAATTGCTCTACCTTGGCGACCGCGTCGAGGTCACCCTTGACGCGCATCAGCACATCCATGCCGAGTTCCTGGTGCGCGAGTTCGCGCCCGCGGAACCGCATCGTCACCTTGACCTTGTCGCCTTCGCCGATGAACTTCTGCATCGAGCGCATTTTGACGTCGTAATCATGGTCGTCGATGCTCGGGCGGAATTTGACTTCCTTGACTTCGATGACCTTCTGTTTCTTCTTCGCTTCGTTCTTCTTCTTTTGTTCTTCGTATTTGTACTTGCCGAAGTCGAGAATTTTGCAGACCGGCGGATCGGCATTGGGCGCGATCTCGACCAGATCGAGGCCTGCATCGGCGGCCATGTCGAGCGCTTCGTTGCGCGTGACGATCCCTACCATCTCGCCCCGCTCGTCAACAAGACGAAGCTGCATGACCGAAATTTCGCCATTGATCCGAGGTCCATCGCGGCTCGGGGTGGCATTAAAAGGTGGTCTGGCTATTTACCTTCTCCATCATCTGTTGAACCGGACGTTGCCTGCTCTCATGATTGAGACGGAACGGCGGCCTCTACCTTCAATTTATCAATGGCTTCGGACAGCGCAAGCGCTTGTTGTGCATTGCCGCCCAGCCGGCGCAGCGATACCGCGCGCCCTTCCGCCTCGCGCCGGCCGACGACCAGCATCACCGGAACCCGCGCGAGACTGTGCTCGCGAACCTTATAGTTGATGGTGTCGCTGCCGGTATCGAGGATCACGCGCAGCCCGGCCGCGGCGCAGGCCTGCGCGACCTCCGCGGCATAGGCGTCGGCCTCGCTGGTGATCGTCGCGACCACGGCTTGCACCGGTGACAGCCAAAGCGGGAAGCGGCCGGCGTAGTGCTCGATGAGGATTCCGATAAAGCGCTCCATCGAACCCAAGATCGCGCGATGCAGCATCACCGGCACATGGCGCCCGCCGTCCTCCCCGACATAGGAGGCGCCGAGCCGCTCCGGCATATTGAAATCGAGCTGCAGCGTGCCGCACTGCCAGTCGCGGCCAAGCGCGTCGCGCAGGTGGAATTCGAGCTTCGGGCCGTAAAACGCGCCTTCGCCCGGCGCCAGCGTATAGCTGAGCCCCGCAGCATCAACGGCCTCGCGCAGACTTTTCTCTGCATGCTCCCAGATCGCATCGCTGCCGACGCTTTGCGTCGGGCGGGTGGCGAATTTGATCGCCACCTCCTCAAAGCCGAAATCCTTGTAGATCGACAGCAGCAATTTGCAGAATTCGATCGACTCGCCGGTGATCTGGTCTTCGGTGCAGAAGATATGCGCGTCGTCCTGGGTGAAGGCGCGCACCCGCATGATGCCGTGCAGCGCGCCTGACGGCTCGTTGCGGTGGCACGAGCCGAATTCCGCCAGACGCATCGGCAATTCGCGATAGCTGCGCAGCCGGTTGCGGAAGATCAGCACATGGCCTGGGCAGTTCATCGGCTTGACCGCGAGCACGCGTTCGTCGCGGCTCTCGGCGATAAACATGTTGTCGCGAAAATTGTCCCAATGGCCCGAGGCTTCCCATAGCGACCGGTCGAGCAGCTGCGGGCCCTTGACCTCCTGGTAGCCGGCTTTTTCCAGCCGGCCGCGCATATAGGTCTCGATCGCGCGAAACAGGGTCCAGCCCTTGGGGTGCCAGAAAATGCTGCCGACCGCCTCCTCGCCGAGATGGAACAGGTCGAGCTGTGGCCCGATCTTGCGGTGGTCTCGGCGCTCAGCCTCCTCCAGCCGAAAAAGATATTGGTCGAGCTCCTTCTGGCTCGCCCAGGCGGTGCCGTGGATGCGCTGAAGCTGCGCGTTCCTGGCGTCGCCGCGCCAATAGGCGCCGGCCACGCTCATCAGCTTGAACGCCTGGCCGAGCCGCCCGGTCGACGGCAGATGCGGCCCGACGCAGAGATCGACAAATTCGCCTTGGCGGTAGAGGCTGATATCCTCGTCCTTGGGGATTTCGGCGATCCACTCCGCCTTGTATTTCTCGCCGACGCCGGCAAAGAACGCGACCGCCGCATCGCGTTCCCAGATCTCGCGGGTGATCGCTTCGTCGCGCTGCACGATCTCGTGCATCCGCGCCTCGATCTTTTCGAGGTCCTCGGGGGTGAACGGGGTATCGCGCGCGAAATCGTAATAAAAGCCGTTCTCGGTCGCCGGGCCGAAGGTCACCTGGGTTTCGGGATAGAGTTCCTTCACCGCCTCGGCCATCACATGCGCTGCGTCGTGACGCAGGATGTCGAGCCCGTCCGGCTGTTCGCGGGTGATGATCGCCACCTGCGCATCGTGGTCGATGACGGTCGCGAGATCGCGCGGCTTGCCGTCGAGCTTCAGCGCGATCGCCGCCTTGGCGAGACCGGGGCCGATCGCCGCCGCCAGCGCCGCGCCAGTGAGCGGCGCGGGAAAGTCACGCGTTTTACCGTCGGGCAGAGTCACGGTGACCGGCTTGTTCGACACGTCATTCATCGCCCTGTTGCTCCGTTGATGCGGCTCGGACGGGGGCGATCCGTCGCGAAAAAACCCCGTCGGTTGCCGGCGGGGTCGTTCGGTCTTGAGCGTTGCCGCTGGATCAGCGTCAATAACCTCCGAACACCCCGCCGCGCGGAGTGGTGGTGGTCGTCGTAGTGCGGCTGCTCATTGCCATGCGTCAAATATCGCCAACCACCCGCGCAACGTCAAGATGGCAGCCCTAGTGTCGCCACAACTTCATCCACCGGCAGGTCGGCGAGGTCATCGCGACGCAAAATCACCACGTCGCGGCCGTGCGGCGCGGTGAGCGCTGGGTCGGAGGCCGCGGAATACAGCACCGTCGCAGGCGCGCCGCCAACCACGGCGAGATGCATCGGCCCCGTATCATTGCCTATGGCACGGCGCGCCCGCCGGCCCAGCGCGACGATGTCACCCAATTCGGTCTGGCTGGTCAGATCGCGGGCTTGTGGTATCGCGGCGACGATCGCGGCCCCGAGATCGCGTTCGCCGGGGCCGCCGACCACCACCGGTGTCGGCCCAGCCGCCGAGACGCGGCGCGCCAGACCGATAAAATTCGCGAGCGGCCAACGCTTTTCAGGTCGATGCGGTGCGCCGCCCGGCATCAACAGCACGTAATCCGGCGGCAGCGCGAAGCGGCCGATATCGCTCGCCGCCCAGGACAGGTCGGGTGGCGGCACCGGGCCGGGAATCCCGGCCCAGCGCAGTTGGTCGGCTTCGCGGTCCAGCGTGTGCATGCGCCGGCGTTCGGGCGTGTCGGGCTGCCGGTGCGAGGCACCGCGCACGATGCCCGACCATTCGAGGCCGGGGCGCCGCATCAGCCAGAAATAGAGCGCGCTGCGTTGCCGGGTAGAGAGATCGTAGACCCGGTCGAAATGCCCTCCTCGCAGTCGGCGCGCCAGCCGCAAGACCCCCGCCGGATCGCTCCAACCCGGCCGCTCATCGACCCACACATCATCGAAATACGGCGCCTGGCGAAGCAGGTCGGCGTAGGGATGCGTCGTCAGTACGGTTATCTGAGCGCCGGCATGAAATGAACGGATCGCCGCCGCCGCACCCATTGCCTGCACGACATCGCCCAGCGCGCCCAACTTGATGACGAGAATTTTGGCCAGAGCCGGGTCCGAAGCTCACGCTGGCCGACGGTCGACACGCGCCGCAACCTTGGCCTCGATCGCGTCCCAGATCTTGGCGGCGAGGTTGTCGTTGTTGAGCCGGCCGATCTCCTGGATACCGGTCGGCGAGGTGACGTTGATCTCGGTGATGTAATCGCCGATCACGTCGATCCCGACAAACAATAGCCCCTGCTCCCTGAGCGTCGGGCCGATTGTCGCGCAAATCTCCAGCTCGCGCGGCGTCAGCTCGGTTTTCACCCCGCGGCCGCCGACATGGAGATTGGCACGCGCCTCGCCCACCGCCGGCACGCGCAGCACACCGCCCGCCGCCTCGCCGTCGATCAATACGATGCGCTTGTCGCCCTGGCGGATCTCGGGGATGTAGCGCTGCACCATGACCGGCTCGCGGTACATCTGCTGGTACATCTCCAAGAGCGAGCTGAGGTTGTCGTCGCCCGGCCGCAAATGGACGATCCCGGCGCCGCCATTGCCGAACAGCGGCTTCAACACGACCTCCTTGTGCTCGTCCCAGAACGCCTTGATCTCGTCGCGGTCGAGGCTCAGCAGGGTCGGCGGCATCAGCTCCTTGAAGCGCAGCACAAAGAGCTTTTCCGGCGCGTTGCGCACCGAGGCCGGGTTATTGACGACAAGCGGCCCTTCCGGCGGCAGCAACTCCAGCAGGTGCGTCGCGGTGATATAGGCCATATCGAACGGCGGGTCCTGGCGCATCAGGATCACGTCGACGCCGTCGAGGTCGAGTTCCTCCAACTCGCCGAATTTGTGATGGTCGCCATGGCGGCGGAACACTTCGAGTTTGCAGCCCTTGGCGTATAGCCTGCCCTCGCGCAGCGTCAGCGCGGTCGGCAAATAGTGAAACAGCCCGTGGCCGCGCTTCTGCGCTTCGAGCGCCAAGGCAAATGTCGAATCGGCATCGATATTGATCGTGTGGATCGGATCCATCTGGATCGCCACCGCCAGACCCATTGTTGGCCCTCCTTGGCGCTATGCGGCCTTAATCGTGATCGTGCTGGACGGTCCAAGCAAGCCCATCAACGGTAAAAGCACGTCACGGCTTATCGCGATACAGCCCTCGGTGGCGGAGAAATCGGGCGAGGCGCAATGCAGAAAGATCGCGCTGCCCGTGCCTGGCACGACGGGATCTGTGTTGTAGCCGATCACGACGATCAGGTCGTAGAGCCCGTCATCACGCCACAATCTCTCATGCGAGGCAGGGTAGGGCAGGGCGACGAGCGTGTTGTAGCGCGAGTCGGTGGGGTCGTCGCACCAGCCGTCGCCGGGTGTCAGCGCCGCCAGCGGCAGCGCGGTTTTGGGTGCCCGCACGCGGTCGGGCCGGTAGAAAGCCCGCAGCAGGGGAAATGTCCCGGCCGGGCTGGCATGGTCGCCTTCGCGCTTGTCGGCGGTGATTCCAGCCTTGCCGCAAGCGGTGCGCGCCGACCCGCCGGGCCATGACAGCATGCCGTCGCTGTAGGTCAGATCGGCGTCGGCCATCGATTGACCCCCTTCGGACGCGGCCATACCCTTGGCGCGACACAAGGAGTATCGCATGCGCAACAGCCGGATCGAGGTAAAGCCGATCGCCGGGGCGCTCGGCGCCGAAATCTACGGCGCCGACATCGCTGACGATCTCGACGGCGATGTGATCGCGGAAATCCGCGCCGCGCTCAACGAGCATTGCGTGATCTTCTTTCGCGACCAGGAGTTCGACGCCGAGCAACACAAGGCCTTTGCCCGCCGCTTTGGCGACATCTTTGTTCATCCCAATTATCGCGGCATGCAGGATGACGACGAGATCGTCATGATCCGCCGCGAGCCGGGCGACCGGCACATCGTCGGCGAGGATTGGCACGCCGACACGACGATGATGGAGGAGCCGCCAATGGGCGCCATCCTCTATGCGCTCGACGTGCCGCCTTATGGCGGCGACACGCTCTTCGCCAACCAGTACGTCGCCTACGAGACGCTGTCGGACGGCATGAAAAAGATGCTCGCGGGGCTGCGCGCGGTGCACACCGACCGCAAGGTCGCCGGGCCGGTCGCCAACCGCAACGCCTACCGCGCCGCCAAGGTGCGCCAGGGCGACGATTGGCGGGAGACGATCAACACGCACCCGGTAGTACGCACCCACCCGGAGACCGGCCGCAAGCTGCTCAATGTCAACGCCGCCTATACCGTCGGCTTTGAGGGCATGACCGAGGAGGAATCGAAGCCGCTTCTCGACTATCTGCTGGCGCACGGCCACCGCCCCGAATTCACCTGCCGCTTTCGCTGGGAAAAAGGCTCGGTCGCGTTCTGGGACAACCGCGCCGTCAAACACCTCGCGATCAACGATGCCGGCCCGCATCTGCGCGTTATGCGCCGTATTCAGCTCGCCGGCGACAGGCCGTATGAGTAACCCCTGCACGTGGATCCCCGGGAACAGGCCCGGGGATGACGGCAGAAGGCGGGGTCAGCGGTCGAGCCAGGCATCCTCCCACCGCCAGCCATTCGCGGCGCTGTTGACGGTGACCACGACGCCTTTCACATCGGGCCGCCAGCAGGTCGCGCCCTGCCAGTGATAGATGATCGGCCGGGCACCATCTTCCTGGAGCTTCTTGTCGATCTCCCAGACCAGCTTCTTGCGCACCTCCTGGTCCGACATCTGTGATTGCTCGCTGAACAGCTTTTCGATGTCGCGATTGCAATAGCCGGTGTAATTGCGCTCCGACCCGCAAGCGTAGTTCTCGAAGAATTGCTGGTCGGGGTCGTCGACGCCGCTGGCGGTGAGGTTGAGTCCCACCGCGTAATCCTTGCGGACGATCTTGGGGAACCAGTTGGCGGTCTCGATGACTTCGAGGTCGGCGTCGATCCAGATCTGCTTGAGCTGGTCGAGCAGTACGACGGCCGGGTCCTTGAACGGGCCGAGATTGCGGGTCGAGACCTTGAGCGCCAAGTGCTTGTCGGGGCCATAGCCCAGCTTGCTCATGATCTCCTTGGCCGCGGCGCGGTTTTTCGCGATATCGGGATCGTAGCCGGGGATGGTTTTCAGCAGATCCGGGGGCATGCCCCAGATGCCGACCGGCGTCGGCAGCATCGCGCCGCCGATAAAGCCCTGGCCCTCAGCGAGGATGTCGATAAACGATTTGCGGTCGAGCGTCAGGGCCATCGCGCGGCGCAGATCGGCATTGTCGAAGGGCGGCTTGTCGCGGTTGACGATCAGGTTGACGCTGGAATTGACCGGCGCCAGCGTGCATTCCGCGGTCGGCATCTGCGATTTCAGCTCCTTTTCGAGCTGCACGGTCAGCAGATACGGGTAGGTCATATCGAACTGTCCGGCGACAAACGCCAGCATCGCGGTCGAACGGTTAGGGATGATCGTAAAGTCGATGCCATCGAGATAGGGCCGGCCCGGCTTCCAGTAATCCGGGTTCTTGACCAGCCGGACATGCTCGCCCGGCTTGTATTCGACAAATTTGAACGGCCCGGTGCCGATCGGGTGCTGCCGCATCTGCGCCGGCGGCACGTGGCAGGGATAAACCGGCGACCACCCCGACGCGAGCAGCGCGATAAACGCCGGCTGCTTTTGTCCGAGGTGAAAAATCGCCTCGTCATCGCCGTTGGTGGTGACCGATTGCAGATTCCAGTACCAAGACTTGCGCGGGTTGGCGCGAAACTTCTGTTCGGACCGGCCTGTGAGCAAGTCCCAGGTGCATTTGACATCGGCGGCGGTGAAGGGCTTGCCGTCGTGCCATTTGACGCCGTGCCGCAGCTTGAAGGTGAGGTCCTTGCCGTCATTGCTCCACGACCAGCTTTCCGCCAGATCGGGGACGATGTCGGCCATGCTGTTCTGGGCCTTGTGCTGGTCGAACATCACGAGGTTGTTGAAGACGCCCATGACGTGCTGGACGACGATCGGTGTCGCTTCCTCGTGGATCGACATGCTGGCCGGGCTGTCCTGCGCGTAAACCCGCAGCACCCCGCCTGATTTTTGCGCGAGCGCCGGGGCGGCGCCAAACGCAACGGTCAACAAACCCACGGCGAGCGCGCGATAAGAGCGGCGCATCGGCATTCCCTCCTCACAGCGAAAGCGCCGGCTCGCGGCCGGCGCCTGTTGGAAGGAACCCTAGCACGCCAAGCGGCGCGGGGATCAACCCTCGCGCTCGTCGTCGTCGGCTTTAAGCTCGAACCACATCGCGTTGAGGATCGCGAAGGCGCAAGCGAGGCCCAATCCCAACGCCCAGCTGAAATACCACACGGGCTCGCCTCTCTCAGTAATGGCTTTCGCGGCTCGCGACATCGGCGAGCCGCACCTTGCCGTGCATGACGCGCAGCACGAAAGCGGTGTAGGCGAGCACGATCGGCAGAAAGATCACCGTCGCCAGCAGCATGATGAAGAGCGTCGCCTGGCTCGACGAAGCGTCCCATACCGTCAGGCTCATCTCGGGATGGGTCGAGGATGGCAACAGGAACGGGAACAATGCGATGCCGGCGGTGGCGATAATGCCGGCCACCGCCAAGCCGCTCGCCAACAGGGTCAGCTTGCGGATACGGGCCGCCGGGATCAGCGCCACCAACAGCGCACCGGCGATCCCAATGACGGGAGCGGCGACGAGGGCAGGCCAGGTCCTGTAATTGGCCAGCCAGGCACCGGCGGCGCGCGTCACGCTTTTGGCCAGCGGGTTGGACGGACCGGCATGGCTGATTGCGCCGGTGATCATGTAACCGTCGATGCCCTTGGCCACCCACCAGCCGGCGAGCGCGAAGACGATCGCGCCGAGGATCGCGCAAACCCTCGCGGTATTACCGGCGCGGCGCGCCACATCGCCGTCGGTCTTCAGCGCCAGCCAAGCGCCGCTATGCATCGCCAGCATCAGCACGCTGAGAATGCCCGCGACGAGACCGAAGGGGTTGAGCAGTTGAATGAAGTTGCCGGTATAGGTCAGGCGCAATTCATTATCGAAGCCAAACGGAACCCCAAGCAGCAAATTGCCAAACGCGACGCCGAACACCAGCGATGCGACAAACCCGCCAGCCGCCAACCCCCAATCCCAGAATTCGCGCCAGCGATGACCGGGGAGCTTGTCGCGAAAGGTGAAGCCGACCGGGCGGATGATCAGCGCTAGCAGCACCAGAAACATCGCCAGGTAGAAGCCGGAAAAACTCGCCGCGTAGAGCAGCGGCCAGGCCGCGAATGAGGCACCGCCGCCGAGGATGAACCAGACCTGGTGGCCTTCCCAATTCGGCTCGATGCTTTCGCGCACCTGCCGGCGCTCGGCATCGCCGTTGCCGACAAACGGCAGCAGCATCGCGGTGCCGAGATCATAGCCGTCGAGCACCGCGAACCCGATCAGCAGGATTCCGAGCAGCGCCCACCAGATCAGGCGCAGGATATCGTAAGGGATCGGGATCGCGCTCATATCGGGCTCTCGGTCTGCGGGAGCAGCGGACCGCGCCGGATCGCGCGCAACATCAGTGCCACATCGGTCACCGCAAGCCCGCTGTAGAACAGCACAAAGCCGGCAATCGACGCGATCACGGTGCCAACCGGCACCGAGGACGCGCCGAGAAAAGTCGGTAGGATGCCCTCGACGACCCAAGGCTGCCGTCCATATTCGGCGACGATCCAGCCAAGCTCGGCGGCGACCCAGGGCAGCGGCAGGCTGTACAGGGCGATGCGCAGAAACCATGTTTTGTCGAGCCGGCGCGTCGAGGCGAGGGTGAAAGCGGTCGCGAACAGCAGGATGAAGTAGAAGCCGAGCCCCGCCATGAAGCGAAACGCCCAGAACAGCACCGGCACATTGGGGATGAGGTCGTTCGCTGCCTGGTCGATCTGCGCCGGTATCGCGTCGGCGATATTGTCGGTATGACGGCGCAGCAGCAGCGCATAACCGAGATCGTCGCCGGCTTTGTCCAGTTCGGCTTTCGCGGCGGTGTCGTTGGGATTTTGCCGCAGCGCGACCAGCGCCCGATAGGCAGCGAGCCCGGCCTCGATATGCTGGCGGCCCTCTCTCACCAAATCGTCGATGCCTTCGACCGGCTGGTCGATCGACCGGGTGGCGATCAGACCGAGTACCCAGGGGATCGAGATCGCGTCGCGGGTGACATGCGCGGCGACATCCGGAAAGCCGATTAGGGTCAAGCTCGCCGGCGCAGGCTCAGTGCGCCACATCGCCTCAATGCCGGCGATTTTCATCTTTTGGTTGATGTTCGCCGTGTAGCCGCTCTCGTCGCCAAGCACGACGACGCACAGCGCCGAGGCGAGGCCGAAGCTCGCGGCGACGGTCATCGATCGCCGAGCGAGCGCCAGATGCCAGCCGCGCAGCAGGTAAAACGCGCTCACCGACAGCACAAAGATGCTGCCGGTGACATAGCCGGCGCTGACGGTATGAACGAATTTCGCCTGCGCGACGGGATTGAACAGCAGCTCGTAGAACGAGCTCAGCTCCATGCGCATCGTCGCCGGGTTGAACGTGGCGCCGACCGGGTTTTGCATCCAGGCATTGGCGATAAGGATCCACAGCGCCGACAGATTGGCGCCGATCGCCACCAGCCAGGTGACGATCAGGTGCCCCAAACGCGGCAGCCGATCCCAGCCGAAAAAGAACAGGCCGACAAAGCTTGCTTCGAGGAAGAACGCCATCAGCCCTTCGATGGCGAGCGGCGCGCCAAAAATGTCGCCGACATATTGCGCGTAATAGGCCCAGTTGGTGCCGAACTGGAACTCCATCGTGATCCCGGTCGCGACCCCCATGGCGAAGTTGATGCCAAAGAGGATGCCCCAGAATTTGGTCATCTCGCGCCAGATCGCGCGGCCGGTCATCACATAGACCGACTCCATGATCGCCAGCAGCAGCGACAGGCCAAGCGTCAGCGGCACAAAGAGAAAATGATAGAGCGCAGTCAGCGCGAATTGCAGCCGCGACAGATCGACGACGGTGGGGTCGATCATCTTACCGCTCCGCCGATAGGCCGAGCACCGCTGCCGCCGCATGTGATGCGGTGGGCGCTGGGGGCGGCACGAAAAACGCGAAATAAAGGACCATGAGGGCGACGGCTTTTATCGCCAAAGCCGCGGCGATCGGCGCCAGCAGCGAGCGATCGGTCATGCCGTCGCGGCGACGCGTTGTCGGCATCATCATTCGCCGGTTCCTTCCGGTTGCAATGATCCGCTGCGCTTTCGTCCATGCTGTGAACTCGCGGCTCATCGATGACAACCGGATTTTCCCCTGCGGATGCCGACATGTCGCCGCATGCCTCCTTGCTGGCATTGATCTGTGTCAAGGCGGCAAGTTCCGCTACGGTAGATCGAGAAGCGGAATAGACCGAGGAGCCGCAAGATGGATGGCGTCAGTCAGGATCGCATCGCCAAGGACAAGATCGATTGGGTCGCGCGGGCGCGCGCGGCGGGGCCGACGATCGCCGCGGCGACCGATGAGGTCGAGCGGCTGCGCGAATTGCCGCGGTCACTGACGCTGGCCCTCGCCGAGGCCGGGCTGTTCCGGCTGCTGCAGCCGCGTGAACTCGGCGGCGGCGAACTGACGCCGATGGAGTTCTCCGACGTGATGGGCGAAATCTCCTATCACGACGCGAGCACCGCGTGGTGCGTCGGCCAGGGCAATGGCTGCGGCGCTTCGGCGGCATTTCTCGCGCCCGAGGTCGCGCGGGAAATCTTCGGGCCGGTCGACGGCATTCTGGCCTGGGGACCGCCGGCCAACCCGGAGGTCAGGAAAGTCCCGGGTGGCTATCGCCTGACGGGTACGTGGAATTTCGCCAGCGGCAGCCATAACGCCAGCTGGCTCGGCGCGCATATCCTCGAACGCGGCGCCGATGGCGAACCGATCCGCCGGGCCGATGGCGGCACCGTGCTGCGCTCGCTGCTCTTCCCAAAGAGCGCGGCGACGATCACCGATATCTTGCATGTCATGGGGCTGCGCGGTACCGGCAGCGACCAGTACAGCGTCACCGACCTGTTTGTGCCCGACGACCACACCGTGCTGCACGACCGTGGAAAGACGCCGGCGCGCAGCGGCGGCCTGCTTTACCGCTTCAGCTTCAGCAATCTCTATGCCTCCGGTTTCGCCGGGCTGGCGCTCGGAGTGGCGCGCGCATTCTACGACGATTTTGTCGACCTAGCCGCCGACAAGACCGCGCGCGGCGCCCGCACGACGCTGCGCCACAACCATGTCGTTCAGTCGCAGGTCGCACTGGCTAGCGCGCGGCTGCGCGCCGCGCGGGCGTTTCTCATCATGTCGCTGCAGGAGATCTGGGACGAGGTCGCGCGCACCGGCGAGGTGACGCTCGACCACAACGCGACGATCCGCCTCGCTTCGACCTGGGCCATCAAGCAGGCGCGTGAGGTGGTCGAGGAGCTCTACCACGCCGCCGGCGCCACGGCGATCTTCGATGCGCAGCCGTTTGAGCGCCGCTTCCGCGACATGCATACGATCTCGCAGCAGATGCAGGGCGCGCAGCGGCATTTCGAGACGGTCGGCGGGATTCTCCTTGGTCTCGAACCCGACGCGACGATGTTTACGTTCTGACCGGGCAACGCATCGTCACGGAACGCCGGCCGAGGCCACGTCTAGCGGCACTTCTATTTGTCTCGCCGGCGTCCGGCGGCTAAACTCTCCTCAGACCGTCTCGTCATTGAGGAGATACCGCCGTGAACGATGTTGCGCCGTCTCGTTACAAATGGGTAGGAACGCGACCGATCCGTCCGGACGGCGTGCCGAAAGTCACCGGCAAGGCGATGTACGCCGCCGATATGGCGATGCCGGGTGCGCTCTACGGCAAGATCGTCCGCTCGCCGCATGCCCATGCGCGCATCAAATCGATCAACACGGAGAAGGCGAAGGCACTGCCCGGCGTGCGCGCCGTCATCACCGGCGCCGATTTCCCGGAACACAAGTTCGAGTATATCGGCCCCGAGCGCGTCGCGGTCAATTTCTGGCATGTGTCGCGCAACGTGATGGCCAAGGAAAAGGCGCTCTATGAGGGCCATGCGGTGGCCGCCATCGCGGCGATTTCGAAGGAAGTCGCGGAGGACGCCGAGGCGCTGCTCGAGATCGAGTACGAGGTGCTGCCGCACGCGATCGATGTCGACGAGGCGATGAAGGAAGACGCGCCGCTGCTCTTCGAGGACATGATCACCCGCGGCATCGAGCCGGCACCGACCAAGGCGTCGAACATCTCTAAGAAGCTCGAATTCGCGATCGGTGATGTCGAAAAGGGCTTTGCCGAGGCCGATGTCGTCATTGAGAAAGACTTCAAGACCGCCGCCGTGCACCAGGGCTATATCGAGCCGCATGCCTGCAGCGTTCGGATGGACCCTGACGGCCAGGGCGAGATCTGGTCGTCGAGCCAGGGGCATTTTGTCGTTCGAGCGTTGACGGCCAAGCTGCTCGACATGCCGGTCGGCAATCTGCGTGCGATTCCCGCCGAGATCGGCGGCGGGTTCGGCGGCAAGACCGTCGTCTATGTCGAGCCGGTCGCCGCGATGCTGTCGAAAAAGACCGGCCGCCCGGTCAAGATCACGATGAGCCGCGACGAGGTGTTCAAGGCCTCCGGCCCGACCTCGGGCGCATCGATGACGGTGAAGATCGGCGTTAAAAAGGACGGCACGATCACCGCCGCCGAGGGCACCTTCAAGTTCCAGGCCGGCGCTTTCCCCGGTTCGCCGGTGATGAATGGCTGTCTCTGCGCGTTCGCTCCGTACGAGATCGAAAACCAGCACACGACCGGCTATGACGTGGTGTGCAACCGGCCGAAATCCGCCGCCTATCGCGCGCCCGGCTCGCCGATCTCAGCCTTCGCGGTCGAGAGCGTGATGGATATGTGCGCGAAGAAGATCGGCATGGATCCCGTCGAGTTCCGCCTCAAAAACGCCGCCAAGCCCGGCACGCCGATGATCTACGGGCCAAAGCTGGCGCATGGCGGCTATATCGAGACGCTGGAAGCGGTCAAGGAGCATCCCGAATACAAAAAACCGCTCGGACCTAACCAGGGCCGCGGCGTCGCCTCGGGCTACTGGTTCAATGGCGGCGGCGAGTCGAGCGCGACGATCCAGGTGAATGCCGACGGCACGATCACCGTCGCTACCGGCAGCGTCGATGTCGGCGGCTCGCGCGCCTCGATGGCGTTGATGGCGGCTGAGACGTTTGGGGTCGATTACAGCCAGGTGCGGGCGATCGTCGCCGACACGTCGTCGGTCGGCTACACCCATGTCACGGGCGGCAGCCGGGTCACCTTTGCGACGGGCACCGCGGTCGTCGACGCCGCCAAAAAGGCGATCGATGAACTGCGCGCCCGCGCCGCGATGATCTGGGATGTCGATGTCGACGGCGTGGTTTGGGACGACGGCGCGGCCAAGCCGGCGTCGAGCAATGTCGGCGATTTCAAGCCGATGTCGCTGAAGGAGCTGGCCGGCAAGGCGGCGGTGACCGGCGGGCCGATCACGACCGCGGCTTCGGTCAATGCCGGCGGTCAGGCGCCGGGTTTTGCGACCCAGTTCTGCGATGTCGAGGTCGATCCAGAGACTGGCAAGGTCAAGATCCTGCGCTTTGTCGCGGCCCAGGATGTCGGCACTGCGATCCATCCCTCCTATGTTGAGGGGCAGATCCAGGGCGGCGTCGTCCAGGGCATCGGCTGGGCGCTGTCGGAGGAATACATCTACGACCAGCGCGGCCGGCTGGATAACGCCGGGTTCCTCGATTACCGCTGCCCGGTCGCTAGCGACTTGCCGATGATCGAGGCACTGATGGTCGAGGTGCCGAACCCGACGCATCCCTACGGCGCCAAGGGTGTCGGCGAGGTCAATATCTGCCCGCCGATGGCCGCGATCGCCAACGCCATCGACAACGCGATCGGACGGCGCCTCACCGAGTTGCCGATGTCGCCGCCGAAGATTCGCGCGGCGCTGGATCATCAGGCCGATTAGGCACGGCAACGACGAGCGTAGTGCGTCCGACGCGGCGCAACCGTCTCGTTTGTCATCCCCGGGCTTGTCCCGGGGATGATGCGTCGAGTTGGGAGGCAAGGAGAAAGGCCTCATGCCCACAACCCAAGTAAACCTCACCAGCGGCTTCAGCCGCCGCTATACCGGCGGTCGGCGGGAGTTCGAGATCGAGGCGAAATCCCTGCGCGACGTGATCAAGGCGCTGGACAAAATGTATCCCGGGCTCGGCGAACACTTGGAAACCGAGACGACCGTCGCGATCGACGGCCAGATCCACGACGAGCCCGGCTATTTCCAGAAGCTGCGCGACGGCAGCGAGGTGTTTTTTATCCCCAAGCTTGAAGGCGGCTGAGTTTGGTCGCATGGCTACCGTCCAGCGCCGCCTGAGCGTCATCGTCTGCGCCGATGTTGTCGGCTACAGCCGGCTGATGGGCACCGACGAGCTGGGCACGCTGACCGCGCTCAAGGCCCATCGCGAGGCGATCGAGCCGCTCTTCGCCGAGGAAGGAGGGCGTCTCGTCAAGACCACCGGCGACGGGCTGCTGCTCGAATTTCCCAGCGCTTTCCACGCGGTTCGCGCTTCGCTCGGCGTGCAGCGGCTGATGGCCGAGCGCAACATCGAGGTGCCGGAGGACAAGCGCCTCGTCTTTCGCATGGGCATTCATCTGGGCGACGTGATCGTCGACAATGACGACATTTTTGGCGACGGCGTGAATATCGCGGCGCGGTTGCAGGAGATCGCCGATCCAGGTGGCATCTGCTTGTCGCAAGCCGTCCATGCGACAATCCACAAGAATATCGACGCGCTGTTCCGCGACGGCGGGCGGAAGGTGCTGAAAAACATCGCGGCGCCCGTGCATGTCTACAATCTGGCGCTCGATGGCAGTACCACCGAGGTGCCAGTACCGGCGACGCCGGCCTCCGGGCCGCTGCTGTCGCTGGTTGTACTGCCGTTTGTCAATCTGAGCGGCGATCGGCGGCACGATTTCCTCGCCGACAGCGTCACCGACCAGTTGACCAGCGCCTTGGCGCGGATCGAAGACAGCTTTGTCGTCAACCGCAATACGGCGCTCACCTATCGCGGCGACACGCTCGAGGTCACTGTACTCGGGCTCGAACTCGGCGTCCGCTTCGCGATCAAGGGCAGCGTCCGCGCCGCCGGCGCCGGGCTCCGCGTCAATACCCAATTGCTCGACACCGAAACCGGTCAGCCTTTGTGGGTTGACCGGCTCGACATAGCAATCGGCGAGCCGTTCGCGATGCAGCACGCGGTGGTCGTGCGTCTGGTTCCGGCGCTGCACGCCCAACTGCTGGCCGCCAGCGGGCGGGCGCCGCAGGCGGCGCCGGCATTATTGCCTCAATCCCAGGCGGCTCCGGCGAGCGGGTTCGTGGTACACCCGCGTACGCCAGCGCCACCACCGCCGCGGCTCGCTGCAGCGACGGCGTTGCCTGAGGTATCTCGGCCGGCCCCGGTCACGCGGCCGGCGGCGATGCCGAACGCCGCCCCGGAACGCGGCCGATTACCGCACCCCGCAACGCCCCGACCAGCAACGTTTCGCATCCCGTTCCGGATAAAGCTGGTGGTTGTCGCCGCGGCGGGAAGTGTCGCCGTGGCGATGCTTGGCGCCAACCGGCAAGCCGTGGTGCAGATCATTTCCTGGATGCTGATCGCCGCGGGGTCAGTTCAAATGGTCGCCGCGCTCGGCGGTGGACGCCGCGACGGAACCTAGCGCTGGTTGCTGTTGGTACGCAGCCGGGGCGCTTGCGGCACGACATGCGCCGGCGGCGCTCCCGGAATGCTCACCGCGATCCCCGGTGCGGCGGGCGTGAGCTCGACCTGCAAGTATTTCTGATAGCATGCCGCGCGGCCCGCATCGCTGAACCGGTTGAACATGCCGTCTTCGGCGGTGCAGCGCGCCAACGCGTTCTGGCGGGCGGGATCATCGGGGTACATCGCCGCCCATTCGTCATAGATCATGTCGTGATCGACAAGACCCAGGACCCCGAGCGCGATCAAAAGCAAGGGAAAGAGAAACCGTGCCATGCCAATCGGCTCGAGGTATTTCGGGCGCACAGCCCGCCGCGCTCAGTTCGGCTTTTAGCTAGCGGTGACGGTTGCGGCAATCTAAAACCAGACTCGCCGCCGACGAATGATATAAACATCCTCGCCGAACGGCCGATCGCCGGGTTAGCGCATTGGCAGTGCAGCGGTTTTGTAATGTGAAAAAAGCCGTCTCGGCTGATGCGGTATGATGCCCATCTTTGGTCGATTCGCCTGGCTTTTGGACCTTTCTCGTCATCCTTGATTTGGTCTGATCCCGGCCCGTGCAGGCGAGTTCGGCCACAAAATCGGCCACTCGGTTGCCGCTGTGGTCTGGGGCCGCCGCGGCCCGGTCGAAAGGGGGCAGGGTCAGTTCTACCGATGAGCGTAGCTGGTAGAGGCGGTCGCGGTGCTGCTGATCCTCTATTCTCACCGTTTAGCCGCTCCGAATGATCTCCGTCAGTACCTCGGTCGCCTGGCCGCATTGCGCGCCGCTGACATCCATATGGGTGACGGCGCGCACCGTTCGGGCGCCGAGTGCGGAGATCAGCACGCCTTCCGCCTTCGCCTTGGCGACGATTGTCGCGGCGTCCGGTGCGTCCGGCGCCATCTCCCAGATCACGATGTTGCTCTGCACCGCGGCGAGGTCGAACCGCACGCCGGCAAGCGCGGCGATGGCGTGGGCGATGATTCGCGCGTTGGCGTGGTCGTCGGCCAGCCGCGCGATATTGTGGTCGAGCGCGAAAAGTCCGGCGGCGGCGAGAATGCCCGATTGCCGCATCGCGCCGCCAAATCGCCGCCGAGCGGTGACGGCCATCGCGATCAGCGCCTTGCTGCCGGCCAGCACGCTGCCGACCGGGCAGCCGAGGCCCTTGGACAGCGCGACCGACACGAGGTCGAACGGCTCGGCGAGCCTGGCAACGCTCGTGCCGCTCGCCACCGACGCGTTGAACAGCCGCGCGCCGTCGAGATAGCTGGCGATGCCGGCCTCACGCGCCACCGCGCAGACCGCAACGGCATCATGCTGCGGAAACACCACACCGCTGCCCATATTGTGGGTGTTCTCGATCGCGACGAGCCCGGTCGGCGGCAGCACGATATGGCCGCGCGGTTTGACAGCGGCACAGAACTCGTCTGCGGTGAATCGTCCGCCGCGGCCGATCGCGGTGAACTGAACGCCGGAATTTGCGGCGGCGGCACCGGCTTCGTGCCACATCATATGCGCATGCTCGGCGACGATCACGTCGTCGCCCGGACGCGTCAGCACCTTCAGCGCGATCTGGTTTGCCATCGTGCCGCTCGGCACAAAGAGCGCGGCCTCTTTGCCCGTTAGACTGGCGATCCGCTCCTGCAACAAATTGACAGACGGGTCTTCCCCATACTGGTCATCTCCCACCGGTGCCTCGGCCATCGCGCGGCGCATCGCCGCGGAAGGCCGGGTGACGGTGTCGGAGCGCAGGTCGATCGCGGGGAGGGGTTGGGACATGAATTCATCCGAAATCGCAATGCGGAGCGGCGGCCAGCTTGGCCCATCCAACGGGCGGCGTCATCCGTCACGGAATCAACGCATCAAAGGGCGAGTTATTTGTGTGAAATAAAGAAAAATACGGTTTTGACCGCAGATTGAAATAGCCGAACCGACATGGTGTGATTTCATATGGATGTCTCACCGGGTGAGACGAGACGTTGGGTATTGTGTCATCGCTGGCGCGGCCTGGCCTGCGCCAGTTTGCTTTTTCTCGCCCTGCCGCATGGCGCGGGCGCGCAGACCGAAGCCCGGTTCTTTCGGATCGGCGCCGCCGCGACGGGCGGCAGCTTTTTCGAAATCGGGGGGTTGGTCGCCGCGGCCATTTCGAGTCCGGTCGAAGGCTCGGTGTGTGCGACGGGAGGTGGTTGCGGAGTGCCGGGACTGGTGGCGGTGGCGCAGGCGACGCAAGGATCGATGGAGAATTTGCGGCTGATCAACGCCAAGCAGCTGGAATCCGGTTTTGCCCAGGCCGATCTCGCCGCGATGGCTTATAGCGGCAGCGGTGCCTTTTCGGGCGCCGGGCCGATGCCGCGACTGCGCGCGATTGCCAGCCTGGTTCCCGAGGTCTTGCATGTCGTCGTGCCGGTCGACAGTTCCATCCGCGGGATAGAGGATTTGTCCGGTAAGACGGTGGCGGTCGGCGAGGCGGGGTCGGGGACTGCGGCCAATGCCGAGGTTTTGTTTGCCGCCGCCGGGTTTGGCGATGGCGATGTCGTCCGCAAGAATCTCCGGCCCGCGCAGGCCGCGGAGGCAATGAAGGCGGGGGTGCTCGACGCGCTGATCTTGGCGGGGACCTATCCCATTCCGGCGATCCAGGAGCTGGCGGCGGCGACGCCGGTCCGGCTGGTGCCTGTCATTGGGCGTATCGCGGCGAAACTCAAACAGGAATTCGGCTCCTACGCGCCGACGGTGATACCGGCGGGCACGTATCGCAATGTCGATACGGACACGACGTCGCTCGGCTTCTATGCCTTGTGGATTACGGACGCCGACGCCGATGCAGGACTGATCTACGATGTGACCCGGGCTCTCTGGAGCGACGGTGCGGCGAAGCTGTTTTCCGGCCTCAATCCGGTCGGCAAGCAGATCAAACGGGCCAATGCGCTGAACGGGATATCGCTGCCGCTGCACCCCGGGGCGGAGCGCTTTTACCGCGAACACGGTTTCGCCATCGCCAAGCTGCCGGGCGCCGACGGGCCGCAGGGAGGAACACCGCAGTGAGTGAGAAGAGTTGGCGGGAACGCTGGCGAGATTATTGGCGTCCACAGGAAGAGGTTGAGACCTCTCCCGTGATCTCCGACGAGATCAAATACACGACGTGCTACATGTGCGCCGGCCGCTGCGGTATCAAAGTGCACCTGAAAAACGGCGGCATCCGCTACATAGAGGGGAACCCCGCGCACCCGGTGAATCACGGCGTGATCTGCGGCAAGGGCGCGTCCGGGATCATGCATCAGCAATCACCGGCGAAGCTGCGCAAGCCGCTGATGCGGGTCGGCGAGCGCGGCAGCGGCGAGTTCCGCGAGATCGAATGGGATGAGGCGATCGCCACGGCGACCGAATGGCTTTCGCGCATCAGGGCCGATGACCCGAAAAAGCTCGCCTTCTTTACCGGGCGCGACCAGTCGCAATCGCTGACCGGGTTTTGGGCGACGCAGTTCGGCACGCCCAATTTCGCGGCGCATGGCGGGTTCTGCTCGGTCAACATGGCCGCGGCCGGGATGTACACGATCGGCGGCAGTTTCTGGGAATTCGGCGAACCCGATTGGGAACGCTCAAAACTCGTGCTGTTGTTCGGTCTCGCCGAGGACCACGATTCGAACCCGATCAAGATACATCTGGCGGCGATGAAAAATCGCGGCGCCAAGTCGGTGTCGGTCAACCCCGTGCGCACCGGCTATTCGGCAATTGCCGATGAATGGATCGGCATTCGCCCTGGCACCGACGGGCTGTTCGTCCTGTCGCTGATCTACGAGCTGCTCGAGGCCGACAAGGTCGATCTCGAATACCTGGCGCGCTACACCAATGCCGGCTGGCTGGTGATCCAGGCACCAGGGTCGCCGCGCGATGGGCTTTTTGCGCGCACCGATTCGGGCGCGCCGCTGGTGCTCGGCAAGGACGGCGCGGCGGTCAGCGCGCTCGATGCCGGGGTCGAGATGCGCCTCGTCGGCGAGACGACGGTTGCCGGTGGTCACAAGGCAGTGCCGGTGTTTCAGCTCATCGCCGAGCGCTATCTCGATCCCGCCTACGCGCCGGAGGCGGTGGCCGCGACCTGCGGCGTGCCGGCGGCGCGGATCAAGCAACTCGCGGACGACATTGCCCGCGTCGCGTTTGACGAGGCGATCGAGTTGCCGGTGCCGTGGACTGATTGGGCGGGCCGCCGCCACGAGACGATGCCGGGCCGTCCGGTCGGCATGCACGCGATGCGCGGCATCTCCGCGCATTCCAACGGCTTCCAGACCTGCCGCGCGCTGCACCTGTTGCAACTGTTGCTCGGCACGATCGATGTCCCGGGCGGCTGGCGCTACAAGGCGCCGCACCCCAAACCCTGTCCGCCAGGGCCGAAGCCGGCCGGCAAGCCCGAACAGGTCTCGGCGGGAAAGCCTCTCGGCGGCGCGCCGCTCGGTTATCCCATAGGTCCGGAGGACTTGATCCTCGACGCGGCCGGCAACCCGCAGCGCATCGACAAGGCATTCTCGTGGGAAGCGCCGATCGCCGCGCACGGCATGATGCACATGGTGATCAAGAACGCCTGGGCGGGCGATCCCTACAAGATCGACACACTCTTTATGTACATGGCCAACATGGCCTGGAACTCGTCGATGAACACCGCCGAGACCATGCGGATGCTGACCGACAAGGACCCGGCAACCGGCGAATACAAGATCCCGCGCATCATCTACTCGGATGCCTTCTATTCGGAGACGGTCGCCTACGCCGACCTCATCCTCCCCGATACGACCTATCTCGAACGGTGGGATGCGATCTCGATCCTCGACCGGCCGATCGGCAAAGTCGACGGGCCGGCCGACTCGATCCGTCAGCCGATCCTGAAGCCCGACCGCGATGTGCGGCCGTTTCAGGATGTCGTCATCGAGTTGGGGGCCCGGCTCGGGCTGCCGGCCTTTGTCAACGCCGATGGCGGACCGCGCTACCCCGAGGGCTACAAGGATTATTTGATCCACCACGAACGCGCGCCGGGTATCGGGCCGCTCGCCGGCTGGCGCGGCGCGGACGGAGCGTCGCATGGCAAGGGTGCGCCCAACCCCGACCAGCTCCAGCGCTACATCGAGAATGGCTGCTTCTGGAAATACGAGCTGCCCGAGGAGCAGCACTATTACAAGCACGCCAACAAGGCCTATCTCGACAACGCCGTCGCGATGGGGCTGATCGGCAACGCCGACCCGATCGTGCTGCAGCTATATGTCGAGCCGCTGCAGAAATTCCGCCTCGCCGCGCAAGGTCATGGCGACGTGGTGCCGCCCGAGCGGCTCAAGGCGCGGATCGAGACGCATTTTGATCCGCTGCCGATCTGGTACCCGCCGTTCGAAGGCGCGCGGGTCGATACACGGGCGTTTCCGCTCAACGCGGTCACCCAGCGGCCAATGCCGATGTATCATTCCTGGGGATCGCAGAACGCCTGGCTGCGCCAGATTCTCGGGGCCAACCGGCTGTTCATGAACAGGATCACCGGGCACGCGCTGGGGCTGCAGGACGACGATTGGGTTTGGGTGTCGAGCCATGCCGGTCGCATCCGCGCCCAGCTCAAGCTGATGGACGGCGTCAACCCCAATACGGTGTGGACCTGGAACGCGATCGGCAAACGGTCGGGCGCGTGGAACCTTGCCGCCGATTCGCCGGAGTTCCATCGCGGCTTCCTGCTCAACCACCTGATCGGCGAGACTCTGCCGGACGCGCCCGAAAGCAACGCCGACCCGATCACCGGTCAGGCGGCGTGGTATGATCTGCGCGTGCGCGTGGAAAAGGCGACGGCGGCGGAAGCCGGCGAGAGCGCGCCGCATTTCCCGACGCTCGGCCATCCGGCGACGCTGCCCCGCACACCCGAAATTCTCCGCTACGGGAACCAGTTCCGATGACAGACCTGCCGCCGCCGAGCGCGAAAAAGCTCGGCCTGGTGATCGACCTTGATGTCTGCGTGGGCTGTCACGCCTGCGCGACCGCCTGCAAGGAGTGGAACAGCGGCGGACATTCCGCGCCGCTGCCCGATTTCAACCCGTATGGCGCCGACCAATGGGGCGTGTGGTTCAACCGCGTCCATTCCTTCGAGGAGGGCGACGGCGAGGGGGCGCGGACCGTACATTTCCCGCGCTCCTGCCTGCATTGCGAGGAGCCGGCTTGCGTTACGGTCTGTCCCACCGGCGCGTCCTACAAGCGCGCCGAAGACGGTATCGTGCTGGTCAACGCCGATATCTGCATCGGCTGCAAGCTGTGTTCGTGGGCCTGCCCGTACGGCGCGCGCGAGTTCGACGAGGACCAGGGGGTGATGAAGAAATGCACTCTCTGCATCGACCGCATCTACAACGACAACCTGGCCGAGCACGAACGCAAACCGGCCTGCGTCATGGTCTGCCCGACCAGTGCGCGCCATTTCGGCGATCTCGGCGACCCCAACTCTGCGGTCTCCGAGATGGTTGCCGAACGTGCCGGCAAGGATTTGATGCCGGAACTGGGCTACCGGCCGGTCAACAAATACCTGCCGCCGCGACAAGCGCGAGCCGCCACGTCATTCCCGCGCAGCGAGCTCCCTGAGCCGACGCCCGAGGTCGGCAACCGTCTGCTGCGCTGGGTCGACCGTCTGCTGTCGCGATAACCCGATGTCGGACGCACAACAAAAGCCTCTCCCCCCGGCTTGACCCGGGGGTCCACGCCTCCTTCCGAACATTTGAGCAAGAAGACGTGGATGGCCGGACCAAGTCCGGCCAAGGCGATAAGAGGAGGGGGTAGTGAATCCAGCCTTATCGATCATCTTTTTCAGCACCGCGTCGGGTGCGGGGTTTGGCCTTTTGTTGCTGGTTGGCCTTGCCGCGCCGTTGGGGTTGGTGCCTCGGAATGCCGGCTTCGCGTTTGCAACGCTCGGTGTTGCCGTCGTTCTGGCGGTAGCCGGGCTGTTGTCTTCCACGTTGCATCTCGGTCGGCCCGAGCGGGCCTGGCGCGCCTTTTCGCAGTGGCGGAGTTCCTGGCTGTCGCGCGAGGGGGTGTGTTCGCTGCTGACCTTTGTGCCCGCGGCGATCTTCGGGGTCGGCTGGTTTTTCCTCGGGCGGACCGACGGCGTTTTCGGCCTGTGCGGCTTTCTCGCCGCGTTGCTGGCCGGGCTGACGATCCTTTGTACCGGAATGATCTACGCGACGCTCAAGCCGATCCACCAGTGGCACAATGGCTGGGTCATGCCGAATTACCTGTTGCTCGGATTGATGGCCGGGCTGCTGCTGCTCGATTTCATCGTGCGGTTTTGGGCGCTGCCGACGGCGATTCCGATTGTGACCCTCGTCGTTATCGTCGTCGCTTGGTGGTTCAAGGAGAGCTACTGGCGGTTTATCGACGGCAACAGCGCGCCGAGCACGATCGCCAGCGCGACGGGGCTCGGCCGGCGCGGCAAGGTGCGAATGCTCGAACCGCCCAATACCGAAGCAAACTACCTGCTCAAGGAAATGGGATTTCGGATCGCCCGTAAGCACCGGGCGCGATTGCGGCTGGTGGCGCGCGCCGCGGCGTTCATCGTGCCTCTTCTGGCGACGTTGGCCGCGCTGATCGCGACGTCGGCGATCGCCGCCGCGGTCGCGGTGCTGAGCGCAGCGCTCGGCCTCGTGATCGAGCGCTGGCTGTTTTTCGCGGAAGCGAAGCATACGGTCACCCTCTATTACGGCGCAGAGGTCGCCTGAGGGGGTCTATCGAGTCGAATAAATGACAGTATGTGAATGACTTAGAGAGGCATTGCCACATATTTGCAAAACAGGCCGAAAAGGCGGTTGACGCTGCGGGGAGGAGGGACTACATACCGCCTCCCTTGCGGCGGCGAACACCGCCGGCCCGCAAGGTTGCTGATGGACATCGTGGGAATAGAGGAAGGGATGCGTGGGCGGCGGCGTCTAGGACGCTGGATGCCTGCGCAAAAGAGGCTGCGGCTCGTCCGTAGTCTCGATGAGTAGAGTAGTCAGTGTCCTTTGAGTGATTGCGATGTCTCGGGTCCTAGCCGGCTCGGGACGCCGTTGTCAGGATGAACATGAGAGTTTGATCCTGGCTCAGAACGAACGCTGGCGGCATGCCTCATACATGCAAGTCGAACGCAGGCTTCGGCCTGAGTGGCGCACGGGTGAGTAGCGCGTGGGAACCTACCCTTCTGTGGGGAATAACCGAGGGAAACTTCGGCTAATACCCCATACGCCGGGAAACCGGGAAAGATTTATCGCAGATGGATGGGCCCGCGTCGGATTAGCTAGTTGGTGGGGTAACGGCCTACCAAGGCTATGATCCGTAGCTGGTCTGAGAGGATGATCAGCCACACTGGGACTGAGACACGGCCCAGACTCCTACGGGAGGCAGCAGTAGGGAATATTGGACAATGGGCGAAAGCCTGATCCAGCAATGCCGCGTGAGTGAGGAAGGCCTTAGGGTTGTAAAGCTCTTTCGGCGGGGACGATGATGACGGTACCCGCAGAAGAAGCCCCGGCTAACTTCGTGCCAGCAGCCGCGGTAATACGAAGGGGGCAAGCGTTGTTCGGAATTACTGGGCGTAAAGGGCGCGTAGGCGGCCGTCTTTGTCAGGTGTGAAAGCCCTGGGCTCAACCCGGGAATTGCACTTGGGACGGGATGGCTTGAGTTCGGGAGAGGAGAGTGGAATTCCCAGTGTAGAGGTGAAATTCGTAGATATTGGGAAGAACACCGGTGGCGAAGGCGGCTCTCTGGACCG
>Ga0335085_10003088_pt1 | contig 29639 bp, 26 predicted proteins | sample Lox_Sample_45_FD_206712 | JGI IMG/M metagenome (GOLD analysis project Ga0335085, IMG submission 206712) | Soil microbial communities from Loxahatchee National Wildlife Refuge, Florida, United States - Lox_Sample_4.5 | ecosystem: Environmental > Terrestrial > Soil > Wetlands | place: USA... | reverse complement strand
CGCTACGATGAGCGTGAGAACCCGATCGAGCCCGACAAGCAGCACCTGAACGAGTCGGCCCGCGGCCTCTACCGCCAGGAGGTGGTCAAGCTCGTCGAGCGACTCAACATGTTCATTCCGGAGCGCGAGCGCTGGCTCAAGGTGCCGCAGCTCCAGTTCAACCGGCGCATCGGCCTGTATGCCCATCAATGCTGGTCGGTGGACGGCGAGGAAATGTCGCCCGAGCGATACCAGGAGTACCTGAAAGGCCTGCTCCCCGGTCCCGAGGACATCGCGCGGGTGCACGACATCGAAAAGGAGCCGGGCTGGATCGAGCCCAAGAAGGCGGACAGCCTGCTCCAACAGTGAGCGCGAGCTCCCCCCCGCCGCTCGTCATCGCGCACCGGGGCGCGTCCGCCCTGGAGTACGAGAACTCCCTGGCCGCCTTCCGCGCGGCGGCTCGGCTCGGCGCCGACGGTGTGGAGCTGGACGTGCACGCCACCACGGACGGCGAGCTGTTCGTCCATCACGACGAGGCGCTGGATGGCGGGGGCCTCCACATCCCGCGCGCCAGCGCCGCTCTGGTCGGCGCCCAGCGGCTCCCCAACGGCGAGCCGGTGCCGACGCTCGCGGACGCGCTGGCCGCCATCGCCCCCCCACTCCGGGTGTTCGTCGAGGTGAAGACGCTGCCCCCGTCGTGCGACGCGCACCTGCTTCAGGTCCTCGAGCGGGGAGCCCCCGGGCGCTACGCGGTGCATGGATTCGACCACCGGATCATCCGCCGCCTGGGCGAAGCCCGCGGCAACCTGCCGCGCGGGATCCTGCTGGCCTCGTATCCCATCCGGCCGCTCCAGGCGCTCGCCGACACGGGCGCGACCATGTTGTGGGAGGACTACGCCCTGATCGATGCCGACCTGGTGGAAGAAATTCACGGCAGTCGCGCCCGCCTGTTCGCCTGGACGGTCGACGATTCCGTCGACATGCAGCGACTGGCCGATCTCGGGGTGGACGCCCTCTGCACCAACCACCCGGACGTGGCCCGACGCGTCGTCGGTCCCTCGCCGCGTGGAGCAGCCGCGTGACGCCGCCCCGGGTGGCCGTTGTCGGGGCCGGGACGATGGGGCATGGGATCGCCTATGTGGCGGCCCGCGCCGGCTGTGAAGTGACGCTGACCGACAGCCGCCCCGAGATGCTGCCCCTGGCGAGCGAGCAGATTGAACGACTGCTGGCCGGCGGCCTGCAGCGCGGCAAGTTGTCCGAGCGGGATGCCGCCGCGGTGCGCGAGCGGCTGCGCCCGGTCCCGTCGCTTGGTGACGCCGTCCGCAATGCCGATGTGGTGATCGAGGCCATCTTCGAGAACCTCGCGGCCAAGCGCCAGCTGTTCGAGGCGCTCAGCAAGCTCACCCCCGGGCACGTACTGCTCGCCACCAATACCTCGTCGCTCTCGGTGGGTCAGATCGCCGCCGCGGTCCCCGACCCACGCCGGGTCATCGGGATGCACTTCTTCAACCCCGTGCACCTGATGCGCCTCGTGGAGATCGTGCGTCACGATCGCTGCTCCGCCGAATCCGTGGACCGTGCCGTCGCGCTGGCGCGCGAAATGGGGAAGGAGCCGATCCTCGTCCGGGACTCCCCCGGCTTCGCTTCCAGCCGCCTGGGCGTGGCCCTCGGCCTCGAGGCGATGCGGATGCTCGAGGAGGGCGTCGCGACGGCGGAGGACATCGACAAGGCGATGGAGCTGGGCTACAACCACCCCATGGGACCGCTCAAGCTGACCGATCTGGTGGGGCTCGACGTGCGGCTCGCGATCGCCGAGTACCTGCATCGCGCGCTCGAGGACCAGCAGTTCGAGCCGCCCCGGATCCTGCGCGACAAGGTGGCGAAGGGGGAGCTGGGAAAGAAATCCGGGAAGGGGTTCTACACCTGGAGTCCCTGAAGCGCATTACCGACGTCCACATCCACATCCAGCCGTGGCGGGACCTGAAGCCCACCGTTCAGGCCGTGATGCGGAGCGGGAAGGAGTCTCATTGGGACTTTCTGCTTTCCATGATGGACGATCCCAAGGCGCTGCTCGAGATCATGGACCAGGCGGGCGTCTGGCGGGTGGGACTCGTCAACTACCCGAGTCCCGACATCATGGGATTCACGAATTCGACCAATGAATTTGCGGCCCGCTACGCGAGCGCCGACCGCGTGCGGCTGCTCCCCTACGGCGGGGTCCACCCGCGGTTCACCACTGACCCCGCCGGCGACGTCGATCACCTGGTGGATCTGGGCATTCGGGTCCTCAAGATCCATCCGAACCACCAGGCCTTCCCCGCCAACGCGTACACCGAAGGCCTGGATGCGCTGGGCCAGATATACCGGCGCTGTGAAGCGCGAGGGCTCCCCGTGATGGTGCATACGGGAACGTCGATTTTCCCGGGGGCGCGTTCCAAGTGGGGCCATCCGCTCGAGCTCGACGACGTGGCGATCGATTTTCCCGATCTCACCGTCGTCATGGCGCACGGCGGGCGGCCGCTGTGGATGGACGAAGCGTTCTTCGTGCTGCGCCGGCACAGGAACATCCGGTTGGACGTGTCCGGCATTCCCCCGCTGAAACTGCTGCAGTACTTTCCCCGCATCGCAGAGTTCGCGGACCGGGTCTTGTGGGGCACCGATTGGCCCAGCCCCGGCGTGAGGGACATGCGCCAGAATATCGACCAGTTCCTCACGCTGCCCCTCGCCGATGAGCAGCGGCGAGCGATCCTCGAGACCAACGCCCTCGCGCTGTTTCCGGCGTCCTGAGCGACGCCGGAGGAACCACATTCCTCGGGAGCCGTTCATGCATGTGCGTCGACTGGCGGCCAGCTGCGGATCGGCCGTCGCCCTCCTCACCGGATCGCTGGCCGGCCAGGGAGGAGGGGCTGCGGTGGGGCGGATCGCCTACGACACTTTCTCGCTGCCCAATGGACTCCAGGTCATTACCTCCGAGTCCCACACCATCCCTCTCGTGACCGTCGACCTCTGGTACAACACCGGCTCGCGTAACGAGCAGACGGGGCATTCAGGGTTCGCCCATCTGTTCGAGCACCTGATGTTTCAGGGTTCGGCGCACGTGAAGAAGGCGGAGCACTTCCAGCTGGTGCAGCGGGCCGGCGGCACCCTCAACGGCTCGACCCAGGAAGACCGGACCAACTACTGGGAGACCCTCCCCTCGAACCGCCTCAATCTCGGGCTGTGGCTCGAGGCCGACCGCATGCGGTCGCTCGCGATCACCCAGGCCAATTTCGACAACCAACGGGAGACCGTAAAGGAAGAACGCCGCCTGGGGGTGGACAACCAGCCCTACGGACCGGCTTTCACCGACGGGGCCACCCTGCCGTTCGACAGCACGACCTGCTTCGCCTACGCGCACACCGTGATCGGTTCGATGGCGGATCTCAATGCGGCGGCGCTCCCCGACGTCCAGGCATTCTTCGACCGCTATTACGCCCCCAACAACGCCACGCTCGTGGTGGTGGGCGACTTCGACCCGGCCGCCCTCCGCCGCCTCGTCACCCAGTACTTCGGGGGGATTCCCCGGCACGAACCGCCCCCCACGCCGACCTGCGACTTCAAGCTGAGTCCCGGCACGGTGCGGCGGGAGTTCACCGACGCGCACGCCAACCTCCCTGCCGTCTTCCGCCTGTATCGCGTTCCGCCTCACAGCGACCCCGACACCCCGGCATTGGAGCTGATGAACATCATCCTGGGTCAGGGCGAGAGCTCCCGCCTCAACGTGGGGGTGGTGCGCCGCGACAAGGCGGCGCTCGCGGCCCAGGCCGGCATCTTCTCAGGCTCGCGCCGAGGCCCGAATTCGACGGGCGTCTTCGGGATCACGAACCAGGGCGTCACCGTCGATCATCTCGACAGTCTGCTGGCCGGCCAGGTCGATTCGCTGCGCCAGTTCGGCGTGACCCCTGAAGAGCTGACCAAGGCCAAGAACACCTTCCGCGCAGAGTACATCGACAATCGCGAGCGGACATTCTCCAAAGCGGAAGAGCTGCACCACTACGCGATGTTTCACGCGAGCATCGCGGAAATCAACACCGACCTGGACCGCTATCTCGCCGTGACGAGCGACGACATCAAGCGGGTGGCCGCGAAGTATCTGGACCCCGCCAACGCAGTCATCATCACCGTGAAACCCGCGGCCCCGACGGCGGGAGGTGGACAATGAACCGCCCGGACAAGAGAACGGCCCGCGTCCTCCTGGACGCCGGGTTGGTACTATTCGTCTCCGCGGTGGTCCCGCTGGCGGCCCAGGACTCGTTCCCCGCCAAGCCTCCGGCCCCGACCCCCCTGGCGCCGATCCGGTTTCCCCCGTTCCAGCAAGTCACGCTGGCCAATGGGATGTCGCTGCTCCTCGTGGAGAACCACGACCAGCCGGTCCTGTCGGTCAACCTGAGCTTCCCCGCCGGGGCGTTCTACGATGCCGCCGGCAAGGAAGGCACGGCCGAGCTGGTGGCCGAGGTGCTGACCAAGGGGACGCCCACGCGGACCGCCAACCAGATTGCGGCCGCGATCGAGGGCGTGGGGGGCAGCCTCAGCGCCTCCTCGGGAGACGACTTCCTGACGGTGTCGCTCGACGTCCTGTCCGATCACGCCGAGCTGGGGTTCGACCTGCTGGGCGACGTAGTGCGCCGGGCGACCTTCCCCGATAGCGAAGTGGCCCTGGCGCGGACCCGGTATCTCTCCCAGTTGGCGCTGGCATTGTCGCAGCCGGCCTCGGTCGCGGACCGGATCTTCGCCCATGAGGTGTACGGCAGCCACCCGTACGGGCGCCGCCCCACTCAGTCGAGCTTTCAGGCGATCACCCGGACCGACATCACCAGCCTTGCCGCGGCGCGAATCCGCCCCGGGGGCTCGCTGCTGGTCCTGGCGGGGGACGTCACCCTGGCCCAGGCCAAAGCGCTGGCCGAGCGTGCCTTCGGCGGATGGACCGGCGCCCTGGTGGCGACGCGGCCGCCGGCCCCCCCGCCGGTGAAGACGAGGACCGACATCCTGCTCGTACATCGGCCGGGGTCGGTGCAAGGCAACATCGTCATCGGCAATACGACGTTCCTGCCGACGGACACGGGCTACTACCCCGCGCGCGTCGCGACGCAGGCGCTCGGGGGCGGCGCCGATTCGCGGTTGTTCCTCATTCTGCGGGAGCAGAAGAGCTGGACCTATGGCGCCTACGCCCAGCTCGTGCGCCGCCGTGGCATCGGCAGCTGGGAGGCCACCTTCGAGGGTCGCACCGAAGTGGTGGACAGCGCGCTGGTCGAGATGCTGCACCAGATCGACCGGATCCGCACGACCGCGATGCCCGATTCGGAGATCACCAACGTCAAGGGGTTCCTCATCGGGGCGTTCCCGCTCACGGTCGAGACCGCGCAGCAGATCGCGTCGGTCGTGGCCAACGCGAGGTTATTCGGACTCGGCACCGACTACGTCCGCGCCTACCGCGACCGGCTGGCGGCGGTGACGCCCGCGCGGGCTCGCGCGGCCGCGTCCCGCACGTATCACCGCAGCGGGCTGACCATCGTCGTCGTGGGCGATGCGGTGCAGCTTTACGACCGGCTGAAGGCAATCGCGCCCGTCCGGCTGGTCGACGTGGACGGCAAGCCCCTCTCCCCCGCCGACCTGCATCCCAAAGCCACCGCGCTCGCCCTGGATCGCGCCCAGGTGGTCACGAGGAGCGACAGCTTTCGCATCGTCGTGCAGGGGAATCCGATGGGCGCGATGACCACGGCCATCGCGGCGACCGCGGACTCGCTCGTGTACACGGAGCACACCACCATCGCCGGCGGTACCGTGGAGCAGCACACCGTGGTGCACTTCAATCCGGCCGACTTGTCGGTGACCAGCGTCGATCAGACCGGCAAGACGCAGGGTCAACCCACCGACATTCACGTCGTGTACGCCGGTGGCCGAGTGAAGGGAACCGCCACGACGCCCCAGCAGAGCGGCACGCCGAAGACGGTGAGCCTCGACACCACGATCCAGGCGGGCACCTACGACGACAACGCGTTGAACGTCCTCATCCCCGCGCTCCCGCTGGCCGACGGGAAATCGTTCGCGGTGACGGTCTTCGAGTCGGGGCGCGGACAAACGCAGTTGATGCAACTGAAGGTGTCCGACGCCGGCACCGTCACGGTCCCGGCCGGGACCTATGCGACCTGGCGACTCGACGTGGCCGGGGGACAAGCCCCGATCGCCATGTACGTCACCAAGGAGACCCCGCGGAAGGTCGTGAAGATCGAGTTTGTGGGAGCGCCGTTTGTGATGGAACTGGTGAAGTAAGGGCGGGCGAGGGCGGGCCAGGACGGGCGAGGTTGAAAACCAAAGGGCGGGTGAGGATTGCCTCGCCCGCCCTTGCCCGTCTTGGCCAGCCCTGGCCCGCCTAGTTTTTCGGGTACACACTCACCTGATAGCGCTTCTTGTCCTTGTGCTCGAACTTCACCTGACCGTCCACCACGGTGAAGAGCGAGTCGTCGGAGGCGCGCCGGACGTTGCGTCCGGGATGGAACTTGGTGCCGCGCTGCCGCACCAGGATCGACCCGGCGGTGACGAACTGGCCGCCGAATGCCTTGACCCCGAGAAACTGCGGGTTCGAGTCGCGCCCGTTGCGCGAGGACCCGACGCCTTTCTTGTGAGCCACGGTTCCCTCACCCGACCTTTACGTCGGCGATTTTCAATTCCGTGAAATGCTGCCGGTGCCCGGCGTGGCGGCGGTAGCCGGTGCGCCGCGCGAACCGGAAGATGCGGATCTTCTTCCCCAGCCCGTGGCGCACGACCTCGGCGGTCACCTTGGCCCCCCGCACCGTCGGCTGCCCGGCCTGGACGGTCTTGCCGTCACTGGTCAACAGCACGTGATCGAAGGTCACCTTCGCCCCCGGCTCGGCTTCGAGCAGGGGCACCTGGATCGTCTTCCCCGGCTCGGCGCGGAACTGGCACCCACCGGTGGTGAAAATGGCGTACGTCATAAGGGCGGAACTCTAATCGGGACTTGAGGTTCCGTCAAGGCGGCCGGCATCAGGCGACGGCGTACTGTTCGGTCACATCCCGGCCGGCGGGCTGCGCCATCATGCGGAACTCGTCCAACCGCATCATCGGGTCGTCCCGGACCTCGACCGCAATCCCGGTCTGCTTCTGCAGTTGCCGCAAGAAGTTAGGCTCCTGCTCCACGAGGTAGAGCGCGACATCGGGATGCAACCGGACCGCGAGCTGCCGCTCGCGCCGGTCGGCCCCGGCACGCTTCAGGGAGCGTTCCATCCGTCGCACCACGACCTCCGGCCGGAACACCCGCCCCGTGCCGTTGCAGGTCGGACATTCCGCGGTCATCGACTGCCACAAAGACGGCCGCACCCGTTGCCGGGTCATCTCGATCAGGCCCAGCTCGGAGACGGCGAACGCCCGCGTGCGGGCGCGGTCCCGGCCGAGGTAGGTCCGCAGCTCCTGCAGCACCTTGTCGCGGTTGGACCGCGTTTCCATGTCGATGAAGTCCACCACGATAATCCCGCCGATGTCACGGAGCCGCAGCTGGCGCGCGACCTCGCGGGCGGCCTCGAGGTTGGTGCGCAGGATGGTGCTCTCCGGATCCTTCTTGCCCGTGTAGCGGCCGGTATTGACGTCGATCGAAGTCAGGGCTTCCGTGGGTTGGATAATGAGGTAGCCGCCGGTCGGCAGGTTCACGCGCTGCTGGAACAGCTCCCGGATCTCCCCCTCGATGTCGAACTTGTCGAACAGCTGACTCTCCGCGACGTGCAGGTGCACCCGCTGCAGCAGGTCCGGATCGATTTGCTTCAGGTATTGCTCGATCTCGTGGAAGACCGGCTTCGAATCCACCAGCAGGGAGTCGACCTTGTCCGACAACAGATCGCGGACGATGCCCCGGGTGAGGCTCGTCTCCCGCTGTAGCAGCGCGGGCGCGCGCATGGAGGTCGAGCGCCGTTTGATCTTCTGCCAGAGACCCACGAGGTGCTCGATCTCGCGACGGCAGGTATCCTCCGTCAGGTCATCGGCCACCGTCCGGACGATCCACCCGCCGCTGTCCTTGGGCACGAGCCGGCCCACCAGCTCCTTCAGGCGCACCCGTTGCTCGCGTCCCTCGATCTTGCGGGACACGCCCACCTTGGAAGCGAACGGCATGTACACCAGGAAACGTCCCGGCAGGGAGATCTGCGCGGTCACACGCGGGCCCTTGGTGCTGATGGGCTCTTTGATGACCTGCACCAGGCGGGTTTCGCCCCGCTTCAGCTCGTCGGCGACGTTGGGGACGCGACGGCGCGAGCGGTCGCGACCGCCCTTGCCGTTGCCCCCTTCCCCGTTCTCGCCGTCATCACCGGGTTCCCCCGGCTCATCCTCGTCTTCGGCCTCGACCAGGTCCGAAGCGTGGAGAAAGGCGCTCTTTTCAGCCCCGATGTCGACGAACGCGGCCTGGATCCCCGGCAGGATCGCCTCGACCTTGCCGAGATAGATGTCGCCCACCATCCGGTGCGCGTCCGGACGATCCACCAGCAGCTCTACCAGGCGGTCGTCCTCCAGGATCGCCACGCGCGTCTCGCGCGGGCTGCCACTGATCAGAATTTCGCGTTTCAAAGCAATACCCCTCGGTTCCCGACGGAACGCAACCGTCGGGAATCCTGTTGATTGGCCAGCAAGAGTCTGTTCCGAATGGAGTCGTGAGATTCGGGAGGAACCGATTGGACCGGGCAGGCCGCGCCCCCGCCGCATCAGCGGGCAAGCGACCTGTCATGGCCAAAGTCCAATGCATGTTGTAAAGCTAAGCTGTCTTGTCACTTACGTCAATCCACCGTATCGTATTGGCACATTGATCCTCGGCCGGCCCCTTCCCGATCCGGAGGCAGCCTGTGCCGCACGCTTCTCCGCTTCGGCAACTGGGCTCTCTCGTGCTCTTCGCGACCGCACTCTCCGGTGACGGCTGGGCCCAGGCGACGCGGTACCCGCCGGCACGGCGCGCGGATCAGGTCGACGATTACTTCGGGACCCGCGTCGCGGACCCGTATCGCTGGCTCGAGGACGTCGATGCGGCGGAGACCCGCGCCTGGGTGGAAGCCGAGAACGCCGTCACCTTCGCCTATCTCGCGACGATCCCCGCCCGCGACAGCATCCGCCACCGGCTCACCGAGCTATGGGACTATCCCCGCTTCGGGACGCCGTTCAAGAAGCGCGGCCAGTACTTCTTCTTCAAGAACGACGGTCTGCAGAATCAGTCGGTGCTCTACGTGCAGGAAGGGCTCCGGGGGACGCCCCGCGTCCTGCTCGACCCGAATCTGCTCTCGGCCGACGGGACGATCGCCCTCGCCACCCTCGGCCTCTCGGACGATGCTCACTATCTGGCCTATGCCACGGCGGTTTCCGGATCGGACTGGAACGAGGTCGCCGTGCGCGATGTCCGGACGGCACGCGATCTCCCCGACACGATCCGGTGGGTCAAGTTCTCGCAACTGTCCTGGACGCATGACGGCGCCGGGTTCTTCTACAGCCGCTACCCGGAGCCGGCGGGCGGGAATCCCCTGCTGAGCGTCAATCTCAACCAGAAGCTCTACTTCCATCGCCTCGGCACCGAGCAATCACAGGACCGCCTGGTGTTCGAGCGGCCCGACCACCCCGATTGGGGCGTCGGGGCCGGCGTGACCGACGACGGGCGGTATCTGATCCTGCATCTCTGGCTCGGGACGGACCGGCGCAATCGGGTCTACTACGTCGATTTGCGCGACGCGGCTCAGCCCGACCTCGCGGCTCCCGCTATTCCATTGCTCGACGATTTCGACGCGAGCTACTCGTTCATCGACAATGACGGGCCGGTCTTCTACTTCCTGACCGATCAGGGCGCCCCGCGGCGGCGGATCGTCGCCATCGACATCCGGCACCCGGAGCGCGCCAACTGGCGCCAGGTCGTGCCGGAATCGGCGGACGTGATCGAGAATGTGCGATTGGTCCACGACCACTTCGTCGCGAGCTACCTCCACGACGCCCACTCCCGCTTGCTCCTGTATACACGGGAGGGCCAAGCGGCGGGCGAGATCGCCCTCCCCGCTTTGGGAAGCGTCGCCGAGCTCTCCGTGGAGTCGGCGCGGGACAGCGAGCTGTTCTTCGCGTTTACCTCCTTTCTGCAACCGACGACGATCTACCGGCATGATTTCGCGGCCGCGCGGACGGCGGTGTTCCAGGCGCCGGCCCTGCGATTCGATGCCTCCACGTATGAAACCGAGCAGGTCTTCTATACGAGCAAGGACGGCACCCGCATTCCGATGTTCCTGACCCACCGGCGCGGCCTCGTGCGCGACGGATCCAATCCGACCTACCTCTACGGTTACGGGGGCTTCAACATCAGCGTGACGCCGGCCTTCTCGCCGAGCGCCCTGGTGTGGCTCGAGCGCGGGGGCATTTACGCCGTGCCCAACCTCCGCGGCGGCGGAGAGTACGGCGAAGCATGGCACGAGGCGGGGATGCACGAGAAGAAACAGAACGTGTTCGACGATTTCATCGCCGCGGCGGAGTATCTGGTGCGCGAGCGCTATACCTCCCCCGCCAAGCTCGCCATCGGGGGCGGGTCGAACGGCGGGCTCCTGGTCGGCGCCGCCATGACCCAACGACCGGACCTCTTCGGCGCCGCGGTGCCGGCGGTCGGCGTCATGGACATGCTGCGGTTCCACAAATTCACGATCGGGTGGGCCTGGGTGACCGAATACGGCTCGGCGGATAGCGCCGGCCAGTTCCCGTACCTGTATCGGTACTCCCCGCTTCATAATCTGAAGCCCGGCACCTCCTATCCCGCCACCTTGATCACCACCGCCGATCACGATGACCGGGTAGTTCCCGGCCATTCCTTCAAGTTCGCCGCCGCGCTCCAGGCCGTTCAAAGCGGGCCGGCACCGGTGCTGATCCGCATCGAGACCAAAGCCGGGCACGGCGCCGGGAAACCGACCACCAAGCTGATCGAGGAAGCCGCCGACCGGTGGGCCTTCCTGGTGCAGACCCTGCACATGACCACGGCCCCGGCCTCACCCCCGTAACCATCGAGAGACGCGCATGGCCAAGGTGAACTGTTCCTTGTGCAACACCGCGGTCGAATCCCGCACGCTGATCGCGGCCCAGAAGCTCGAGCCCCAGCTGTTCGACATCATCAAGCGGGAGCGGCCCGACTGGCCGGGCAACCGCGGGATCTGCCAAACCTGCCACGAGCAGTACCGCGCCAAGAAGTTCGTCGGGTATCTGGAAGAGGAGTACAGCAAGATTTCCGAAATGGAGAAGGCGATCGTCACCCAGATCGCCCGGCGGGGGCGGGTGAGCCGCCTGGTGCATCAGGAGTTCGAGGCCCAGATGACGTTCGGCGAGCGGGTGGCGGACCGGGTGGCTCAGTTCGGCGGCAGCTGGCCATTCATTGGCATCTTCGGACTGATCCTGTTCGTCTGGATGGGGGTGAACAGCTGGGTCCTGGCAACGCACCCGTTCGATCCCTATCCGTTCATTCTTCTGAACCTCGTCTTGTCGACGCTGGCGGCGTTACAGGCGCCAGTGATCATGATGAGCCAGAATCGCCAGGCCATTAAGGACCGGCTCCAGGCCCAGCAGGATTATCAGATCAATCTGATGGCGGAGATCGAGATCCGGGATTTGCACGACAAGCTCGACGGGCTGCGACACCGGCAGTGGCACGAGCTGTGGCACATGCAGCGCCGGCAGCTCGAGATCCTCGAGCACCTGCACAAAGAGGTCAGTCACCCGGAGGAGAAGACCGCGGAGCCGGCGCCGTATCAGCCACCTGAAATCTGACGGGCCAGGGCGGGCCAGGACGGGCAAGGTCAAGCGGACCCCCTCGCCCGTCCTGGCCCGTCTTCGCCCGTCCTTTAGTCGATCAACTCCCCCAGCAGCTGCCGCGCGATCACGATCCGCTGAATCTCGCTGGTCCCCTCGCCGATCTCGCAGATCTTGGCGTCGCGCATCATGCGCTCCACGGGGTATTCGGTGGTATACCCGTAGCCGCCGTGCAGCTGGACCGCTTTGATCGTGACGCGCATCGCGAGCTCCGAGGCATACAACTTGGCCATGGCGGCCTCCCGCTTGATCGGGAGTCCCTGCTGCTTGAGCCAGGCGGCGTGGTAGACCAGGTGCTTCGCGGCCTCGATTTCCGTGGCCATGTCGGCGAGCGCGAAGTGCACCCCCTGGAAGCTGGCGATCGGCTTGCCGAACTGCTTCCGCTGCCCCGTGTACGCGAGGCATTCCTCCAGCGCGCCTTCGGCGATCCCCAGCGCCAAGGCGCCGATCCCGATCCGGCCCCCGTCCAGCGTGTGGAGCATCTGGCGGAATCCATTGCCCAGCGGACCCAGGACATTCTCCTTCGGCACGATCGCATCCTCGAACACCAGCTCGCGCGTATCGGACGCACGCCAGCCGAGCTTGTCCTCCTTCTTGGCCGCCTTGACGCCGGGGGTCTTGAGGAGGCTCGCGTCGTGCCCGACCCCGACGCGCTGGGCTTCGGCCAGGTCGGTCGTATCCTTGGTCACGACGAACGACGTGATCCCCCGGGTCTTCCCGGCGTGAGGATCGGTCCGCGCCGTTGCGACGAAGATCTCCCCCACCCCGGCGTGCGTGATGAAGATCTTCGAGCCGTTCAGCACGTAGTGGTCGCCCTTTTCCACCGCCACCGTTTGCGTCCCGCCGGCGTCTGAGCCGGCCCCAGGCTCGGTCAGGCCGAACCCGCCCAGCACCTTTCCAGCCGCAAGGAGGGGGACGAATCGCCGGCGCTGCTCCGGCGTCCCGAAATCCATGATCGGGGAGGTCCCGAGGGTGGTGTGGGCGCTGATCGTGATGGCGTGGCTCGCATCCACCTTCGCCATCTCGTGGATCGCGATGATATAGGAGAGGTAGTCCATCCCCGCCCCCCCTAGGTCCTCAGGCCAGGGGATGCCGAGCAGACCGAGGTCCGCCATCTGCTTCACGTTGTCCCAGGGGAACCGGGATTCGAGATCGTAGGCGCGGGCGGAGGGCCTGACGACCGACACGGCGAAGTCGCGGACCATTTCCCGCACCTGCTCGTGCTGCTCGTTGAAATAGAGCGAATCGTGCATGCCGCAATATAGGCGGGGGTCATCGAAGCTGGCCACGAAAAGGCACAGATAGCGCCTGTCAGAACGTCAGCCACAGCACTTGGGTGACCGGGCTCACCCCGCTTTGCGCTTCAGGGTGGTAGAACAGTGCCGGATTCCCCTACCCGGAGTTCTTGGCATGCTCGATTCTCTGCAAGGTTTCCCGGAGCAGTGGCGCGCGACGTTTACCGTGCTCGCCTCGGGTTTCACCTGGATCGTCGATCTCCAGACCACGATCCTCTCATTCGCCCTCACCGGGACCACCGTCGGTGAAATCATCGCGAAGAGCACGCTGCTCCTGCTTCCCAGCGCGCTCCTCGTGGTCGGGTTGTGGTGCACGATGGCGTCCCTGTACACGCTGCCGTTCCGATCGGGGCGTGGCGGTTTCCTGACGGCCCTGCTGATGTCGTGGTGGGACGCGGGGCGCATGGCCTGGTTCTACTGGGCCGGCCTGGTCCGATTCGCCGTGGTGCTGGTCGGGTGGGTCTGGGGTCTGGTGAAGCTGGCCGGGGCCCTCCTCCTCCGCCTGGTCAAGTTCCTCTTCACCCGCCCGCTGGCGTTGCTTGACTGGATGTCGCGCCAGTACTTCCAGCCGGGCGTGCCCTGGATCGCGTTCCTGTTCATCCTGTTCTGGTCGGCGCTGGAAGCCACGATCTTCACGTTCACTCTGCGCCCCACGATCACCGAGGTGCTGGCGGACCTGACCGGAAGCGAGCTGTCCAACGTCGCCGTAACCCTGATCCTGTGGCCGTTCCTATTCATTCTGATTTCGGGCAGCTTCGCCGCGATTCAGGCTCTGGCCGAGGCGATTCGCTCCAAGCACACCTCGCAGATCATCGCGATGAGCCTCGTCGAGGCATTCGTGATGTTCTTCGAGGTCATGTTCCTCTACCGGGAGCTGATCGACGCCATCACCCCCTGGATCGCGCAACAGACCGGATTCCAGCTGGGGTTCTTCTCCACGCTGGCCCTCGCCTCGTTCGGGTGGATCGGCGTGCGGGCCATGACTTGGTTCCTGTTCGGGCGGTTCGGGACGCCGGCGCTGCTCGGGATCCTGGCGCGGCAGAACCTCGCCGGGCAACCCGGGGTGGTGGCCGTGGCGGGGATTCCCGAGGACTTCTGGAGCGGCCCGATCGGGGCCTTGAAGCGGGAAACGGAGTGGTTCCGCCAGGAGGCGCGGACCGCGTTCGAGCTGCTCTCGCTCCCGGTTTTACAGCTGCTCGCGGCCGCCCTCAACTTCGCGGTGGTGGTGATTCTCAGCCGCCCGACCTTCGTGCTCCCGTTCAAGAATCTCGACCAGGTCCTGGCGGGCACACCGCTCTTCTCCGCAGGCACGAAGCATATCGTGCCGGGAGGGACCGCATGAGGCGCGTGCCCACCTTGGCCGCCGCGGCCCTCGTGGCCGCGGTGACCGCCTGTGGCGGCTCGGGTCAACCGGATCGCCCGGCACCGTCCACGCTGATTCTCGGGATCGACGTGAGCGGATCGTTTCGCAACTCGCGCAACTACGATGACGCGATCGATTTCGCCGCGTTGTACATCTATGCTCACCTCCACGGTCTGGGCGGTTTACACGAGCCGACCGCACTCTTCATCAGCTCCGTCGGCGGGGTGCGGCCGGGCGAACCCAAGGCGTTCCATCCGATCAACGACTTCGAGGGTCGGACCGAGGAACAGATCGCGGCAGACCTGCGGACCTGGTTTCCCAACGTGGACGCCTACACCGATTTCAACGCGTTCTTCCAGCGTACCAGCGATCTGGTTAAGGAACGCGGCTTGATCCTCGCCCCGCTGAACGTGATCCTGCTGAGCGACGGGGTCCCCGACGTGCCTCCCGGCACCCGGCTGGCGGCGAACCAGAGCCCGTTCGCACGGCTCGATCTGACGCCGCTCGAATTCCTGTCACGCAGCGTCACCGTGCGGCTGCTGTACGCGAACCCGACGGTGGGCGACGACTGGAAGCGGCTCGTCCCGCGCCGCCGGGTGCGGATCTGGACCCAGGAGTCGCAGGTGATGGTGGGGTGGCGCAACCATCTCCACCTGGATCGGCCGCTCGACCAGCAAGACGACCTCTGGAAATGGGTGCGGGATAACGTGGACTTCCGGGTGCGCACGGCCCGTCTGCTCTGAGACGGGAGGAGGGGTGTGGCCGCGGCGCCTCCCTCAGGGGCAACGGTCACACCCCCCGCACCGTCGACTTACCTCCCCAAAGTGCGCCAGCAGCGCGCGCCGTCGACAGCCGCGGGCCTCCACGTAGGCCCGCATCGACGCGGCCATCTCCCCCCAGCGAAAGTCCTCCGGGCGCCACAGCATGCGACACTCGGCCGCCAGTCCGTCGCGGCCCGCCCGGCCGGCCTCCTGGTAATACGCTTCCAGGGTCTGGGGCGGCCCCCAATGCGCCACCAGCCGCACGTCCGGCTTGTCGATCCCCATCCCGAACGCGCTCGTGGCGACCACGACCGGCGCCTTGCCCTTGAGGAATGCCCCCAGCACCGGACGCCGCACCTCGGCGTCCATCCCCGCGTGATAGGGAGCGGCGGAGATGCCGCGGAACCGCAAGGCGCGGGCGATCAGCTCCGTGAGCCGCCGCGTGGGGGCATAGACGATGACGACACCCTGGGTCACGCCGCGAACACAGGCGACCAACCGCGCGAACCGGACGCGCTCGTCGGGAACCCGCTCGACGACAAACCGCAGATTGGGACGGTCGAAGGAGGCCACGACCACCTCGGCCTGCGGGACGCGGAGCACCGCCAAAATCTCCCGGCGGGCCTCGGGCGTGGCACTCCCGGTGAGAGCCAACGTGCGTGGATCCCGCAGCCGATAGCGGAATTCCCCAAGCCGCCGGTACACCGGCCGGAAGTTCGTCCCCCATTCGACGATGCAGTGCGCTTCATCGACCGCGAACAGGCCAACGGCTCGACCGGATGTCCGCAGCTCCGTGCACAACGCCGCCAGGCGCTCCGGGGCGCAGTACAACAGGCGGACTTGTCCGCCGAGGGTGAGTCGCAGAATGCGGCGGCGGTCTCGTGGCGACAGCGTCGCGTTCAAGTACGCCGCCGCAATCCCGCGCTGCCGCAGCGCCGCCACCTGGTCCTGCATCAGCGATATCAGCGGTGATACCACGAGCGTCAGCCCATCCGAGAGGAGGGCTGGTACCTGATAACACAGCGACTTGCCAGCCCCGGTCGGCAGTACGGCCAGCACGTGTCGCCCGGCCAGGAGGGGGCCCAGCACCCGCAGCTGGAGCGGCCGGAATCGCGGGTACCCAAATCGCTCGGAGAGGAGCGATCGGGCATGCCAGAGGGTTGTCCCAGCTGTTTCCACGACCCCAAGAAAACGGTCCCGCGATTCTTGCCGGGACCGGAATTGCGCGAGCGGGGTCGGATCTACTCGGGGGTGCCCGGTGGCGTTGCTAGCGTCGCACCAGTACCAGGATGGCCGCCTGGGGCACGACGAGATAGCTCTTGTCCTCGAAGGTGATCTCCACCGACGCCTTCCGAAAGAAGAGTGCGTAGTCCCCCACCTCGGCCTGCATCGGCAGGTACTTCACTTCGCCGCTGCGGATCTTCCAGGGCTCGTCGTCCATGCTGGTCGGCTCGGTCATCGGCGTCCCCGGCCCAGTGGCGACGATCTTCCCACCCTGCACCTGGCGCGATTCAATCGCCGTGGCCGGGAGGTAGAGTCCCACGTTGGTGCGCTCTTCTCCCACCTCGGGGGCGATCAGCACCCGATCGCCGACGACGATGAGTCGCTTGGGTGGGAGGGAGGAGTCGTCGGGCATTCCCAGCTCAGCAGTGCTGGTCGAACGCGCGCCGCAGATCAGCCGCGATGTCGGCCGCCACCCGGCCTTCGATGTTCTTGCGCTCCAGCATGAACACCAACCGGCCACCGACGAAGAGGCCCATCTGGGGCGACGACGGGGGATAGCCCGTGAAATAGCTGCGGGCTCGTGCCGTCGCGTCCGCATCCTGCCCCGCGAACACCGTCAACAGGCGTGCCGGTCGCCTGCCCTGCTGCAGCGCCAGGGCCACGGCGGGCCGCGCCTTGCCGGCGGCACAACCGCAGACCGAGTTCACCACCACGAGCGTGGGGGGGGACGCCTGCTCCGCGCCGAGCGCCGCGTCTACCTCGGCGGGGGTGCGGAGCTCGGTGAACCCGATGCGGGTCAGCTCCTCACGCATCGGCTGCACCAGCCGGGGGTCGTACATGAAGGTGTTCAAACCAGCCATCGCGTCCTCCAGGATGTCTCGTACTATAGCACGGCGAATAGCGGTCAGCGGTCAGCGGAGGGTGGAGCCTCTCGCCTCACGAACCGCAACACGAACACGCCACCCAGCGCCACCACACCCGCCCACACCAGAACGTCCGAATGCCACACCATCCCGGCGAGCCCCAACAGCAGCCCCGCGGCGAAGCCCACCGCCTTGAGGCGCATCATCGCTTCAAAAAGGCCGCGATGGCCTCGCGGAAGTCCGGCGTCCCCCGGCTCACCGCGTTGACGTCGGCCGAAGAACGGATCCCCGCTTCGAACGCCATGCCATCCAGGTGGTAGAACTGCTGTTTCGTGAAGGCGAGCGCCGTCGCACTGGTCGCCGCCAGGGCCTGCAACACCTCAGCGACCCGCGTCTCGAACTCCGCGTCGGGATACACGCGGGAGATGAATCCCGCCGCGGCGGCATCCCGCGCGGAGAGGAGCCGTCCCGTCGCCGCCAGATCGAAGGCGAGTTTCTCTCCGACGGTGCGCCGCAGCATGTTGAGGACGAGCGCCGGGACGAACCCCCGCTGCACCTCGGGGTAGCCGAACTGGGCGGATTCACCGGCCAGCACCAGATCGCAGGCCGTCGCGAGGCCGCACCCACCGGCGAGCGCCCGCCCCTGCACGACCGCGACGACCGGCTTGGGGATCTGGCGCATCCGAATGAACAGGCCGCCGAATCGCAGCGCCGCTTCCCGGTTCTGGTCCAGCGTATGGTCGGCCGACGCGAGCAGCTCCGGCAGATCCATCCCGGCGCAGAAATCCTTCCCGGCCCCGCGGAGCACGATCACCCGCGTCTGGGCATCGAGCTCCCCCTGCTCCAGGAAGGCGTAGAGGGCTTCGATCATCGGCGTGTCGATGGCGTTCTTCTTGTCGGGACGGTTGAGCGTCCCGATCAGGAGACCGCCTTCACGCGCAACCAGGACGCGGTCGCTCATCGGCGGGTGGGCGCGGCGATCTCCATCCGCAAGAGCGCGGTGGAAAACACCTTGCCTTGTGCGTCGGTCTTCAACGAGATGGTCCCGCCGCCGTCGAGCGCGCCATGCAACAGGAAGTTGAGCGCGTGGAGATTGGGGAGCTCGAACCGCTCCACCGGCCCGCGAATCATCCCCTTGAAGTGGCGGGCGACCCGGGCCGCCGTCACCTGCGCGACCAGCAGCGGATAGTCCTCGGGCTTCAAGGCGATAAGACCGACATTGGCCGTATCCCCCTTGTCGCCCGAGCGCGCGTGGGCGATCGCCACGAGCCGGATCGTGGGCTTCACACGGCGACGATGTTTACGCATGGCTGCACCATGGTCTTGTCGATCAGCGCGGGCCAGTAGGCCACGATCTCCTCGGGCTTGGGCCGGCCCCCCGCAAATCCGGTAACCGATGGCGGCCCGTTCAGGATCAGGGGGGCGATCTCGCGGGTGAACCGCTCCACCGGCGCCAGCTCCCGCGCCCGTACGCCGACGCGCAGCTGAACTTCCGGCACGTCGGCGGTCTCCATCTCCCGCAACGCGAGAGGTCCGTGCGTGGCGTCCACCCCCACGAACTCGGTCAGGATGGCTTCGAACTCGAGGCCCAGGTCCTTGAGGCGCTGGCGCAGCACGCGGTCGGCCAGCCGCGCCTTGCGGTAGGCATCGGGCCAGGCGTAGACCAGAGTGCCCACCGCCTTGTAGCCGTAGAAGTAGGCCGCGGAGACCTTGAGCTTGTCCGTCGCCGGCCGGCCGCGGATCCCGGAGAACCGAACCCGATCTTTGCCGGCCTGTCGCAGCCGGATGGTGGTGAAGTCCGCGACACAGTCCGGAGTGATGTAGGCGCGCGGGTCCCCCATCTCGTAGACGAGCTGCTCGGTGACACCGGGAACGGAAACCCGTCCCCCGGTGCCGGGGTGTTTCGTGATGTCGAAGGTTCCGTCCGGGTGAGCCTCGACGATCGGGTAGCCGACGTTCGCGAGGTCGGGGACGCGATCCCAATCGATGAGACAGTTGCCGCCCGAGCACTGGGCCCCGCACTCGATCGTGTGACCCGCGACCGTCCCCGCCGCCAGCAGGTCCCAGGCGTCGGCGGGCCAGTTGAAGGCGTGCATCATCGGCCCCAGCGTGAGCCCCGTATCGGTCACACGGCCGGTGATCACGATGTCGGCACCCCGCCGCAGCGCTTCGACCACGGGCCCCGCTCCGAGGTAAGCGTTGGCCGACTGCACCCGCTCCCGCACATCCGCGAGGGGCCGGCCGGTATCGAGATTGTTCAGGGTGTGGCCCGCGGCCAAGAGCGCGTCCAGCCGTCCCAGCAGATCGTCTCCCGTGACGACCCCGATCCGCAACTTCCCGCCCAATCCCAGACCGCGGGCCGTGGTGGCGACCGCCTCGGCGCAGGCCGCGGGATTCACGCCGCCGGCATTGGTGGTGACTTTGATGCGCCGCTCCGCCAGCACCGGCAGCAGTCGCCGCATCAGGGGGATGAAGTCCTTGGCGTAACCGAGCGTCGGGTCGCGGGACTTCTGCTTCTGCATGATGGACATCGTCACCTCGGCGAGGTAGTCCATCATGAGGTAGTCGATAGGCTTCCCCTCACCGCCGGTGACCTGACGCCAGGGCGCTTCGAGCCAGTCGCCCCAGAACCCCTGCCCCGCGCCGATGCGGACGACTTGGGTTGGCGTGGGGGTCATGGGATGGCCTGGTGTCGCACCGCGTCCGGACTGTTGGCGACTCGAATCCGCCACTCGAGGAACGGGATGAAGCCTTCCGTCAGGCCCGTGCTCGCGACCGGAGGCTGACGCAACGCCGTCCGTCCTCCCGGCACCACGGTGACGTCCTGATCCCCCGCCAGCGGTTGCGGCGTCGCCGCCAGGAATCGGATCCGCACCGTGGCGACCCAGGCGGGCGGCGGGGAGGTGACATGCGCGAATCCGGGAAGCAGCTCGACCTGAAGTGTCTGCCCGACCAGCGAGTGCTCGATGGTGAAGCGCTGCCGCTCGAACGCGTAGTTCATCGGCTCGGCGTGGACCTGCTGGCCTGTCGAGTCGTACACCGTCACCCCGAAGTCCGTGAACCAATTCCACTGCGGCCGGGGCATCTCGACCTCGACCTCACCTTCGGCCGCCCAGGCCGGAGCGGTCACGCGCAGGCTCTCCGCCGCAGCGCCGCTGCCCGTCACGGAAAACGAACGCTCGGCGCCGACCTGGACCACGGACGCCTTGCCGGTGACGGTCCCGTCGCCTGGATCGGATACCTCGACAAAGCCACCGCCGCCGGGTTGCATGGCCACCGGCGCGACCGCAGCGGTGACTTCGACGGTGGCGGGTGGTCCGGTGAGGGCCGTCAGGTCCAGCTCGTAGACTCCGGCGACCACGTCTTCGGCCGGGACCTCGAGGGTTGCATGGCTCGTGCGACCAAAGCCGAGCGGCGTGTCCTGCCCGGGATTGCCGCGGGCGGGTTGACCCGACGGCTCGTGCAGCTTCATGACCACGGCGCGTTCCGAATCCGCCACCACCGCCGCGATGTGGAGCGTGGACCCGGGATGCCGGATGCGGAGGAAATAGCGTTGCGTCCGACCGGTCACGATCGTGCGTGCCGAGTCCGCGAGCGGCCGCGCATCGAGATCGTAGGGCACGACGATCGTCGTGATCAACCGGAACAGCGGCCCCGCAAGGGTATCCCCCGGATTGCGGGCCGTGACGGTCCCCACGTAGAGGCCGGGTGCGGAGAGCGCCTCCCCGTGATAGTGGACCGTGACGCTGGTCTGATATGGTCCGGCCGTCACGGTGTCAGGCGCTTGGAGCCAGGACGCGTCGCTGCGCAGCGCAAACCGCGCCGCCCGGTAGCCGTCCACATGGTGAACCGCGAACCGGGCCAGGGTGTCCCCCGGGCCGGTGAGTCCGTCGCGTCGAAACACCGCCGATACACCGGTTCCCGAATCTACCCGCACCACGTAGCGCGATCCCTGGTGACCGGCGACCAGCCAGCGGTAGGCTGCCTCGAGCCGCGGCACGCCCGCTCCCTGATCGAGCACGGTCCACCCAGGGAGCGGCGACGCGGTGGCTTCCAGCGCCTGGCCCAGCTCGGCGGCGCTCACCGTCCGGCTTTCCTGCACCATCGCTGAGAGGAGGCAGGCGACGAGTCCCGCCGCGTGAGGAGCGGCCATGGACGTTCCGGTCTTGTCCTCATCCCCCACATTCCAGGCCGGAACCGTCGAGAAGGCCTGGCCGGGTGTGAGGAGATCGGGTTTGGCCAATTCGCCGCCGCGGGAGCTCCACCAACCCATCAGATCCGGCGGGGGCTGCGCACCGGGCTGCGGCACCGCGGTGAACACTCCGGGTTCCAATGCCCCGACCGACAGCGCCAGATCGGTCGACGCCGGGAAGCCCATGGTCGACAGGCCGGGGCCGTCGTTTCCCGCGCTGATGGTGAACGCGATCGACGGGTGCGCCGCGAGAAAGGCGCCGACGATCGAGTCGATCGTCGCTCGGCCCTCGAGCTCGTTTCCCACCCCGAAGCTCATGGTGATGACGAGCGGGAGCGCGCGATCCCCGGCAAACCGCGCGGCGTAGGCCAGGGCCCGCTCCATGCTCCCGCTGACGCTGATGCCGCCCCGGGCGTTGTTGGCGATCTTCAGCCCGATGATCTGGGCTCCCGGAGCGACCCCATTGAACCCCGGGACGTTGAACATGCGGTAGCCGCTGGCGATCCCCGCCACGTGCGTGCCGTGCCCCGAGGTGTCGAAGTACAGCTCGAGATCCGGCGTCGCACTGGAGTCGGTGAAATTCGCGACGAGGGTGAGGGGCTGCCGGCCGAGGGCGATCGTTTCGCGCCCCAGCCGGTAGTCGTGTAACGGCATCTCATCCTCGAAGGTGCCGTTCAGGTTCGAATCGAAGAACACCACCCACCCATCCACGGCTTTCACGACGACGACCGGGAAGGCATCGGTATTGGTGCCATTGCCGTTCACGTCCGCGGCGGGAAGCGGCCCGAGGGGGAGCTCCGAGAACACGCCGCCGTACCAGGTCGAACCGACCGCGAGGCGACTGATCCGCCCTGCCCCGCGGAGCACGCGACCGGCCACGGTGACCGTACCGTCGGCCGCTGGGCCGGGCAACGGCGCGAGGGCCACATGTCCCTCACCGGAGAAATCCCGCAGGTCGAGGATCTTCGGTGCGCCGGTGCTGGTCGTGATGAGGCCCGGGACACCGGGGTCGACTCCCGAATCGAGGATCGCGATGAGCACGCCGCGGCCGTCGAAGGTGGCGTGCGCCGCCTGGAAGCGATCGACGCCGGTGCTGTGCAGCGGCATCAGCCCGGCCATGAACGCGAGCTGCGGGGGGAAGATCGGCTCCTTGGGCTTCGTCTCCGCCGGACCCGCGGCACTCCCGTCGGCGGGAGCGGCCGTGGCCCGCCCCGGTGTGGCACTCGCGACGGGCGTGGGAGCCACCGCCGGCCGAGCTCCCGAACCACCGCCGCAGGCGAGCGCCCCAAGCGCCAGTGCGGCGGCGCAAATTCGGACTCGCAGGATCATAGGGACTCGGGGAGCACGAAGGCACCGATATGCGGACCGGCATACTGGGTGGCGACCTCGAGCAGAAACGCGAGGGTATCCCGCGTCTCTTCGGGGAGCACGATGGCGTCGATGTACCCCCTCGCTCCCGCGAACCGGGCATCGAGCTGGTGCTCGTAGTCGGCCCGCATCGAGCCGACGGCGTCCGCGTTCTCCGGGTCGGCCACTTCGGCTCCGAACACCGCCTGGATGGCGGACTCCCCTTCCATGACACCCATCCGACCGGTCGGCCAGGACACGAGGAAATCGGGATCGAATCCTTGCCCGGCCATCGCGTAGTACCCGGCGCCGGAGGCGTGGTTGACCGTCAGCACCAGCTTCGGGACCGTGGCCGTCGCCATCGCTTCGACAAACCGCGCACCGGCCCGGATGATCCCCGAATGTTCCGCCTCGGTGCCGACCATGAACCCGGACACGTCCTGCACGAACAACAGGGGGATGCGCTCGCGGTTCGCGTTCTCGATGAAGTACGCCACCTTTTCGGCGCTCTCCGTGTAGATGATCCCCCCGATGCGCGGCGCCGTGCCCGGTTTCCCTTTGATGACGCCTCGGGAATTCGCGATCAGCGCCACGGGACGGCCCTCGATCAACCCGTGTCCGCAGATGATCTCGTGCGCCACGTCGGGCTGGAACTCGTCGAGGCGGCCCCCGTCCAGCAGGCAATCCAGCACGGCCCGCATGTCGTAGCTCATGCGGTGGTCGACCGGGAGCAGGTCATACAGCGCCGCCGGGTCGCGTTTGGGAGACTGATAGGTCCGGCGCGGCAGTGCGGTCCAGGGCAAGCGGGCGACGTATTCGCGGATCCGCTCGAGGCATTCCACGTCCGATTTCGCCTTGTAGTGCGCCACCGCACTGGTCGCCGTGTGCGTGGTCGCGCCTCCCAGCGTCTCGGCGTCGACGGTCTGCCCGGTGGCCCCTTTCACGAGATTGGGTCCCCCGAGCCCCATGAACGAGGTGCCTTCGACCATGAAGATCACGTCCGAAAGCGCGGGGAGGTACGCGCCCCCGGCGATGCAGGGTCCCATGACGGCCGCGATCTGCGGCACGTGCAGGTAGCGCCGCATGATCGAGTTGTAGTGGAACAACCGCGCGGCGCCGTACTGCCCGGGGAACACGCCACCCTGGTACGGCAGGTTGACGCCGGCTGAATCCACCAGATAGATGATGGGAACCCGCTGGCGCATCGCGATCTCCTGCGCGCGCAGCATCTTCCTGATCGTCTCGGGCCACCAGGAGCCCGCCTTCACGGTGGCGTCGTTGGCGATGACGACGACCGGCCGGCCGCCGATCTCGCCCAATCCCGTGACGACACCGGCGCCCGGGGCCTGACCGTCGTACTGGTCATAGGCGACGAGGAGACCGACCTCGAACCACGGTCCCTCCGGGTCGAGCAGCCGTTGGACGCGCTCGCGAGCGGTGAGCTTTCCCTGATCGTGTTGGCGGCGAATTCTGTCCGCGCCGCCGCCCAATTGCAGATTGGTCTTGAGCTCGCGGTATTGGTCGGCGAGCGCGTGGAGGCGCGCGGTGGTCAACGCTGCGAAGCCCAGTCGGCGATGTAGCGGACCAGCTCGGACGTGGGTGTTCCCGGCCCGAACAGCTTGCCGATCCCCTGCCCTTCGAGGGCCGCCGCGTCCTCCGGCGGAATGATGCCCCCGCCGGTGAGGAGCACGTCGGCGCGGCCCGCGTCGGCCAGGAGCCGGTGCACCCGCGGGAACAGGGTCATGTGCGCCCCCGAGAGGATCGACAGGCCGACGACGTCCACATCTTCCTGCACCGCCGCCTGCGCGATCATTTCCGGCGTCTGGTGCAGGCCGGTGTAGATCACTTCCATCCCCGCGTCCCGCAGGGCCGCCGCCACCACCTTGGCGCCGCGGTCGTGCCCATCCAGGCCGGGCTTGGCGACGAGCACGCGAATCGGCCGTGTGCCGGCCTTCTTGGCGGCGGCCGGCGCCGGGGGGGGGCTCATCGCCGGAACCTCAGCAGCGCGGCGAGGCCGTCGACCCGTCGCCGGGCCCGCTCATCATAGAGCACGTCGACCTGCGCCCGCTGCGCCAGAGCCTCTTCCACGGCGTCGTCGATGCGCGCGTCGTCGTCATGCCCGTCGGCGAGCAACGTGCGCACCTGGCCGCGCCCCAGGGCTTTCAGCGTCGCGTCGAGCCCATTGACCCCCCACCCCGTCGCAACCGCGTCGTGCACGGCATCCGCGTGGGCGCGCTCCCACGCGCGCTTCCGCTCCTCGCGCAGCGCCAGCGCCGCTTCCCGAACGGTCGCGGGACTGACCGTCTTGGGGTTCACCCGCACCACACCGAACAGCAGGTCGTGCAGATAGGTGTGCAGGTGCGGCACCAGCGCGGCCGCGTCGACGCCGATGCCGGCGATCACCAACCCGGACAGCGGCCGCTGCGAGTGGATCCGGAAGATCTCTTCGGCCACGCGGGCGTAATGGCGGTGCTTCTCCTCGCGGATGCGGCCGTGATGGGCGTACTCCCCCGCCGACCCCGTCATCCCCGCATGCATGGTCTGCCGCTCCCCGTGAAACTTGGCCGAGCGGGTGGCCGACGACGTGAGTCCGGGCAGCTCCACGATCCCGAACGCCGTGACGGCGAAGAGGCGCGCGCCGGTCCGATCGCACGCGGCGACCAGGATCGTCCCGAACTCCTGCTCCAGAGCGACGAGCTCCCGGGTCAGCGCGGTCCCGGCCACGGCCAACCGCGAGCGGTGCACCTGGGGCAGCGGGACGGCTTCGAACAGTCCCGCCCGCCCGCACACGAATACCGCGACCCCGCGGGCGGCCGGGAGGCTCCCGGGCTCCTCGAACCAGCGCAGCATGCGCGCGAGATCGGCGGCGATCGCCTCGCGCACCGCGCGCTCGAGCGGCTGGCGCGACAGGCTCTCCGCCGTCTCCTTGACCCGGTTCTTCATCTTGATCAGGTATTTCCCGCGGGTCTTGTCCCGTGGCTCGAGCTTCAGGTAGCAGGAGACGACGGGGCCCGCCTCGGGCGGAATCGCCGCGAGGCGCTCCAGCACTCCGTGGACGTCCTCGGAGCCGACAACGAATGGAAGGGCGGTCATGGCGCTCGCCTAGAAGAACACCGGCTCCCGGTACGCGCCATAGACGCGCTCCAGGGCCTGCCGGATTTCGAACAGCGTGCAGTACGCGCGGGCGCAGTCGAGCATCGGTCCGATCACGTTGTGGTCGGTCTCCGCCGCGGTCCGCAGCGCGTCGAGCGACCGCTCCACCAGGGTGGCGTCCCGTTCGGCGCGCAGGCGCCCCAGGCGCCGTCGCTGCGCCGCCTCGGCGTCGTTCGCGATCTTCAGAATCTCCACCGGATGATCGTCGTCGGACAGAAAATCATTGACGCCGACGATGACCTTCTTCCCGTCTTCGACCTGCCGTTGAAACTCGGCGGCCGAGCGCGCGATCTGGCGCTGGAACCACCCCGACTCGATCCCGCGCACCACCCCGCCGATCGACTGGATCTCGGCGAACAAGGCTTCGGCTTCCCGCTCCAGCTGGTCGGTCAACGCCTCGATGTAGTACGACCCACCCAGCGGATCGGTGACTTCCGCCACGCCGGTCTCCGCCGCGAGAATCTGCTGGGTGCGCAGGGCGACCTGCACCGCCTGCTCGGTCGGCAGCGCCAGGGTCTCGTCCAGCGAGTTGGTGTGCAGCGATTGCGTCCCGCCCAGCACGGCCGCGAGCGCCTGGTAGGCCACCCGCACGATGTTGTTCATCGGTTGCTGGGCCGTGAGCGTCACGCCGGCGGTCTGGGAATGGAACCGCATCATCCAGGACCGCGGTGACTGGGCCGCGTAGCGCTCCTTCATGTGGCGCGCCCAGATGCGTCGCGCGGCGCGCAGCTTCGCGATCTCCTCGAAGAAATCGTTGTGAATGTCCCAGAAGAAGGAGAGCCGCGGGGCGAAGGCGTCGACATCCAGGCCGCGCGCGATCCCCCGCTCCACATACGTGAATCCGTTGGCCAGCGTGAAGGCCAGCTCCTGCGCCGCGGTAGCCCCCGCTTCGCGGATGTGGTAACCCGAGATCGAGATGGTATTCCACTGCGGCGTATGGGTGGTGCCCCATTTGAACATGTCGACGATGATCTTGAGGGCCGGCTCCACCGGATACACCCAGGCATGCTGGGCCATGTACTCCTTGAGGATGTCGTTCTGCACGGTGCCGCGGAGCTTGGCCGACGGCACGCCCTGCCGCTCCCCGGCCGCCACGTAGAAGCAGAACAGGATGGCCGCCGGTCCGTTGATGGTCATCGAGGTCGAGACTTGGTCCAGCGGGATGCCGCGGAACAGATCTTCCATGTCGGCCAGCGAGGAGATCGCGACGCCGCACTTGCCGACCTCGCCTTCCGCCCGGGCATGATCGGAGTCGTATCCCATGAGGGTGGGGAAATCGAACGCCACTGAGAGCCCGGTCTGTCCTCGCTCGAGCAGGAACTTGTAGCGGCGGTTCGTGTCTTCGGCCGACCCGAAACCCGCGAATTGCCGCATGGTCCATAGCTTGCCGCGGTACATCGTCTCGTGAATCCCGCGGGTGAACGGATAGCGCCCCGGCTCCCCCAGCTGGCGCCCCGGATCGAAATCCACCTGGTCCGCCGGCCCGTAGACCGACCGCTTCTCGATTCCACTCATTGCGTGGCTCCGCTCTTGACCTGGTCCAGTATCTCACCGGCGACGTCGTAGGGACTGCGCCGGCCGGCGGCCATGTCGTCCATCCCCTGCATGAGCGTTTGCTCCGCCCCGGACTCTTCCCAAATCCATTGCCGCAGCGCCCGATTGACCACGGCGCGGGTGCGCTCGGCCAGCCGGTCCCGACGACCCTGTTGCAGACGGCCCGACGTTTCGAGGAAGCCGCGGTGCCGATCGAGCGCCTCGGCCAACGCCGCAATGCCGTCTCCGTGCGTGGCGACCGCCGCCAGCACCGGCGGCTCCCAGACGGAGCCGGGAACCGCTTCGGGCGTCGCCCGGGCGGGTGCCGCATCGGGCCGATGATGCGCCGTCATGTGGCGGAACGCGTTCCCCCGCCGGATCCCGAGCATCACCTCGATCTCCTGACGCAGGCGGTCGGCGCCGGCCCGGTCGGCCTTGTTGACCACGAAGATGTCGGCGACTTCCATGATCCCGGCCTTCAGGGCCTGGATCCCATCTCCCGATTCGGGAACGAGGACGAGGACCGTCGATTCGGCGGTCCTCGCGATGTCCAGCTCCGTCTGTCCGACCCCGACCGTTTCGATCAGAATCCGATCGTAGCCGCAGGCATCGAGAATATCGCACACCTCGGCCGTCGTCGTGGCGAGTCCCCCCATCGACCCGCGCGTGGCCATGGAGCGGATATAGACGCCGGGATCCAGACTCACCGACTCCATCCGGATCCGGTCGCCGAGGAGGGCGCCCCCCGTGAACGGACTGGTGGGATCGACCGCGACGACCGCCACCCGCATCTCGCGGTCCCGGTAGTACCGGGTCAGGCGCTCGGTGAGCGTGCTCTTCCCCGCTCCAGGAGGGCCGGTGATCCCGATGCGGCGGGCCCCGCGCCGTCCCACGCGCGCATGCACGTGATCCAGCACGCGCTCAAACCCGTCGCGCTGGTTCTCCACCAGACTGATGGCGCGGGCCACGGCGGCCGTGTCGCCACGATCGAGCCGGCTGAACAGATCGTCCGGTATCATCGCTGCCTAAAGATAGTCACACTCCGCCCTCCTGCCGGTCGAGCACCGTCGAACGGACCGGCCCGGGCCGCACCGCGACGCGTTCCACCCGCGTGGGTGAAGCGGCCAGGATGTCGAACTCCAGACCATGCAGCTGAAACCGCTCACCCGCGAGCGGGATGCGCCCCAGCGCCTGCGTGAGCAGGCCGCCGACCGTCTGCACGCCGCGATCCTCGACCGGCCGGCCGAACCGCTCGGCCAGCACCGCGGTCGAGACGCTCCCCTCGACTTCCAGGACGCGCGCCGTCACGGGCGGTGACTCGACCGCGGCCGGTCCCATCGGGGCCGCCGGCGTGACGAACAGCTCCTGGACCAGATCCCGCAGCAGGTCCTCGAACGTGACGAGGCCCGCGGTCCCGCCGAATTCGTCGAGGACCACCGCCAGGTGGCCGCGGCCGCGCTGCATCTCGAGCATCAGGTCCCCGGCGTGCCGCGTGCCCGGCACCGTCAGCACCGGGCGCACCGGCACGCTGGCGTCGGGCTCGTGATGGATCAGGTCGAACGCGCGCGCCATCCCGACGATCTCGTCGATCGATCCCCGGTAGACGGGATACCGGCTGTACCCGGATTGGGCAAAGACGTGCGCCGCCTCCGCCGCCAGCATCCCTTCGGGAATCGCCACGATCTCGGTACGGGGCGTCATCAGCTCGGCTACCGGCCGGTCCGAGAACGCGAGGACCCCCGAGACCACGGCCATCTCGTCCGTGGCCGCAAGCACCCCGGAGTCCCCGGTGAGGACGGCGGCAAGGGTGGTGCGGGCCGACGGATCGCGCGCCGGCACGAACGGGGAGAGCACGACCTCCAGCCGCTCGAGCACAGGTACGGTCCGGGCGACGAGGCGATCGGGATACCGACGGCCGACGACTCGCGGCACGAGATACGTGGCGGTGACGAAGATCGGGACGATCACGATCAGCGTGAAGCCGGCGGCGAACGTCGGCGTCCCATTGGCGAGGAGCGCCGGCACGGCCGCCGCCGCGAGCAGGACGCCGAGCGTGGTGACGGCGTTGGCCGTGGCCAA
>Ga0335085_10003087_pt1 | contig 29647 bp, 26 predicted proteins | sample Lox_Sample_45_FD_206712 | JGI IMG/M metagenome (GOLD analysis project Ga0335085, IMG submission 206712) | Soil microbial communities from Loxahatchee National Wildlife Refuge, Florida, United States - Lox_Sample_4.5 | ecosystem: Environmental > Terrestrial > Soil > Wetlands | place: USA... | reverse complement strand
GACCTTGTCGACCCCATGGATAACCCGGCCATCGAACCACGTGAAGAGCCGCTCCGCACCGCCGATCGGAGCGTCGAACGTCACATGCTCGCCAGCGGCGTAGCCGTCGAGGGAGATATTCATGTTGTGCACCCGGGTTCGGGGCATCGCGACTCCTTCAGTGACCGGACGGACCGCATAACACATAGACCGACCGACGAGGATGGCCGAACTCATCGCTGAGTGCTGGGAATCGTGTCCGGTGGCCAGCCGGCCCCGGCGCTGTCGGCGCTGGCGCAGTGTTCAGCCCGGGCGGTAACAACTTGGTCAGTGGCAGCGCCGATGGCACGGTGCGGCTGTGCAGTCTAGCGACCGGCCGCCAGATCAGCGGGCCCCTCAGCGCCGTCCGCTGCCATCCTGCGACATGAAAGAAACGCCGCATCCTGACGCCTGGCTCGCGGCCAAGTTCGGTCCGCGTTCCCCTCCCCCGCCACCACTGGCGAACTCGCCGCCGCCACGATCCGCCATGAGAGAGGCATCCGCATGTACAGAACCGCCCGGTGAGACTAGCCCGGTCTCGATGTTCATCGTGCGGCCCGTATCGCGGCGGCTGCGCACGGGGGCTAGATCGTGCTCTCAGCAACGACCGCCGCCCTGCTCCGCGACACGCTGCCGGAGGGCGCCTGGCTCAAGGATCTCGGTACCCACCGGCTCAAGGATCTCGGCCGCTCCGAGCAGATATTCCAGCTCACGGTCGATGGCCTCCCGGCGGCCTTCCCCCCGCTCCGGGCGCTCGGCAGCCTGAAGCCGCCCGATAACCTCCCGGCCCAGGTATCGGCGTTCATCGGCCGCGAATCCGAACTGACCGGGGTGGGCCGCTTGATCGCGGCCTCCCGGCTGGTCACGCTCACCGGCTCGGCGGGGGTAGGCAAGACCCGCCTCGCTCTCCGGGCGGCCGCCGGGCTACCCGATGGGTCAGCGGACGGCGTGTGGTTTGTGGACCTGGCGTCGATTCAGGATCCAGACCTCGTCACGGCGACCGTCGCCAGCATGTCCACCGGGTTCCTCCCCTGGACACGCCGACCGACGACGATGACGTGGAGACGATCCGCAGCACGGAGGCCGTGCGCCTCTTCGCCGACCGGGCCGCCCAGCGCGGGGTGACGCTCACCTGGGACGAGCGGACCGCTTCGGTGGCCGGCGGCATCTGCCGGCGGCTGGACGGCGGCCCCCTGGCCATCGAGCTGGCCGCAGCTGGCCGTACGCTTGCGGATCAGGGCGAGCATCGCCTATGCGCTGGTCGGCCTGGCCATGACGGGCCGCGGCGAGGCAGGTATGAGCCGATCCGCTCGGCTCCACGGGGCCGCCGCCGAGGCGCTGGCCGCCCTGAAGGAAACCATCGAGCCGCTCGAAGGTGACCTCCGCGATCGCGACTGCCAGCGGCTGCGTCACGCCATGGGCGCCGAGGCTTTCGAGACTGAGTACGCCGCCGGGCGGGCCCTGACTGCCGAAGAGGTTCTCGATCTCGCGAGCGACGACCGGTTCTGACGCCTTTCGGTTGCCCGATACCCCTGTCGGGCCCCAAGCCGGTGACGCTCCGGCAGGACCCCGGGTGCTGGAGCACGGTGTTCCGGCCGGTGGCTTCTGAGCTGAACACTGAACCCGCTCCTGGGGCAAAGCCAGCGACCTGCGCCTCCGTACGCGCCTGGGCAGCGATGGCAGGCACTCCCCCATCCGCAAGCGCGGGATCACCGACTGGGGAGGTGTCCCGTCGTACGCCTCAAGCCGCCGGCCGGGCACACGTGAACCGGTTACCGCGCAGGGCCCGGGACTGCGCTAGCCACGGGCGATCGTGATCGGGCGTGCTGCGTGCGCGGAAAGGGCCGCGAGATCACGCGGATCGCTGGTCAGGACGGTAGGGCTGGGGCACGTGCTGGCGAATGCTGCTACGACGGCGTCGGTTGCGGTGATCGTCGCGGGTCGGCCGGTGGCGGTGCGCAGCCGCGCCGCCTCGCGGGCGTGCGGCTCGGTCACGTCCCGGATCTGGCAGGCGCGCAGTAGCCGGTTGGCGTGGAAGTCCCGGCGGTGATCTCCGGTGAGCGACTCGGCCAGGACGATCGATGGAACTTGGGCGGGCCAGAGCCCGCGGCGGCGCACTTCGATGAGGCGGGCGCGCTGGCCTGCCAGTGCGCTGACGCCCCCGGCGTCCAGTATCAGCGTCATGCGCTGCGCGCCTGCCCGGTGCCGTCCCCTCCGGGGGGCAGGGTGGCGTCGGCCCATTCCCGGGCGGCCTTGAGCTCGTGCTGCGGGACGGGCCCCAGCTCGTTGTCCAGGTCGGCAAGGTAAGCATCGAGTTCGTTGATCTTGGCCCGCCGGTCAAGCTCCTCGGCCAGTGCCGCCGCGGCCAGCCGCGATACGTTAAGGCCCGCTGCCCTGGCTTGGTTGAGCAGGTCGTCGGGGAGCGTAATGTTTACTCTCGCCATGCGCATAGTATACACACTATTGCGCCGGTGCACCGCCTACCCAGGACCGCCGGGAACGACACTCAACAAATCCGCGGGCACACAGCGGCGTCACCCATTCGGCTAGGTCCGGCGTCTAGTAAGTACTCGTTGTGACAACGAGGACACAGCTCGCGCTGGCCATGATCCGGAACATGCACGGAACGATCTTCCGCTGTCAGCGCTGATGTAAAGCCGCTTCTCGCAGGTCAGCAACATATATTCGCCAGAACACAACGGCGGCCTCCGGCCTCATATGAGCCGTGAGCGCTGACGGAGCGGATCAGGCGCCGCCACCGTGCCGCTACACCGGGATGAGTTCGATGTGGACGCCCGCTGCCTGGGCTAGTGCCCGCAGGTCGCCGGGGTCGGAGGTGAGGATGTCATCGCCGTCTCGGGCCAGGCCCACCACCGCGGCGTCGATGGCGTCGGCCAGGCCGCTGCGGGCCAGCAACATGCCCGCCCGCCGCCCCAGGCCATCATCCAGCGGGGCGATGCCCACCCCGGCCAGCAGCCGGGCCACCGGCACTTGACGGCCGGTTCCCCCGCGCCACACCTGGGCCACCACGCCGCCATGGCTCACCGGCACCCGGCCCGCCCGGCGTTCCCGCTTGATCAGGGCCACCACGTCCCGGTCACCGCGCTCGACCGCGACGAACGCCCCGGCATCCAGCACCAGCACCTCAGGCGGCCCCGCGCTCCCCCGGCCCGCCGGTTTGGTCCGGAGCAGGCTCGCCCCGCACGACCACCGCGCGTCCGCGCGCACGGCGGGCGGCCTCGCTCATCTCCGCCTCAGTGATCTCGCCCTGCTCGGCCTCGAACGCCGCCACGAACTCATCCAGCGCACGCAGCCGCCGGTCATGGGCCACCTTCAGGCGCAGCGCCTCATTCACCCACGCGCTGACGCTGTCGGCCCGCCCCTGGGCGACCGCCTCCTGAGCCACCGCCACCAGGTCTGCGTCCACCGACGCCGACAACCGCTCCTTCGCAATCACACGAACATGCTACAACTATGCCACTATCGTGGTCACCAGCCGCCACGCGACGCACCCCATCCGCCAGCACCGGCCAACGCACGATCAGGCGAGAAAGCCCCTGCCTCCCACTCCGGGCTGGCCGTCCAGGCCAGGCGGCCAGTGGCCCCAGAGCCCTCCATTTGAACACCGACATATCCGTGCTCGGCAGAACCGGCCGGGCCGCCCCCGGACCGGGTATGCCGGAGACCTCGTTCCTCTGGTAAGAAGCGCATGTCCAGGCCGGTGGAGGGGATTGAGGCGATCCCCGGTCAGCCTCGCGCCGTGAGGTCGAGCGCGCAGCGGAGGGTGATGGGCGGATCGAAGCCCCGTCATGGGGCTGATAGCCATTGTGCGATGCGCTCAGCGATCACGATCGTGGGCAGGTTGGTGTTGGCGGCGGGGATGGCTGGCATCACCGATGCATCAGCCACCCACAGCCCGCTGATCCCGTGGACGGCGCCCCGGCGGGTGACGACCGCGCCGTCGCTGGGGCTGGGCCCCATTGCGCAGGTTCCCACCGGGTGGTGGTAGGAGCCCGCACGTGCCCGGATCGAGCGGGCCAGCCCGGCGGTGTCCTCGTCGCTGATGGCGGGGCCGGGGGCGAGCTCGGCGCCGGTGACGAATCCGGCGAGCGGCGGTGTGCGGCTGAGCGCGCGTGCGTGCAGGGTGGCCTCGATCATCCGCGCCATGTCCTCGGGGTGGCGCAGGTGAGCGATGTCGATGCGCGGTGGGTCGGCGGGGTCAGCCGAGCGCAGCCGCACCGATCCTCGCGAGCGGACCGACAACAGCCCGGTGACCAAGCCGAATACCGCGCCCGCCGGGATGGCGGGGTTGTCGAATGGCCCGGCGGCGAAGATGTGCAGGTCGGGTGGCCCGCCCGGGGCCGCCCGGCTGGAGCGCAGCGTGAGCATCTCCTGGAAGCGGGGCCCGGTATAGCCGGCTGAGGTGGGCAGGTCCACGGCGGCCAGTGGGTGGTCGGTGAGGTTGTGCCCGACCCCGGGCAGATCGGCGGCCACCTGGATGCCAAGATCGCGCAGTGGGGCGGCGGGACCGATGCCCGAGCGCAGCAAGATGGCCGGGCTGGCGTAAGAGCCGGCCGCCACTACCACCGTGTCAGCTTCGACGATCTCCCCGTCGGCGAGCCGGATTCCCCGGACCGTGGTCCCGCGCAGTTCTACCCGGTCGACGACGGTGTCGGCCCGGATGGTCAGGTTCGGCCGGCCGCGGGCCGCCGCCAGGTGCGTCAGCGCGGTGCTCATGCGCACCCCGTCACGCACGTTGCGGGGCCCTGGGCCGATGCCCACCGCGCCCGGCCGGTTGTGGTCGCCGGCCAGCGGGTGACCAGCGGCGGCGGCGGCCTCGGCGAAGGCACGCTGCAGCGGTGACAGCTCACCGGCCGGGGGCCGACGGATCGGTACCGGCCCGTGGCTGCCGTGCCAGTCGCCGCCGAAATCGGCGTCGGACTCGACGGCGCGAAAGACTGGCAGCAGATCAGCGAACGACCAGCCGGGATTGCCCGTGGCGGCCCAGCTGTCATAGTCCGCCGGCCATCCCCGCAGTGCGAAACACGCGTTGGTCGCCGAGCACCCACCCATCAGCCGGCCCCGGGGCAGCGGAACCGAGTGCCCGCACCCGCCCGGCTCGGATTCAAAACCCCAGTCATGGCTCAAGGCTGGCATCGATTCATCCGCGATATCGGCCGGAAGATCGGCTACCGCCGGATAGTCCGGCCCCGCCTCGGCCAGCAGCACACCACGACGCTCATCCGCGCTGAGCCGCGCCGCGAGCACACAGCCAGCCGAGCCCCCGCCCACCACGATGACGTCATATCCCATACCAGCCCCCGCCCCATATCCCATACCAGCCCCGCCCCCAAATCGTGGCCTCCGGCCACCACCCGCCCATCAGCAGTATGCGGGCGATCCCCGAGCACCACATAATGACCCGTTCGGGCACAGCCGAGGGGTGTCCAGGTAGTTCCTTGTACAGACTAGTTTGTGATGCTAACCTATTGTCTATGACAACCGAGGCCGCGTACCCGGGAGACGACCCGGACCGGCTGCTGTCGAACACGCGTGAACTTGCGCAACGGGTGCGCAAGGACCAGCGCGCGACCTGGTTCCCCCTCCTGGTATTCGCGGTACTGACCTTCGCCTCCATCCCCGTCCGGCGTTACAGCGGCCACCACCTGGACTGCCTGGCCGTGCCGAGAGTCTGTACGGTCTACTCCGACGCGGAGTTCGTGTACTGGCCGATCGCCCTGGTGCTGGCCTATGTGGCGATCGCGGCCTTCTACATCCGCCGGTCCCGGGCACGGGGCATCGGGACACGTGTGCGGCCGTACGCCATCGCCGGGATCATCATCGCGGTGGCGCTGACCGGTGTAGCGCTCTGGGAAGTGCACAATCCCCCGGCCCGCCCGCTGGGGCCGAACGGCTTGGCTTACCACCTGGCCAGCCCGGGGGCTGCCATCGGGCTCGCGCTGCTGGTGCTGGCCTGGGCAGAACGCAACCGCGCCCTGCTCCTGCTGACCCTCGCCTACCTGGCGGCCGTGCTCGTGCCCATCACCTTCGGCTGGGTCCAGCCCAACCCCCCCTGGTACGTCTATCCGGCCGTCTTCCAGGGCAGCGTGCTGCTGCTCGGCGGCATCGGCTTCGCGCTGGTCCAGCGGCCACTCCGGTCACCCGGACCATGACCCGCCATCCCGCTAACGGGCTCGACGACACCGTCCACCAGCGTGTCCGGCTCGGCATCCTCACCATCGCGCACGAGGCACGGCGAGTCGAGTTCAGCTACCTGCGCAACAACCTGGAGCTGACCGCAGGAAACCTCTCCCAGCACCTCGGCGTGCTGGAAAGCGCCGGGCTCATCACGATCGAGAAGGGCTACGCCGGAAAACGCGCCCGCACGTGGGTCACCCTCACCAAAGCGGGCCAGGCCGCCCTCGCTGAGGAGATCGCCCAGCTCAAGCTCCTGATCAGCCAGATCGAACGTACCGGCACCCCACCCGGCTAGCACGGGCGGCGACGGCGAACGGGATCGTTCGGCCGGAATGGCCTGCCATGCTGCACACATGTCCTTCCTGCCCAGCACGTCTGCCGAGGATGTCATCGGCCAGCCAGCACGCGCCCAGTTCGAGGCGTTCCTCGACGAGCACCGCAGCGATCTCAGCCATTGCCTGGACGGGCTGACCGAGGAGCAAGCACGCCGATCGCTGGTGCCGTCCCGGACCACGCTCCTCGGCCTGGTAAAACACGCGACCTTCGTCGAGAAGGTCTGGTTCGACGAAGCCATCACCCGACGGCCGCGCGCCGAGATCGGCATCCCCGCAACGCCAGACGAGTCGTTCATTCTCGACGACACCGACACGATCGCTTCCATCCGCCAAGCGCACCGCCAGGCCTGCGAGTCCTCACACCGCGCGACCGCATCCCTGGGCTTGGACGACATGGTCTACGGCAACCGGCGCGGCCCACTCCCGCTGCGCTGGGTCTACCTCCACATGCTGCGTGAGCTTGCCCAGCACTGCGGCCACGCCGACATCCTTCGAGAGCAGATCGTCAATCACGAGCCGCGCCCGTGACCGCACCGTAGGCGGACAGCTGCCCTTTGGCTATGCGGCAGACGGCCGCGGCCAGGGGCGCGGCCGCAACACACGCTCATGCATGAGACTGCACCGCGCCGAACCGGGCTGTTCTGCGCGTTCGAGGATCTTCCGGTCCATCCGCATGTCTCATCGGTCGGCATGACGGGCCGCTCCCGCACTGGCGTCCAAGCCGCAGTTCCGGTCATGTGGATAGCGGCTCAGGATGTCTGGGTCCCGGCGCTGCGCTGGTCCCGTACGATCGCTACTGCCTCTCGCTGGGTGAGCCCCGAACCGGCGGTGAACGCCTGATCGAACCGGCCCGCTCCTAGCCTCTGGCGGAGCTGGGCCACCAGTTCGGCCTCCACCCGCCGCACATGAGGCCAGGCTGGCAGGCCGACCCGCTGGCGCAGGCCCTCGGCCGCGCCTTTGAGCCGCGCCGCCCGCTCCAGGTCACCCTCTGCCAGCGCCAGCCGGGCATACCCGGCCAGGCACAGCGTCACGAACCGGGGGCTGCGGGCGGCCAGGCTCAGGTCCAGCGCCTCATCTATCAGCGCCCGGGCCTCATCGAGCCTGCCCCGCAAGACAGCCAGGATGCCCAGCTGCACCCGGGAGCCCGCGGCGAACCAGTCACCGCCGCACACCTCCGCCAGATCACGCGCCTCACGCAGGTGGTGCAGGGCATCGTCGTAACGGCCCAGCGCCATCTCCACGGAGCCGGCGGTGAACACGGCTATGGCCGTGAAGACGGGCTCGTCCTGGCCGCGGAGCTCCTCCAGCGAGGCTGCCGCCTCCCGCAGAGCCCCGTCCAGGTCGCCGGCGATCGGCAAGCTCCACGCCCTGGCCAGCTGGCACACCGCGCGCAGCAAGGGGTCCTGGATCCCGGGCAGCAGTGGTGCCAGGCGCCGGCCGGCCGCCAGCGCCGCCGTGTCATCCCCGGTGTCTGTGGCCATCACCGCCGCCACCCAGCCCAGCTCGGCGCGGGCCTGCAGGTCCAGCGGGCCAGCGGGCCGGTACTGCTCAACCCATGATCGGGCCTGGCCCTCAAGGTCGCGTTGCAGCCAGAAAAGCCACAGGACCCGGAACAGGTGCGGCAGCGGCCCGGGGTCATGGGCCAGGTACCAGCGCACCGCGGCGGCCAGGTTGCCCGCCTCGGCGTCCAGCCGTTCCAGCCACTCGCCCTGGCCGGTGTCGCGCAGTGGCCGGTCCGCCCGCTCGGCCAGCGCCCGGTAGTAGCCCGCGTGCCGCCGCCCGACCTGGTCGGCGTCGGGCCGGGCCGCCAGCCGCTCGGCCATGAACTCGCGCACGGTTTCCAGCATCCGCGACCGGGGCCCGAGCCCGGTGCTGTCGACATAGACCAGGCTGTGGCGGGCCAGCGCCTCCGACAGCTCCAGCGCCCGCTCCTCCCCCAGGCCCGCGACCTGGGCGGCGGCCTGGATGGTCCAGCCGTCCACGAATACCGCCGCGACCTCCAGCAGCGACCGCTCGGCGTCGGTCAGCAGGCCCACGCTCCACCCCACGGTGGCCCGCAGGGTGCGCTGCCGCTCGGGCAGGTCCACCGCGCCGGTCCCGAGCGCATCCAGTGAGGCCGCCAGCCGGTCCAGCAGCGCGGGCGGGTCCAGCAGCCGGGTGCGCGCGGCGGCCAGCTCGATGGCCAGCGGCAGGCCCTCCAGGCGCCGGCAGATCTCGGCCACCACCGCCGCGTTGCCCTCGGTGAGGGCAAAACCGGGCCGCACCGCGCGGGCCCGGTCCACGAACAGCGCCACCGCCGGCGAGGACTCCAGTTCCGCCAGCGGCACGGTGGCGGGACCGGCCGGCAGCGCCAGCGGCGGCACCGGGTACTCCCGCTCGGCCCGCAGCCCCAGCACCGTCCGGCTGGTGGCCACGATCACCAGCCGCGGGCAGCGGGCCAGCAGCTCGCCCAGGCCGGGGGCGGCCTGGACCACCTGCTCCAGGTTGTCCAGGATCAGCAGCCACGCGCCGTCACCGAACGTCTCGGCCAGCGCCTCCACCGGCGAGCTCGCCCGCGCCAAGTCGGCCCCCGCCATCCGGCCAACGGCGGCCGGGACCAGCCCAGGGTCGGTGACCGCCTCCAGCGGCACGAACACCGTGCCCGCGCCGAACCGGTGCCGCAGCCGCTCGCCCACCGCCACCGCCAGCCGGGACTTGCCGACCCCACCCGGCCCGGTCAGCGTCACCAGCCGCGCCCCGGAACGCTCCACCAGCGCGGCCACCTCGTCGATGGCCCGCTCCCGCCCCAGCAGCGACGTCATGCTCACCGGCAGCGGGCGCGGCGCACGGGCCCCCGCCGGCGACTGCGGCGCAGCTGCCGCGGCCCGGCCGGCCGCGGCGGCGAACCGCTCGCTCAGCAGCACCGCCAGGTCATCACGCACCAGCCGGCCCAGCTCAGCGGGGGTACGGAAGGGACGGTAGGACGCCGAGGCCTCCTCCTTGATGCGGGCCAGCAAATCAGCCAGGCGCGGCTCGCGGTCGGGCGCCGGCGCCTTGACATACAGCAGCCGGGGCAGACCGCCCGACAGCTCGAACTCCTCCTCCAGGCCCGAGACCCGCGCGCCGGGGACGAGCTGGCCGTACCGCTGCCAGTACAGCCCGATGAACACATCGCTTTGCGCCAGGTACGCCCGGTACAGCTCGGCCGGAGGGTAGGGCCGGGCGCCAAGCTCGAACATCACCGGGGTCAGCCGCAGCGCCGAAATGGCACGTGAGACAGCCCGCCGCTCCTCGGCCAGCTCACCCAGCGTGGAGCTGACGAACACCCGCAGCCGCCGGTCCGGGGTCCGGATGACCGCCTCATCCCGCGGCCCCCCGCTCACCGATCGCCCCTGAGCTGGCCCACCACGCATGTCTGCAATCAGCCTCCCCGGCCAGCAAACCCGCGTAAGCACCCGATCCGTCAGCCAGCACCGGCGGCCGCAGGCCACCAAGCGCCCAACGCGCAGCTACCCGGCCGATGCCACACATAACGCTGCGTTCTGGGGCGCATTCCTGATCACCTCCCCAAGCTCACGCGTGCGCTCCGGCTTGGCCATATGCCTGGGTGTCGGGCTGTGGTCCTTGCCGGGCGCTCGCCGTCCGTAACAAGTGCTGCCCCGCTCGCCCGCCAGCCCGCTCCGCATCTGCTCCAACCTGAGCCTGGTCAGGCACCCGCCGGTGCGACGATGCCCGTGCTCGCGGATCTTCCGGTAGATGGTCGCCTGGGACATGCCGAGCGCCTCAGCGGCCTCCAGCTCCACCACGTCATGAGTCGCCGCGGCCGCATCGGCCGACCAGCACCACGAGCTTCCCGCGCACGTGACCGTCCTCGCTGACGCGGTGCGCCTCCGCGATCTCGGCGAGCGGGAAGGTCTGCGCGACCGGGAGCGAGAAGCGCCCGGACTCGATCAGCTCGCCTATCTCGGCGAGCGCGTGGACCGCGCGGCCAGTGTCCCCGCTGCTGAACCTCACCCCGTGCTCCTGCGAGCCACCGAAGTCGGCGATCGTCACGACGTGCTCCGGGCCGCCCGCGAGCTCGATGAGCTCGGGCAGGACGCCGCTGCCGGCGACGTCGAGCGCCGCGTCGACGCCGTCAGGCGCGAGTGCGCGAACCCGCCCGGCCAGGCCCTCGCCGTAGGCGACGGGCTCGGCGCCCAGCGAGCGAAGGTACCCGTGGCTGGCGGGACTGGCGGTGCCGATCACGCGCGCACCGCGCACCACGGCGAGCTGAACCGCGGCGCTGCCGACGCTTCCGGAGGCGCCGTTGATGAGCAGCGTGCTGCCGCTCGCGGCGCCGAGCTGGTCGAGCGCGCGCGTGGCCGTCTCGATGGCGGCCGGCAGCGCGGCAGCGCCGGGGAAGTCAAGCGACGACGGGATCGGCGCATAGTAGGACAGCACCGCCAGCTCGGCCTGGGCCGCCCCCTCGGCGGAGAAGCCGAACACGCGATCGCCGACGGCCACGTCCGCAACGCCTTCGCCGAGCTCGTCGACGACGCCCGCCGCCTCGTGGCCCATGGTCTGCGGGAGCTCCCCATCCATCAGGCCCTTGCGCTTCTTCCAGTCGCTCGGGTTGACGCCGGCCGCGCGCACCGCAATCCGGACCTGGCCGGGACCCGGATGCGGATCGGGGAGATCCACGATCTCGAGGACCTCCGGGCCCCCGAACTGGCTGAAGCGGGCTGCCTTCACCATTCGCTCCGATCTCGACCCGGGGTGTCGCGTCCCCCGAGCGTGCCCAGCCCAGCGATCTTGGCGTGGCCATCAATGCTGCCAGACGGCCGTGGGTGCCTAAGCCCCCGCTGGGCGGCGCGCTGCCGGGTAACGCTGATCCAGCCAGGCGCCGATGCGCTCGATCGCCTGGTCCGCCTCGGGCAGCAGCCCGGCAAACGCCGGAAACACGTGCGGCATCTCATCCCAGATCTCGAGCGACACCTCAACGCCGGCTTCGCTCGCCCTGGCGGCGAGCCGGGTGGAATCGTCGAGTATCACCTCGGCGTCGCCGACGTGAATCAGCAGGGGCGGCAGCCCGCGCAGATCGGCGTACAGCGGTGAGGCGTAGGGGTGCCGCGGATCCGCGCCGGCCAGGTACAGCGCGGCGGTCTCGGGCATCCCCTCCGGCTTGATCATCACGTCGACCGCGGCGCGATTGCGCAGCGACTCGCCGGTGAGCGCGAGGTCGGTCCACGGCGACAGCAGCACCGCCGCAGCGGGCATCGGCTCCCCCGCGTCGCGCAGCGCCACGAGCGCGCCCAGGGCGAGCCCGCCGCCCGCCGAATCACCGGCGACGGCTATCAGCGCCGGATCGATGCCGCTGGTCAGCAGCCAGCGGTACGCCGCCAGCGCGTCCTCGATGGCCGCCGGGAACTGGTGCTCTGGCGCGAGCCGGTAATCGACGCTGAGCGCACGTGCCCGGGCGGCGCCCGACAGCAGCGCAACCAGATGCCGGAGGGTGGCGGGCGAGCCAATCTGGTACGCACCGCCGTGGAAGTACAGCAGCACGCGGCCCGGGCTAACGCCCGGCGCGGCAACCCATTCGGCCGGGACGCCGCCCGCGTCGACCCGATCGACCGCCGTGCCCGCAGAGGGCGAGGCGGCAACCGATGCCGTCGCCCGCCGGCGCTCGGCGATCGTCAGGCTGTCAAGGTCGGTGCCGCGGAGCAGCTCTCGCACCATCTGGAGTTCCTCACTCGCCATGAACTGGATGATGCTGGGACCGGTGCGGAGAAGGCAACGGGTTTAGCTGGCCTTGGCCTGGCCGCACCTGCGGCAACGCAGATGCGTTCCGGACCAGCTCAATGAGCGGCGCAGAACGGGCCGATCTGAGGCGGCGGGGAGTGCCGCCGGAGCGCCGAGGAAACGCAGGTCATCGGGGTTGGTCAGCCAGACTGCGTGCCGGTTAGCTCGTCGCCGAGGGTGATGACGTGGTCAACGAGCGCGTCCACGTCTGCCAGCCGGGTGTGGGGATTGATAAAGCAGGGCCGGATCGCCAGATGGCCTCCCACGACCGTTGAAGATGGTATCGAGCGGGTGGTGCGGCGTAGCCGCAGGAGGATCTCGGCGTTGACGTCGTCGCTGGCGGCGTAACGGAAACAGGCGATGGACAGCTCCGGCTCGAGCAGCAGTTCCAGGCGCGGATGCCGGAGGGCCCGCTGGGCCACGTGGCGGGCGAACCCGACGTGCCGTTCCACCCGGGCCGCGACACCGGCGCGGCCCAGTTCGCGCAGCACCGCCCAGGCCAGCACGCCGCGGCTGGGTGCGGACAGCTCGATACCCATGTCCATGTAGGGGACCCCGATGCTGTCGAACTGGACGACCGCATCATGCTCCTCAGAGGAGAAGGAGCCCTCCAGGTAGGCGGCTGCACCTTGGGCGAACGTCCGCAGCAGCAGCCCGGCGTCCCGGACGTAGGTAGCCGCGCAGCCAACCCCGGTGGCCAGCCATTTGTGCGGGTCCACGATCACCGAGTCGGCGTCGGCAACCGCGGCGAAGGCGGGGCGCAGCGTGGGTGAGGCAGCGGCGATCAGCCCGTAGGCGCCGTCGACGTGGAACCAGGCGCCGTGCTCGCGGGCGACCTCCGCCAGCTCGCCCAGCGGGTCAATCGCCCCGGTGTCGGTGGTGCCGGCGGTGCCCACCACCGCCACCGGGATCACGCCGTCACGCTCATCCTCGGCGATGGCGGCCCGCAGCGCCGCCACGTCGATCCGCTGCCGGGCGTCACACGCAATGTGCCGGGTCCCGGCCCGGCCCAGCCCGAGCACGGCGGTAGCCCGCTGGATGGTGTGATGCGCCTGCCCGGACGCGTAGACCCGGGCCCGCGCTCCCGGGGGCAGGCCGTCCTGGGAGACATCCAGGCCGCGCCGCTCGAACGCCCACTGCCGGGCTGCCCCCAGCGCGACCAGGTTCGCTGTCGAGCCGCCGCTGGAGAGCACCCCCTGGTGGGCGGCTGGGATGCCGCACAGCTGGGCCACCCAGTCCAGCGCCACCCGCTCAAGAGTGTTGAAGACCTGCACCGCGTACCGCTGGCTGCCGGCCGCCGCCGCGGCCAGCCAGGCCGCCACAGCAGAGGTGGTCGGCCCGGTCGTAATGAAGCCGCTCCAGCCCGGCTCGCTAACTCGCGCACCGTTCGGGATGACCACTTCGGCCAGGTCTGCGGCAACGGCCTCGATCCCGCCGCCGACCTCAGGCAGGGGTACGTCCAGGCGGGCCAGCCAGCCAGGCCGTCGGCGTGCTGCGTCGTCACGGCCGTCATACCGCCAGAACTTCTCGATCGCCGGCAGTATCCGCTCCACGGTTGCCGTCAGCTGCCCCAGCTCAGCGGGATCACAGCCTTGCAGCGCGGCTGCGGAGTTCCTGGAATATGCGTTCATCACACCCCCACTCCTCGTGGCCAGATAAGTCCCACAGGTACCCCGAGGTCAACTCATGAGCTGGCCGGTGCCCTTCGGTTCAGGGGCAGACCCGGGTGTACGGCTGCCGGGGGAGGTATCGGGTCCATTCCGCACGGGTCAGGTTGCGTCCGGCGACCGTGCAGGCGCGTCGTTCCCAGCCGGCGAGCGAGGTCGGCCAGGTGAAGCCGTTGCCGTGGTCGTCAACGGCGAGCAACTCCTTGCCGCCGGGCTCGAACGCGGCGCTGGTAGCGGCACCCTGCTCGGTGTTGAGCGTGGCGCCTTCCTGCTCAAGCGTTGGGCTGGACCACAGCTTGACCGTTCCGTCCTGACCACCGGTGGTCGCGAACCGCTGGCCGGCCGGGTCGAACGTGATGCTGGTGACCGGGCCGGCGGCTACGGCCACCGGACCCGCGATCTGATCGCCGGTGGCCGGGTTCCACAGCTGGACGATCCCGCCCCGGGTGCCGGTCGCGAGGGTCCCGTTGGGGGCGAACGCCAGCGAGTCCGACTCGTTGGCGCCGAACGGATGAAGCGTCCGCCGGACCTGGCCGGTCGCGGGGTCGAGGACCACCACGCTGCCATCCGGGCGGCTCGCGGCCAGCAGCTTCCCGTGGCGGGAGAACGCGAGAGCACCGGAGAGACCGAGGCCGGTTCCGAGGTCGATCTGCGGCACGAGTAGCGTGCCGCTGCCCGCTCGCCAGATCGCCAGCGCGGCAAAGTGGACGCCGTATTGCGACAGGTAGCCAGCCACAATTCCTTGTGTGTCCGTCCGGCTGCTGTCGCTGGCGGCGAGGAACTGGCCGTCGGGGGAAAACGCGAGGGCTTGGATCGCCTCCGGTGCCCCCGGCACCGCGTACAGGCCGGTCAGGGACCGCACCGGCCGTGGCGCCCCGTCCACGCGCCAGAGCTGCACGAGGCCGGAGTAGCCGGCCACGGCCAGGACCGGCTGGGTGGGTGACCATGCGAGCGCCGTGATCATGGTGCCCTTTGGCGTGATCGTGAACGACGCCCGCTGCTGCAGCGTGCGGACGGAGAACAAGCCGACGGTGGAGGTGCCGAGCCGGACGGCGAACGTGCGGCCATCGGGCGAGACCGCGAGGGGCGGCGCGGGCGGCAAGACCGTCCGGCAGCAAGGCGATCCCCGGCCGAGCGGGAAGTCCCGCCCGAAGCTCCGATCGCCGGTCAGGTCCCATTCGAGCAGGACGCCGCCGAGCGAGGATGTGTAGAGCGTGGTTCTGTCCGGGCTGAACGCGACGTATTGCACCTGCTCCCCCGGGGTCGTGAAGACCTTAGCCGAGCTTGCGGTCCGCGGATCCCAGACGATCACCTTGTCGGTGCCCGTGCTCGCGACCGCACGCCCGTCAGGCGAGTAGGTGAGGCTGGTCACCGCGCCGCTGCGTGCGCCGGTTCCAGGGCGCGCGTGACCGGTCGAGGGGTCGGCGAACGACACCTGCCCGGTTTGTGAGCCGAGGGCGATCGTGCCGCCATCCGGGCTGATCGCCGCGGCGGACGGCGCCGTCGGCGCCGGTGTGATCGTGACCGAGCTCAGGCGACGGATAGAGCCCGCGTCGAACGTTCTGACGCTATGCGCGTCGACGACCAGCAGGCGGGCACCCCCGTCGGTCAGCCTCACCGCGAGCGCCGCTCGGGGGTCGATCCGTGTCGTCGACAGCCGCCGCCCGCTTGCCAGGGACCAGTGGGCGAGGTAGGTGGCCCCGGGGGCCTGGGCGAAGCTGCGGGTGAGGTCGTAGACGCGGTATACGCAGTAGGCCGTGCGCCCGTCCGGCGCGATCAGGATGGCTGCGTGCGCGATGTCCGGTGTCAGCCGCGCGGTCTGGATGGGATCAAACGTGAGCGTGGCGAGCCGCGCGAGCGTATGTGCGTCGCGCACCACGATCGACGGCAGCAGGCTATCGGTCGGGTACGCAAGCAGCGATCCGTCACTCGAATACACCGGTGGCTCCACCCCACCGAAATGAGTCAAGGGCGCTCGTTGCCGCGCGCGCGTGTGCGGGTCGTAGAAGCGGATGTCACCCAGGCTCACGTGAGGATGATCGTTGATCCCGTACTCGTTGATCAGGAAGTGGCTAACCGCGAGCGTGCGGCCGTCCGGGCTCACTGCCAGCTGTGACGCCAAGCCGACCGGCAGCGCGGAAGTGCCGATCACCGCCGGGTCACGCTGCAGCGTTGCCAGCAGCGTCCCCTCCGTCTGCGGCGAGCGATCGAGATTGACCGCCTCACGTGCCAGCAGCAACGCCCGATCCAGCCGCGGGTCGTTGGCCGCCTGCGCCTGGAGCTGCCGGGCCAGCGCCACCCGGGCGTTGTTGCTGGCACGTTCCTGGTTGATCAGCGCGGCCACGCCCCCGGCGACCGCAACAAGCAGCAAGGCAGTGACCGCCGCGAGCACCATCCGCAGCCGGCGCTGCGCGCGCCCGGCCACGGCCTGGCTCGCGTCGAGGAAGGCCCGCTCGGTCTGGTTGAGCTCCTTCTCGCGCGCTGCCCGCCACTCGAGCGCCGCGGCCAGCCGACCGCCCCGGTATACGTCGGCGGCGTCCCGCCCACGCTCGTCCCAGTCGCCCGCGGCGGCGGTCAGGTGTGCGTGCAGGCGGCGGCCGATCCGGTCCTCCTCGAGCCAGGCGCGGTAACGCGGCCATTCGCGCAGCAGCGCCTCGTGCGAGAGCTCGACCTCGCCGTCGCTGACGGTCAGCAGGCGGGCGTCGGTGAGCTCGGCCAGGACGGGGCGCGCGCCGGGGATGCGCTCCAGCTCACTGAGCGGCACCCGCCGGCGGGCCAGCGTCCCGTTCTCGCCGCTGGCCAGGCGCAGCAGCAGGCCGCGCGCGATCCGCTGCTCACCGTCACCGAGCCGGTTGTAGGCGTTTTCGGCCAGCCGGGCGACGGCGCCGCGCACGCCGCCGCTGGCCCGGTAGCTGCCGTAGCGCAGCACGCGCCCGTCGCGGGATCGCCACAGCTCCAGCAGCGTGGTCGACAGCAGCGGCAGCCCGCCGGGCTCCCCGGCCACCTCGGATACCAGCGCCTCGACCAGCGGGCGCTCGACCTCGAGCCCGGCGCGGGCGGCCGGCTGCTCGATCGCCCGCGCCAGCTCGCTGCGGTCCATCGGCCCGACCAGCAGATGGCTGGCGCTCAGCAGCGCGGCCAGCTGCGGGTAGGAGGCGAGCCGGCCATAGAAGTCCGCGCGCAGCGACACCACCACCAGCGCACGCCGCTCAGGATCGCCCGCCGCGGCCGCCAGCTGACCGGCGAACGCCACGCGCTCACCCTCGTGCTCGCACAGGGTGAATAGCTCTTCCATCTGGTCGACCGCGATCACGAGCCGCTCACCGGGCGCGAGCTGCCCGAGCGCCCGGCCAGGCCCGTCACCGGCCAGGGCGCGGCTCAGCTCGGCCTCCGGGTGGGCGCCCGGCCGGAGCAGCACCTGCCGCCACCCGGCACTGCCCGGCAGTGAGCCCGCGCCGAGCGCGGGCAGCACCCCGGCGCGCAACAGCGAGGACTTGCCGACTCCCGAGGAGCCGAGGATCCCGGCCAGCGGCGACTCCACCAGCCGCGCGAGCAAGTCCGCGACCAGACGCTCCCGGCCGCAGAAATACTCCGCGTCGGCGCGATCGAAAAACGCCAGCCCCTTGAACGGGCAGACCCCCAGGGACACGCCGCGAGCCGTTGTCGCATGCGGCGTACCGTCCAGGGACGCGTCGTGCCCGAGGATCGACCGTTCCAGCTCTTGCAGTAGGCGGCTGGGCTCCAGCCCCAGCTCCTCTCGCAACAGCTCGCTCGTCTGCCGGTACACGGCCAGCGCGTCAGCCTGCCGGTCAGTGCGATACAGCGCGAGCATCAGCTGGCCGCGCAGCCGCTCCTGCAGGGGGTTGGCGGCGATCAGCGACTCGATCTCGCCGATCAGCTCACCGTCGGCTCCGAGCGCCAGATCGGCCTCGATCCGGTCCTCCAGCGCCGCCAGCCGCGCTTCCTGCAGCCGTGCAATCGCAGCCTGCGCGAACCGCTCATACGCGAACTCGGTAAGCGGCTCTCCCCGCCAAAGCCCAAGCGCCGAGCACAGCCGCTCTTTCGCGCGGGCCGCATCGCCGCCGGCCAGCGCCTGCCGCCCCTCAGCGCGAAGCGCCTCGAACCGAACCGCGTCGACCTGCTCGGGCGCGACCGCCAGCCGGTAGCCTCGCCCCTGCGTCACGATCACACCAGCGCCCAGCGCCTTACGCAGGTGCGACACATACACCTGCACAGTCTTGGCGGCGGCCGTCGGGGCACGTTCGCCCCACAGCTCATCGATCAAACGATCGGTCGAGACCCGCTCGCCGCGGTTAAGCACCAGCACCGCGAGCAACGCCCGCTGCTGCACGGCACCGAGCACCACAGGCTCGCCCTCCCGCGCCACCTCCAGCGGCCCAAGTATCCGGAAATCCACGGCTGGCCCCCACGGCGCCTGGCCCCCACAGCGCCCTAATTCGCGAATTTACCACCGGCCTGCCCGGCGGCCAGCGGTAACGCTGCTGGCCACCGGGCGATCACGCGTCCCCACCGGTCAGGACCGGGCATAGCCCCCGGCCGCGAAGACATCCATCTCCACGTTGCTGTAGCGGGCGCCCGCAGGAAGGCGGTAAGAGAGCGCCTGCCACTGCTGTGCCTCGGCCCTCCTGATTCCCGCCAGCTCCGCCGGCCGCAGCCGCGGCAGGATCGGCAGCACCGCATCCGGGTTGCCCCCGTTGTCGGCAGCCGCGCTCGCCGACCGGGCACCAGGCAGAGCGCCAAGCGCCGGGGTAGCGCTCTGAGCAGCCGCCACGACCGCCGCGCCCCCCAGCACAAGCGCGATCGACACCTTGACTGAACGATTGATAGGCATTTGCGCCTCCCGATGTCCCCGAACCCCCGGCGGGATCGGATTCACCCCAACCGTCCAACTCACCGGCGAATAGCTGGTTAGGTGCGGTAAGCCAGCGGTAAACGCGGCAGATCCTGGCGCCCTGGCCGACCGGTTACCCCGGGCTTGGCAGTCCATGGCAGGACCCGCGTCAACCGAGCGGACCGGCGGCGTGAGCGGGCCGCAGCCCGCAAGGACGGGTCGTTTGCGGTTAACCACCAGGTCCGCCGCCAGCACGGATCGGGTGGGTGAGGCAGCTCGCCGCCTACCTTCCGGGGCATGGCGCGCCCCATCCGCATAGCGCCAGGTCCTCGGTGTTCTTGATGTAATCCACCAGCGTGGCCCGGGGCATGAAGGCGGCCACGCTGCCGGCTGGGATGGCCAGCAGAGGGGAGGCGCCGGGGGTGAAGGCGAACCGGTAGGTGACACAGCCTCCGGGGAAGGTGTAGAAGCGCAGGCCGGTGAACTGCGGCCGCCGGGTCAGCGGGCGCTCGAACCGCCGGGTGCCTGGCTGGTCGGAGGGGATCTGCCGGGCGCCGGAGGTGTCACAGGCCGCCGACAGGGTGATGGTCACCGCCTGGTCGCCGGCCTGGTCGGAGTTCAGCCAGAACCGGGCGTGCCCGCTGGCGATCTCGGCACCACCAACATGCCAGCCCGAGGGAAGTGCTGCGATGCAGGGCACCATCGCCGCCGACGGGACGGCCTGGGCCGCGAGGATCACCGAAGGGCCGGTGCCGCAGCTGGGAGGGTCGACGCCCAGGCTCTTGGGACCTGGGATGAAGGCCGTAACGGTGACGAACGCAGCGCCGGCGGTGACGGCGAGTGTCGCGGCGGCCAGGGCGACCCGCCGGGCACTCCAGCGCTGCATGATGATCGGAGGCCGGTGAGGGGCGAGGGCGCGGAGTTCGCCGAGCAGGTCACGCGGATCGCGTCTCATGAGGGCGCGCAGCTGCGTGGGGCTGGCGACCCCGCGAGTGGCGGCGAACGCCTCAGAGAGTTCACCGGGGGTGAAATAGGCCAGCGCCCGCCGGTAGACATGTTCCGAATTGGTGCGCACCGCGAGCACCAGCATCATGTTGCCCAAATCGACCGCTTGCCGCCAGGGCGAGGGGCGGACCTGGATGAAAGCCACGTCGATCAGCAGCAGTTCGCCGTCGCGGACCATGAGGTTGCCCGGCTTGATGTCGCGGTGGGCGATCCCGGCGTCCCACAGCTTCCGGATCAGCGCCAGCCCCTGGTCGATGATCGCGTCGTCCACCTCGGCCTGGCCGATTTCGGCGGCGCCGGTGAAGAACTCGGTGACAAGCAGGTACTCACGCTCGGGCGTGATCTCCACGATGCCGTAAGGCCGGGCCGTGCGGACCCCGGCGTCGTGCACCAGGCGCAGGGCGTAGTCCTCGTATTCGGCCAGGCGCCGCACCGTCTGGAAGGGTGCCTCGTCCTCCAGGGTGCCGTACAAGATGGTCCGCCCCAGCTTGTACCAGCGGTCGGCGCGGACGTGGCCCTTGGTGTAGAGCTTGGCGAACACGAACTTATCGGGGCCGCCCTTGACCCGCAGCCGCAGCGGGGTAGAGCCCGCCGACGACGCCAGGCCGACCGGCTTGATCTCGGTCACCTCCAGCCCGAGCTCGTCGCGCATGGCCTGGCGGATCGCCTGGCCCCGGCGGCCGGTCACGTCCACATGCGCGGTGCGGCCGCGCCGGTACACGACCGGGAACACCTGGTTCGGGGTGAAGTAGCGGAACGCGGTGACCGCGATCGCCACCGCAAACGCCGCGCCGAGCAGCACATCTCCGGGGTGATCGACGCCCAGGTACAGACGGGCCAGGGCGAACACGGCGACCATGGCGGCCACCGTCGCCTTGGTGCAGGAGCGGGCGCGGCCGGGCACGGCCAGGCAGTAGACGACGCCCATCAGGCAGAAGGTGAGAACCGCCACCGGTGGTGACGCGCCCGCATACCCGATCCAGCCGCCGATGATCGGCACCCCATACGGGCGTGGCCTGGACAGGCCAAAATAGATCCACGTCCCGGCATAGTTCAGCACTACCAGGCCGCCCACGAACACCAGCAGGTGCCGCCAGCGACGGAACGCCATCGTCAGGGCGACCACCGACAGGCCGAGCACGCTGGCCCCCCAGCCAGAGCCCGCCACATTGATCCCCCTGGCCACATCGGTCAGCCACGGCGTCCGTGTCCGCGCCAACTGGCGCAGCACCCACGTGCCGGCCCGGTCATCAACCCCCAGCCATGGCGTGTGCTGCGTGACCACGAACGCGGCCGCGAGGACGATTGCCGCGAGGGCCAGCCAGGCGGCCGTGGTGACGGTCACCGGATGCGGCAGCGGCGGCGGCTCTCCGGTCGGTCGGCGCCGAAGGCGAGCCCGGCCGGCAGCCGCGCCCGGCAAGCCGGCGAGGCCACCCCCGTCCGCCACCCGTACCGCCCTATCGCTCAATCCGCCTCAGCTCCCTATCTCGGTCGCGAGCTCGCTACCGGACCGGTGCGTTCGACGGCTTGCGCGAGGGCGGTGCGTGTTGTGACGCCTACCTTGTGGAAGATGTTGCGCAGGTGGGTCTCGACGGTCTTCTGGCTCAAGAACAGTTCCGCGGCGATCTGCGGGTTGGTCTTGCGGTCGACGACGAGCCGGGTCACCTGGAGTTCGCGTCCGGTCAGCGACCGGATGCCTGCCCCGTCGGCGGTGCCTGGCCGGCTACGCCGGTGGATGTGATGTCCGAGCTTTCGCAGCTCCCGTTCCGCGCTTTGCCGGTAGCGCCACGCGCCGCAAGCGTCGAGTGCGGCCGCCGCGCGCTGAAGTTCGGCCACGGCACGATCCTTTTCGCCGGATTCGGCGAGCGCCCGGCCCGCGATCGCGCGCGACAGCGCGGCCTCGATTGGGGCCCCGGCAGCGTCGGCCACATCGGCCGAGGCCAGCGCCCGTTCCGCGGCGTGGGCAGCGTCACCGGCATCGAGCGCGACGGCGGCGGCGGCGCGGCCGGCCCACGTGGCGGCGAGGGGGAGCTGTACGGCCGCCGCCATCACCTCGGCCAGGGCCGCCGCCCGCCCAGCCTCGCCGGGGCGATCGAGGGCCAGCCAGCACCGGGTGAGCAGCTCGAGGAAGTACGCCCTCCAGCCGCGTGGAATGAGCGTCAGCTCCTCACCACCGGCACGGCCGAGGAGCAGCTCGATGGCCCGGTCGGGCTGCCCGGTCTCGAACAGGACGCCGGCCAGCCTCGCCGCGGCCCAAGCTGTGACGAAACCTTCGTCGAGGTCACGCGTGAGTTCGACGCTCTCCTCTGCGGTGGCGAGCGCGATGTCCAGGTCGCCGGCGGCGAGTGCGACAACGGACCGGTTGAAGAGGTTCCCGGCAAGCGTCGGCGGCGACCCGAGCAAACGCCCGGCCTCGATGGCACCGTCCAGGAGCTCAGCCGCCTCGGCCAGCTTGCCACGCACGTACCAAACCCGGGGCAGGACAGGATAGAGGCGGTGCAAGGGATCCCCCTGCCCACTCGCGCGAGCGAGCCCGAGGGCACGACTCGCGTGCGCGTCGGCCTCGGCGTAGAGGTCCAGATAGACCTCGGCGATGGCGAGCCAGCCCGCCGCGTCCGGGCGGAGCGAGAGCTCCTCATCCGATAGCTCGTCCACGAGCGCGGCGGCTTGGGCATGCCGGGATCGAGCGATCTCGGCCGGACCGGTCATGGCGTCGGCGAACGCCGGCATGACGGCCGCCGCGGCAATGAGGGCGGCATCTCCGACTTCCTTCGCTGCGCTTACCGCAGGCGCGGCCCAGTCGCGCATCGCCTCATATCTCGAGCGGTAGAACTCGTTCAGCGTCAGCTCGATCAGCAACTCGACGCGCTCGACCGAGGCCCGCTCCGGGAGGAGGCGAAGCGCCCTCACCAGGCGGGCGTGGGCGTGCTCGTAACGCCCGAGGAAACGCTCAACGCTGGCGCACGCCGTCGCGACGGTGGTGTTGAGCGCACCCGGCTGTCCCGGGACGAGTGCCGCCGCCTCCAGCGCCGCCTCATGACTATCGGTGAAGAGGCCCGCTGCCGCCAGCGCCCAGGAACGGGCGAGCAGAAGCTCAACGCGGTCCTCCGCCGGCGCGGTCTGTGGCAGGAGCCGCAGCGCGCCCCCGAACCACCGGGCCGCGCTTCCCGGCGCGAGGCGTGCTGTGGCCTCGCCGGCCTCACGCAAGACGGCAACGGCGGCGAGGTCGCCCTGGCGCGCCGACCGCTCGACGTGGTGAGCGCGCGCCGCGGCGGATGCCCCCCGCGCCGCGAGTGCCTCCGCGCACCGCTCGTGCGCCCCAAGCCGCCAGCCGCCACCGGTCGCCTCGTAGACAGCCCGCCGGACGAGCGGGTGGCGGAAACGGAAGCGCCGGGGCACGTCGGTGGTACGGATGAGGTCAAGCCCCAGGAGCTCGTCGACTGCATGCATCCCCGCCGCCTCAGATGTGGCGGCGGCCGCGGCCGCCAGCTCTGGCTCGAATGGATCGCCCGCCACGGCAGCCCCCTCGAGCACGAGGCGCCCGATGTCGGACAGCAGTGTCAGCTCTTCGGCCAGCGAGGCGGTGACTGCCGCGGGCACATCGAGCCCGGTCAGTGAGATCTCAGGAGCAGAAGCGAATTGAGGCGTGCCCGCGGGCGACCGGGCCAGCTGCTCAAGGTAGAAGGGGTTTCCCCCGCCCTCCTGGTAAAGGAGCGCGGCGCGGGCCACGTCGAACCGCTCGCCCAGCAGCTGCCGGGCCTCATCGAGCGTAAGAGCGCCAAGGTCGACCCGGGTCACCGCCGCGCAGCGGTGCGCTCGCTCCAGCGTGACTGCCAGGCGCTCCGGGGTTTGCCGGGGGCGGAGCGCCACGGCGATGAGCACAGCCGCGGCGGGCTGCCGGCGCAACAGCGCGCCGAGCAGCTCGGCCGATGCCGAGTCTGCCCAGTGGAAGTCGTCAAGGACGAGGACGAGAGGCAGGGTCTGTGCGAGATGCTCGAGCAGCGCCCGCACCGCACGGTGGCTGCGGTAGCGCTCGTGCTGGGGCGATACCTGCTGGCCGTCGGCCAGGGCCGACAGTGACGGGAAGATCTGCGCGAGCTCCGCCTGGACGGCGTCGTCGAGTACGGCGAGCCGGTCCGGCTCCAGGCCCGCGACGTATTCGTCCAGCGCAGCAACGAACACGGAGAACGGCAGGTCGCGCTCGAACTCCGCCGCCGCACCGGACAGAACGAGGTGCCCGCGCGCCCCGGCGCGAGCGGCGAGCTCCCTCAGTAGCCGCGTCTTGCCGATCCCGGGTTCGCCCGCCAGCTCGATCGCGCCAGGACAGCCTCGGTCCACCTCGTCGAGGATCCGCTCGAGCGAAGCGAGCTCGTCGGCCCTCCCCACGAAGTGCCCGGTAAGCAGAGTCACACCCTCCTGTTTCGCGTGCTCAGGCGGCACCGGGCGCTGAGGCCACCCATGGGCCGCCGGCCTTCCTTTACCTCCTTTTACTGAGACTCGCCCCTTGAGCCCGGGTGGCCAGGGGCCGAAGGGCCTGGGGACGCAGGGCTGAAGGTCCTGCAGCCGGGCCCGGGTAGGCCAGGGTCGCCGGGCGAAAGCAGGGTCAGGGTCCGGCTCAGGGTGATCCCCCGATGTCAGGACGGGCGGCGCGGCGGCATGTTGGGCCCATGGCCCGCTACCTGCTCCACCACCGCCACGAGCCGGACGAGTGCGGCGTGGTGTTCGCCTCGTTCAAAGGACACGACAGCCCGCTTCGCCGCCGGCCGACCCTGGCCTCGTGCCGCACCGGCGGGCACGCGATCTGGTGGACGGTCGACGCCGACAGCGAAGCGGATGCGCTCCGGCTGCTGCCGTACTACGTGGCCGAGCGCACCATCGTCACCAGCGTCAGTGAGGTCCAGATCCCATGACCAGCGGCGCACAGCGACCGGGCGAGCCGTCCGAGGACAACGGGCAAGGACGGAGCCACCGCCATCGGGAGAAGAGGCGGAACCGACGACAGCGGAGGGAACGGAAATGGCCGCAGAGCAGGGCAAAGACACACCGGCCGGCGAGGTGCCGGCGCTGAACATCGAGCGGGTCTACAGCACCACCATCCCGGCCGACGAGCTCGCCCGGGCGCTGGCCGGCCACTTCCGCGCGAAAGAGTTCGAGGTACAGGTCTTCCGCACCAGCGGTGACCGCACGGCGATGCAGGCGCGCAAGGAGAGCCTGTGGCGCAACCTGCTGGGGGTCGCCTACGCGCTGACCGTGGTCTTCACCCCCGGGGAGGGCCAGCTGAGCATCGGCCTGGGCGGCCACGAGTGGGTCGATTCGGCGATCAGCGGGGCGATCGGCCTGGTCGCGGTCCCGCCGGTGCTGCTGGGCACCGCCTACGGCATCTGGAAGGAGAACCAGCTGGACAAGGAGGTCTGGCAGGTGATCGAAGAGCGGGTCAGCGCGCCAACACAGGCAGGCCCGTGAGATGCCCACAGACGGCGGGCACTTCGTGCCAGGTCACGGCCGGCCTTGGCCCTGAGCGTCAGAGCAGGAGGTGACGGCGATGTATGTGATCCGCGAGCGCATGTTCCGCCTCGGTGAGGACTCCGATATCACCGACCAGGCGGGACGGCCCGTTCTGCACGTGGACGGCAAGGTGCTGAGCCTGCATAACCGGCTCATCCTCACCGATCCGGCGGGGCGCGAGGCCGGGCAGGTGCGCCGCAAGCTGGCCGCGCTCCGCCCCACCTACGAGATCACCATCGACGGCAAGGACGTGGCCGAGGTGCGCAAGCACCTGTTCACCCCCTTCGGCGAACGGTTCACGATCGACGTCCGCGGCACCGGCGACATGCAGATCAGCGGGGACCTGCTGGACCACGAGTTCACCATCGAGCGGGACGGCCAGACGGTCGCGGCCATCTCCAAGCGCTGGCTGAGCATGACCGCGAGCTACGCGGTCGACGTCGCGCCCGGTGAGGACGACGTGCTGATCCTGGCCAGCGTCCTCGCGCTGGACCTGGCGATCGACGCCGAACACGACCACTGACAGGAAGCAGAACGGAGGAGCCATGCAGAGCATCAATCAGGCCACGGCTGAGTTCCTGGCCAGCAAGCGAGTGGCGGTCACGGGGGTGTCCCGCACGCCCAAGACCCACGGGAGCAACAACGTGTACCGGCGGCTGCGCGAGCGCGGCTATCAGGTCTTCGCGGTCAACCCGAACACCGGCCAGGTCGAAGGAGACCGGTGCTACCCCGATCTGAAATCGATCCCGGGCGGGGTCGATGCGGTGGTGATCGGAACCCGGCCCGAGATCGCCGAGGACACCATGCGCGAGTGCGCCGAACTCGGCATCAAGCACGTGTGGATGCACCGGGGCCCTGGCACCGGCAGCGTCTCCGAGGCGGCCACCGGCTACGGCCGGGCCCACGGCATCACCGTGATCGACGGCGGCTGCCCCCTCATGTTCGGGCCCACCGCCGATCTCGGGCACAAGATCATGCGCCTGGTGTACGCCGGGCACGTGCCCAAGCAGGTGTGAGCCAGCGCCGCCCACGGACGGGTGCGCGCCATGTCCAGAAGAGTTGGGAGAAGGCGATGAGTTTCAACAAGAGTCTGCTGGACCGTTACGTCGAGCGGTACAACGCGGGCGATCTTGACACCGTCATGGATCTGTACGCCGAGGACGCCGTCCAGCTGATGCCCGATGGCATCTTCAAGGGCCGCAGCGCGATCCGCGAGCGCCTCGCCCGGGATCTGACCGCGTGCTCGGATGTCGCCCACACCGTGAGGAGCTTCGTCGAGCAGGGCGACTCGTTCGCCGACGAGTGGACCTTCGCGGGAACCCACACCGGCCCGTTCCTGCTGCCCGACGGCACCCAGATACCTCCCACCGGCAGGCGGGTGGAGATCATGGGCATGGAACTGGTGGTGGTGCGCGACGGGAAGATCATCATCGACAACCTGTACTACGACACCATGGCCATCCTGGCCCAGTTCGGTCTCCTCCCGCAGGGCGCGACGTGACGGCGGGGACACCCCGCCACCCTGCCCGCCCGCCGCCCGGTTGCTGTCAAGACTGACAGGTGAGCTGGGTACGTGCTGGGCACCCGGCTGGCCTCCGGGCGCGGCGTCTCGGTAGTTCACCCGACGTAGCCACCGGGGACGAGCGCCGCGGCCACAGGCAGACGGCGGATCTGCCGTAGTTCACCCGATAGCCGCCCGGCGCTGGCCGATCTTAACGTCAAGGCATGTCACATGCCACGAAGCCGGCCCACTGTGTGGCGGCCGGCCCGCCCGTTGCCCCCAGATCGCCGCTCCGCTGTATCCCCCACTGGCTGCGGCCCGGCTGGAGGCGCCTGCTCGGTCACCGGCCGCGGCCCGCGGTGAAGGGCGGGCCCGTAGCGCTGCGCGACGGGTCGAAGGTGCTGATACGGCAGGTCCAGCCCGCTGACGCCCTGCTCTTGGCCGACGGCTTCGCCCGGCTGAGTCCCCAATCCCGCCGGATGCGCTTCCTGACGACGAAGAAGGAGCTGTCGCCCGCCGAGTTGCGCTACTTCACCGCCGTCGACCACCACGACCATGAGGCGCTCGGCGCGCTGAACCAGGCCGACGGGCGCGGCGTGGGCATCGCCCGCTATGTCCGGCTCGCCGAAGACCTGCAAGCTGCCGAAATTGCCGTCACCATCGTCGACGGCTGGCAGGGCCGCGGGCTGGGCACCGAGCTGCTGACCCGGCTGGTCGGCCGCGCCCGCGCCGAAGGCATCCACCGCTTCACCGCGCTGGTCGCCGATGACAACGTGGCGATGGCCGGGCTGCTGCGGAACATGAGCGCCAGCCTTGTCGGCCGCAGTCCCGGCACCGTCGAGTACGAGATCACACTGATGCCCGCCGGGAAGAGCACAACCACACCACCAGCCACGGGCCTGTGCCAGGACCGTGTTCGAACGCCGTGCTGACTGCCCGGGCTTGCCGCGGCGGCCCCGGTGCATGACCCGCGGTGAGATCCGGCACGTCGACGGCCCCTTCGGACGGCCGCGGTGCCGCCTGGGGCGGCGGGTCCGCGGAACTGGCTGGGTGATCGGACGCTGGCTAGAGTCGCGATATGCCGCAGATCCATGTTGCGCGTCTCGGGCGGGCGCAGCAGAGAATCGCCGGGGCTGGCGCGGATGCCGCGCTGATCACCAGCCCGGCCAACGTCCGGTACCTGTCCGGCCTCGTCAGCTCGAACGCAGCGCTCTTGCTGCCAGCCGACGGCCCGGCCGTGCTGAGCACCGACTCACGCTATGCCGAGACCGCCGAGCGCGGCTGCCCGGACGTGGAGCTGGTCACCGAGCGTCAGGTCGAGCCGGCGCTGGCCCGGCTGGCGGCCGCCCGAGGCTGCCGCACGCTGGCCTTCGAGGCGCAGGAGATGACGGTCGAGCGGTACTCCGAGCTGTCCGCGCTGGACGGCGGTCCGCGGCTGGTGCCGCTCGGCCGGGCCGTCGAGCAGCTCCGGACGGCTAAAGACGAGACCGAGATCGCGCTGCTGGCCCGTGCCTGCGCCATCACCTGTGAAGCGTTCGCCGACATGCTGTCCAGCATCGTGCCGGGCCGGTCCGAACGGGAGCTGGCCGTCCTGCTGGAACGGGCGATGATCGATCGTGGCGCCGAGGCGGTAGCCTTCGGCACCATCGTGGCCAGCGGGCCGAACGGCGCCATCCCGCATCACGTGCCGGGAGAGCGCGCCTTCACGGCCGGCGATCTGATCACCATCGACTGCGGTGCCCGGTACGGCGGCTACCACGCGGACATGACCAGGACGGTCGCACTGGGCGAGCCGGCCGACTGGCAGCGCGAGATCTACGAGCTGGTGGCCGCGGCGCAGCTGGCGGGCGTGGCGGCCGCGATACCAGGTGCCGACGTCGCCGATGTCGACGCCGCCGCCAGGGACATCATCGAGGCGGCCGGCCACGGCGGCCATTTCCGGCACGGGCTCGGCCACGGCGTGGGCCTGGAGGTGCACGAAGCGCCGATCATCGGGTACGGCCGGACGGGCAGGCTGGCGGAGCGGGTTCCGGTCACCATCGAGCCTGGGATCTACCTGCCCGGCCAGGGCGGAGTCAGAATCGAGGACACCCTCGTCGTCCGCGCGGACCCGGGGCCGGCCGGGTCGGCGGAGATCCTCACCACGACCGCCAGGGAACTGCTCGTGCTGTGATCCTGGCGCTGGCTGGCGCAGGGCCCGCCGGGCGGTGATTTTGGGCTCGTCCCCGGGTCTATAGGTGCAGGGGCCGGCGCCGCCGGCCGCCGGGAGGGCACGTGAGGGGCGGAGATGACGGTCAGCGAGGACTTCACCAGCCTCACCGGGCGGTTCCGGGGCGAGCTGCTGGCGCACTGCTACCGGATGCTGGGCTCCGCCGAGGAGGCCGAGGACCTGGTCCAGGAGACGTATCTGCGGGCCTGGCGCTCGTATGACGGGTTCGAGGGCCGTTCGTCGATGCGCACCTGGCTGTACCGGATCGCGACGAACGCGTGCCTGACCGCGATCGAGCGCCGTGGCCGACGGCCCCTGCCGTCCGGGCTGGGCGGCCCGGACGGGGACCCGGCGGCCCCGCTGGTGGCGGCCGCCGAGGTGCCGTGGCTGCAGCCGCTGCCCGACGCGCTGCTGGCCGCGGAGCACGAAGACCCGGCCGCAGTGGCCGCCTCGCGCGCGGGTATCCGGCTGGCCCTGGTCGCGGCGCTGCAGTACCTGTCCGCGCGGCAGCGGGCGGTGCTCATCCTGCGGGATGTGCTGGAGTGGCCGGCCGCGCAGGTCGCGGACCTGCTGGGCAGCTCGACCACCGCCGTGAACAGC
>Ga0335085_10003086_pt1 | contig 29658 bp, 31 predicted proteins | sample Lox_Sample_45_FD_206712 | JGI IMG/M metagenome (GOLD analysis project Ga0335085, IMG submission 206712) | Soil microbial communities from Loxahatchee National Wildlife Refuge, Florida, United States - Lox_Sample_4.5 | ecosystem: Environmental > Terrestrial > Soil > Wetlands | place: USA... | reverse complement strand
CTTCTGCGCTGAGGAAGATGCAGTGGTTCGCGTCGATCCGGCTGGCGTTTGCTCCAACACCGAAGCGGGTGTCCTGACCTTCAACCCGCTCAACCAGTAAGCAACAGTTTGGCGAAGTACCTGGGGGGAGGGTACAAGCTAGGAGCAGCGAACTCCGGTTCGCTGCTCTTTGTGTTCTTGGCCGAAAGCTGTCCGTCTTCTCCGAGACGTTTTTCATCCTGTGGGTGACAGAAATTGTCAGAATTCCCAATTCTCGCCATTTCCGATAGGCGTGGCCCTTCAACTTTTATGGTGAACCTATTAAAAATAAATAACTTACACTGAGCCTGAATGTGCATCTTTGGCAACGCAAATGCCACTCAAAGCGTAGAGACGATGGGGCAATGCGAAATGCAAATGCGAAAACAACAACAAGGTTTCTCACTGATTGAGCTCTTGATCGTGGTCGCGATCATCCTGATTATCGCGGCCATCGCCATCCCGAACCTGCTGCGCGCCCGGATGGCGGCCAATGAGTCTTCTGCCGTCTCGTCTTTGCGCACCATCAATACGGGCGAAATCACTTATCAGAGCACATATCCTACGGTCGGTTACGCTCCGGCTCTGGTCAATCTGGGCGGAGCGCTAGGCGCCGCTTGCGTACCTAGCCAAGCCAGTGCGTGCTTGATCGATGCAGTCTTGGCGAACAACGGCAATCCTGCCGGCAGCGGAAAGAGCGGCTACTCGTTCACAACCGGCGCTGGCACGGTCGGGTCCGGTGTGATTGTCGGATACACCGTTCTGGCGGCACCATTGATTCTCAATGAGACGGGCGTTCGAGCCTTTTGCGCCGAACAGGATGCGGTGGTGCGAGTCGACCCAGCTGGTGTGTGCTCTAACACCGAGGCCGGGATCTTGAACTTTAATCCGCTCAACCAGTAACCGCAAGTCTCGGATTTGCAGGCGAAGTACCTCGGGGAAGGGTACATAGCCAGGAGCAGCGAGCGCGAGCTCGCTGCTCTTTTTGTCTTCTTAGAATCGTTTCTTGCCGAACCGCGCATGCCATTCTTTTCTTCCATACTGCCCGGATTTTCCACCTAAAGTCTGCAAGCTTGAGTGATATGCGCGTTCTCGTCGGAGGATGCCTGAAAATGCGTGGCTCGGCCCATTTCTGTCGCGTTCCAGGCACAGAAGGGATATAATACGGGCTGCGCCCCTTGCTGGGCGCGGAAAGTAACCTGCTCCGTCCCCCCACGGTAGGATCAAAATCCGGCTGAAAGTGCGGCCAGGAAACCGACAGCGGGCCAAACATATCCCAGGGGAAACAAATGCGAAAACAAAAGGGCTTTTCACTGATCGAGTTGCTGATTGTGGTAGCGATCATTCTGATCATTGCCGCTATCGCCATTCCCAATCTTCTGCGCGCGCGCATGGCCGCCAACGAGTCATCCGCCGTCGCTTCCGTTCGCACGGTCACCACCGGCGAAATCACCTATCAGAGCACGTATCCGACGGTCGGCTATGCTCCGGCTTTGGTCAATCTGGGCGGCCCGCTCGGCGCAGGATGCATTCCCAGCCAGAACACGGCCTGCCTGATTGATTCGGTGCTTGCTAACAATGGCAATCCGGCGGGTAGCGGTAAGAGCGGTTACAGATTCGTCACAGGGACAGGAACAGTGGCCGGCGGCGTTAACATCGGCTACACGATTCAGGCCGCACCTATCACCGTGAACCAAACCGGCATTCGCGCCTTCTGTGCGGAAGAAGATGCGGTGATCCGCGTCGATCCCGCCGGCGTCTGCTCCAATACGGAAGCCGGAATTGTTACCTTCAATCCGCTTAATCAGTAAGCCTGGAGCGAAACCAAAATGGAGCGGCAGTTGGAAAGAGCCGCTCCAGCCTTGTTCTTCTGGCCTTCAACTTCATCTCCCGCTGCGGTAACCAGTTACCGAAGTTCTGACCTCGCATTCCAAATCGGAATCGAAACTGCAAGATCATTCTTGGCCACCCCGGAGGTCGATTTGTCTTTTGCGGGAGAATTTCATGCAATCCAACCAGGGATTCTCGCTGATTGAACTTCTGATCGTGGTGGCGGTCATTCTCATCATCGCCGCAATCGCGATTCCGAGCCTTCTACAGGCGCGAATGGCGGCCCACGAATCGTCGGCCGCAGGTTGCCTCAGCGCGATGCGCAGCGCCGAAGCAGCCTATTACACGGCTTACCCCACCGTAGGCTATTCGCCGGACATTGCCTCGCTCGGAGGGGCGCCGCCGTGTACCCCGGCGCCTACCACGGCTTGCCTGATCGACAGCGGGCTGTCCACGGCGATCCCTGGAAGCGCGGGCAAGGGTGGGTACTTCTTTCTCGCGACCGGAGTTCAAACCGGTGGTGCGGTCATCAACACGGCCTATGTGATCGGCGCCGCTCCTATAGTGGTCCATACCAGCGGAAATCGCGACTTTTGCTCGACCAATGACGGCGTGCTTCGCTCGCAAATGGGAAATCCGGGCGATGTTCCGGTAAACAATCTCCCCACTTGCCTCGCTTTTCCAGTGGCGCAATAGGGGGTTACTCATATCAAAGTGAGAATTAACGCACCCTAGTTGTCCGTAACGGTTTCCAGCTCTCGGTTCCCTTTTTTGGACGTGACCCCCGTAACTGCTACAGACGAGTCATAGCGACTCTCATTGCTTATAATTTCTTCGGAACCATGCTCCAACTGCAGGTAAGGTGATGGCTGCTATCGAGATTCTCGGCCTGGAAAAAACGTACATGGTGGGCTTCTGGCGCAAGCGGCCGAAACGCGCGTTGCAACCACTCCATTTGACGGTCGAGGACGGAGAAATTTTTGGTTTCCTCGGCCCAAACGGAGCGGGAAAGACGACTACGCTGAAAATGCTCATGGGTCTGGTCTTCCCTACGGCCGGCACCGCCAGGATCCTGGGCAAAGAGTGGACCGATCCTGAGGTTAAGGCGCAAATTGGCTTCCTTCCCGAACAGCCTTACTTTTACGACTATTTGACCGCGCACGAATTGCTCGATTATTACGGGCAGCTTTCTGGCGTTGCGACGAAGGATAGGAAGCCTCGAATTGAGGAAGTTCTGCAGCGGGTTGGACTGACTGACATCAAAGGCCTTCAATTGCGTAAGTTCTCGAAAGGAATGTTGCAGCGGGTGGGAATCGCGCAGGCCATTCTGCATAATCCCAAGCTTGTTTTCCTGGATGAACCGATGTCGGGACTGGATCCTCTTGGTCGCCGCGAGGTGCGGGATTTAATGCTTCAACTGCAACAGGAAGGAAAGACTGTTTTCTTCTCGACTCATATCCTTTCCGACGCGGAAGCGCTATGCGACCGCGTGGCCATCATCCATAAGGGAGAACTCCGCGGCGTCGGCGCCGTGGAAGAACTCACCAAGTCTGTGCAGGGGAGAGTCGAAGTGGTCTGGCAAGGAACGCAAGTGCCCGCCTCTATGAAGGCGTTAGGCGGCGAATTCCACGTGACCGGCGAGACAGTACGTGCGGTAATCGCCGAAAACCAGCAAGACGCAGCTATAGACGCACTTCGCCGCGAACGACTGCGACTGATTTCTCTGACTCCGCTCCGTACATCGCTGGAATCCTACTTTGTTGAGAAATTGCAGCATTCGCAAACCACGGCGGGGACCTCGGCATGAACACCCGTATCGCTTCCATCGCCTACAACACGTTCCGCGAAGCCGTTCGAGACCGCGTGCTCTACAACCTGATTGCATTCGCCGTACTGCTGTCGGCTGCAGCCATCTTCATCGGACAGATCTCGATTGAAATCGAGCGGTTGGTCGTCATCAATCTTGGTCTGACTGCAGTTTCGCTGTTCGGAGTGGTGATTGCAATCTTCGTAGGAATCGGGCTGGTCTCAAAGGAGATTGAGAAGCGCACACTTTACACGGTTCTCTCACGACCGGTACGGCGGTGGGAGTTCATTGTCGGAAAGTTCTTCGGTCTGGCTGGGACTCTCGTCGTAAATACGTTTTTCATGGCGATTGGAGTCTTCGGAGCCTTGCTCTATGTGGCGCACAGATTCTCGGCAGCTGACTCATCTGTCTTTATCGCGCTCTATTTCATTATTCTTGAGTTTCTGATCATCTGCGCGCTGGCGTTGCTGTTCTCGTCGTTCTCGTCACCCTTGCTTTCAGCAGTCTTCGCATTTTCTCTCTTTGTGATTGGCAGCTTCGCAGATGACCTACGTGGATTTGCCACCCTGACGCATGGTCTGACACGCTGGATCGCAACTGGAGCAGCCTACCTTGTGCCGAATTTCTCAGCATTGAATGTGGTCAGTACCGTCGCGCACCAGCAGCCCATTGGCGGGCAACTGATTCTGCAGAACACGTTCTACGCCGTGTTCTATACCGCAATGGCGTTGAGCGGAGCCGTTCTTATTTTCGAGCGCAGGAATTTGAAATGAGTTCCCCGAGACGCACCACGCTGGTAGCCGGCACTTGTCTGCTGCTGTCGATGCTGGCTTGCGTCGCCCTGCTCCAGAATATTGATCGGATCCGGCCGCATGAAATCGTTGACGATGCCCTCTACATCAGTTCGTCGAAAATGATTCGCAGAGCGAGTCTCGGCTTTGACGGCCTGATGGCCTGTATCTACTGGACGCGCACAGTGCAGTACTTCGGCCATCGCCATTTCAATCGCGAACGTACGTACAACGAATTGGCCCCCCTGCTTGAAATCACGACCGCGCTGGATCCGCATCTCTTGCCTGCCTATCAGTTTGGTGCGAGCTTTCTCGCCCCCGCTCCGCCCAACGGTGCGGGCCAGCCGGACCGTGCTGTCCGGCTGATGCAATACGGCATTCAGCAGAATCCAGGCAACTGGCGCCTGTACTATGATCTCGGCTTTGTCTACTACACCGAGCTTTACGACTACAAGAAAGCCGAAGAAGTTTTCGCCCAAGGCTCCCGGGTTCCGGGCGCACATCCTTTCATGAAAATCCTGGCTGCGGATATGGCCACTCACGCGCAAGACTTCAATACGGCGCGGCTGCTTTGGAGCGCTGCCTATGAATCAAGCCAGGAAGCAACTATCCGCCAGAATGCCGTGGAGCACCTGCGCGCAATCCAAGTCGATGAAGACATCACAAATCTACAGAATGCCGTCAGTCGCTTTGTACAGGCCAATGGACGGATTCCGACAAGTTTCTGGGAAGTCATCAACGCCGAGCACTGGCAGGGCATTCCCGTAGACCCGGCCGGCAACCCGTACGAACTCTCTCTGGATGGCCAGGTCCTGGTCACCAACCCTGACGATTTTCCATTCATAACTGTGGGACTGCCGCCCGGATACAAACCGGGCACACCAAGACTCCGCACCAGAAACTAGCCACATAAAACGCGCACGGGCGGAAGTCATCGGGGCCCGAGCCCAAAGAGCGTGTCTGTGGCGGTCACCGACTGGAATTTCTGGGACAATGTGATCCGATGAGTTCGACACTACCGCCTGGAATTGTTCCTGCCGCGCGTACGTTTTGGAGGGATTGCATAAGCCGCTCTGGAGCGATGCGTGGTTCGTGGGAGTTTCTTGCCGCGCTCGGCGCATTCGTTCGCGATTCCACCCCATCCCGCCTGCGCTCGCGCTTTGGCGACGCTGACTACGATTGGGACTTTCGGGTGAACACGACCAGCGGCGCAGTCGGTTGGTGCGATCGATTGCTGGGTGTTTTCCATTCGCCGTATCAACCCACCGAACGTAAACTTTTTCATGAAATGATGAATGCACTGGAGCAGAGCACAAACCTCAACCTTGGGGAATTCACATTCATCGATCTGGGTTCCGGCAAGGGACGCACTCTGCTCATGGCTTCGGACTACCCGTTCCACCACATCGTGGGAGTGGAACTGCTCCCGTCGCTAAACGAGATCGCGCAGCAGAACCTCACGCAATACCACAGTGACTCGCAGAAGTGTTTCGCGATTGAATCCATCTGCGCCGATGCGACCGCATTCGAGCTCCCTATAAGCCCTCTGGTGATTTATCTTTTCAACCCCTTCCCAGAGCCGGGACTGCGGCGTGCACTGTCTAGGCTGAAGGAATCTCTGCAGTCAAATCCCCGGTCAGCTTACGTGATCTACCACAATCCCCAACTCGAGTCCGTGTTGAACCAAGCCAACCTCAAGCGAATCACCGGGACGCACCAATACTCCATCTTCGCCGCCACACGCTCACCGATCAGAAGGTGAAACCGATCCCGCCTGAGATAAGGTTGGTTTTCCAGTTGTAGAGATTGTTGGGGTTGCCCAGATCAGGCACAAACTTGAAATAGCGGTTCTCGTACGTAGCCTTGACGTAGTACCACTTGGCGAATGTGTACCCGATCGTTCCCCTGATGAAATAACCGTGATCCAGTCGCGGATTCGGCAATGCGACCTGGTTCGAAGATGGCCGATGCCAGTGTGGAGTGAATTCAGGTGCTCCCTGGGCCTCAACAAACGCCCGCTTGTTCGGACCGAATTTGTAGTTGATGACAAGCGGAACCTCGAGCAATCTCATACGGTCGCGCGCAAAAAACTGGTTGTCCACGTTCGCAGTTGGCAGAGTGATCTGGCGCAGTTGCACGTTGAAGCCGATCAACAGACCCCGGGCTTGAAAGTGGAGACCACCAAACACAGCGTACTCCCGAGCATGATTGCCGGTGTCGCTGGGCGAACGGATCTCTCCGCCCCCCACGATGCTGGGTCGAGTCTCTTTCCCTTTAATCACCGTCAACTGGCCATCAATCCCGACCACCAGGCCACCGACGGAAGAAAGTGAGTCGAACTTGTCCGACGTCTGCCCCACGTCAATTCCGAAGGTTCCTCGTTGACAATAGGCCGGAACCGCAGCCAATAGAAACAAACACGCGCGCACCAGGTGCGTCCTGCACAGCTTCATCCCTTGCAAATGTCCTCCCTTTGGGGAAAAGTAAAACACTTCCGCAGATCTCAGGCAGAGAGCAGCCAGTTTTGCAAACCTTTAATTCTATCTGGGAACTTCGATTCTATTGTGGGATGCAGCAGAATGGGGAATCGTTTTGTGTATGGGGTAAAGGAAGCCTCTTTCGGCTTAACCCCGTACCGCGCCAGAAGGCGCGCCATGGGCTTGCCGAGGGAGTGAATGATAACGGGAAACTGTAGAACTACGATCCTTGCTTTTCCAGGATCTTTTCAGCCTTCTTCGCCGCCGCCCTATCCTTGCGGTACGCACGAGCAACATCTCCAAGCGGGACGGACTGAGAGACCGGGCCGAACTCCCACAGAGGCTGCTCTCCCTGGCCGTAGGAATACGTGTCGGATGCTCCACCCACTAGCGGGCTTTCCGTCGCCATCTTGGTATATGAGGCGTGCTCGGGATGATCGACGATCTGCAACGGCGTAACCTGTCCCGACAACGCGGAAGTACCGGCTTGGCCGAACGCTGCCGCAGCACAAAGAATCACACATGCAATGAGTAGAGTTTTCATGGTCCTTTTCCAGACTTCACAAGAAGAGGTGCAACTAGCATTCCATTTTTAACTTGTCTGTTTTCCTATGCTTGCAGCTATTAGTTTATGAATGACGCAATATATTTCACAGCTCACGAACCCAGAGTTTTCCCTCTGTTGCTGGAAACGCTCGCCTCGTGTATCTTCCGGCTGAAACCTCGTGTGGAGTAAGGAATGCGCGCCCTTGTCGATCAAATCCAAAGCCTGCGTTTGTCCGTCAGCCTCGCGATACTCTCGATTCTATTCGCAGGCACCTTGACGGCTTTTGTATCAGCCCAGACTGATTGTGCCGACGGAAATGCCGCCCTCGATCAAACTCCGCCGAAAGGCATCGCGCCGGACGAGTTGATTCGCAAGTTTGCGGCACAAGAAACCAAGGTTCGCGACGCAAGATCTCGTTACACCTACACGCAGGATGTACTGGTGCAGACGCTGAACAGCACTGCGGTCGATGGTCAGTTCCATGAAATCACTGACGTTTCTTTCGACGACAAGGGAAAGAGGATTGACAACGTCAAATTCTCTGAAGTCCCAACGCTCCAGGACGTACAGCTCTCCGCCGAGGACAAGGACGATATCGCCACATTCATGCCCTGGATTCTGACCGCCGATCAATTGCCGGACTACAAAATCATGTACGCTGGCCAGCAACACGTCGACGATCTCGACACCTATGTCTTTCGTGTCGAACCCGCGAAGGAAGAAAAGAACAAGCGCTATTTCCAGGGACGCGTTTGGGTCGACAATCGGGACCTGCAGATCGTAAAGCTATGCGGAAAGACCGTTCCCGAGCAGATTCGCCGTAAGAAGAAGGACCCAATCGAGGTCCGTCCCACCTTTGCCGGATACCGACAGCTGGTGGATGGCTACTGGTTTCCGGCCTATGCGCGAGTCGACGACATCCTGCATTTTGGGCCACAATCGGTCCATTTGCGCGAGGTCGTCAAGTTCAAGGACTACAAGCGGCGAGAGCCGACGGCAGCGGTGGTATCAAAACCGTAAAGGCATACGTCTTCAGGAAATCAGATCAGCACTTGAACCATGGTTTCATGTATGCTGTACTGCACCTTATGGCAGAAGAGAAAGAGAAGAATCGCGCAAAAGACATCGTACTCTGGATCATCACCGTCGCCCTCGTCGCTCTGGCGATCTACTGGTACCAGAAACCCCGTTAGGTTGAGAGGACCGTTGGCATTCGTCGCTCTTTCGGGCTGTTGTCCGAACGCTCTCCATCCATAATTGGTCTTATCATCTCCTCGACGTTCCGCATTTCCCATTGAGACTCATCGCAGACCTAATCCAGAGCAAAATACGCTAGTCCTTCTCCTCACCAGACGCGCGTTTTAGAGCGAAGCGAGTGAGCTGGTTTCGCCTCGGGCGCGCCCTCTCGGTTGGAAACGCCAGCGTCAGAGACGCTCTTCGAGGGTTAGGTTTCTGCCGAGTCATCGGGTAAGATACTCCGTCCGCGTTTGGATGCTGGGGCGCGCACGTTCCGTTCGTTGATGAATCGCGAATACCACAAAGGCTACAGCCAGGAACTACATCGTGACATGGAAGTGCTCGTATTCGGGCACGCGGGCACGCCTCTGCTCGTCTTCCCCACTTCGATGGGGAAATTCTTCGAATACGAGGACCGGGGGATGATCGGCGTGCTTGCGCCGAGGATCGACCGCGGGGAAATTCAGGTTTTCTGTCCCGACGGGGTTGATACCGAAAGCTGGTACAACAAGGGCGTGCACCCGCGCGTGCGAGTGCTGCGGCATCTGCAGTATGAACGCTATATTCTGCATGAATTCCTGCCATTCATTCGCTGGAAGAACCCGGCTTGGCAGTTGGCCGTCACGGGCTGCAGCTTTGGCGGCTACCACTGTGTGAATTTCGCCCTGAAGCACCCCGACATCGTGACTCATTGCGTAAGCATGAGCGGCGCCTTCGATATCCACCAGTTTCTGGACGGCTACTACGACGACGACTGCTATTTCAACAACCCTCCCGACTACGTTCCGAACCTGACCGACGACTGGTTCCTGAGCCGGTATCGGCAAATGAAAATCGTCCTGGGATCGGCGGACTGGGATATGTGCCTGGATCAGAACATCAAGTTTTCAGCGATTCTGAATGGCAAAGCCATTCCGAACTGGCTCGACGTTTGGAATGACAATTCGAAGCATGATTGGCCGCTGTGGTTGAGGATGGCGGTGAAGTACTTTTGAAACCGTCGTTGGTCGTTAGTCGTTGGTCATTGGCTCCTCTACGACGCGCCAACTGACATCCTTACTGGAGATAGAGTCGTGAAGAAGATCGGCATTCTGTTTGGCATGGAAAACACCTTCCCGCCCGCAGTGGTGGAAAAGATCAACTCGATGAAGGTTGATGGCGTCACCGCCGAGTTCGTAAAGATCGGCGGCATCCGCATGAATGAACCGATGAAATACGCCGTCGTCATCGACCGCATTTCGCAGGACATCCAGTTTTACCGCGCTTGGCTGAAGAACGCTGTATTGCACGGAACGGTTGTCGTGAACAATCCTTTTTGGTGGACGGCCGACGACAAGTTCTTCAACTATTCCCTCGCGCATAAACTGGGCGTTGCGATTCCGCCAACCGTTATTCTGCCGCACCACAAGCATCCCGAGGGTACGACCGAGCTGTCGATGCGCAATCTGATCTTCCCGCTCAATTGGCAGGAGATCTTTGATTACGTCGGCTTCCCTGCTTTCCTCAAGCCGTATTCCGGAGGCGGATGGAAACACGTCTACAAGGTGCATTCTCCGGAAGAGTTCTTCCATCACTACAACCAGACTGGGGACCTCTGCATGACACTCCAGCGTGGCGTCGAGTTTGACGAGTATTACCGTTGTTATGTGGTGGGGCAGGAGAAAGTCCACATCATGAAGTACGACCCGAAAGCCCCGCATCATGAGCGCTATGTGAAGGGGAATCCACCGCCATCTTCGCTCGCCCTGCGGGCTCGGATGGAGAAAGATGCGCTGACCATGTGTCGCGCCCTGGGCTATGACCTGAATACAGTCGAGTTCGCGGTTGAAAAGGGCGTGCCCTATGCGATCGATTTCCTGAACCCGGCGCCCGATGCGGATGTGAATTCGGTGGGAAAAGAAAACTTCGATTGGATCGTGAATGCGGTGGCGGAGATGGCCGTCAAATTGGCACAAAGCGGCGGCAATCCGGTAAAAGAACTCCGCTGGTCGGAATTTCTTGCAGGGTGATTCGACGGCCTAACCAGTAACCCAACATCCAAGGAGCCCGGCGACCTCAGCGTCCGCTAACGAAAATGCATACTGACCTCATCGGACACTCCTGACACTTCGGATTCGTCCGTTTGCAGATCTGCTGACCGTGCGTTTTCAGCAACAGGTAGGCCCGTATTCGGGCATCAAACGTCTCTGGGATTCCTGCAGCAACGGCACGCTGGGCCTCGCGATAGCTGGCCGAGTAATTCTTTCCCTCAGGCCCCTGCAAAATGCGTGTAGGTACGTGCACGCAGTTTGACGGAATGGCCGCCAGTGGCACAATTTCTGCAAACAGGAGAATGCGATCGGCACCGGGATCGGCAATCCCAGAGAAGCTCTTCAGAATCTTTCGCGCCCTCGCTAGGGGCACCGACAGGGCCGCTCGAAGATCGCCGCCGAACTCATCCTTAACTCGCCTTGCGATTTCTTTGATACGCTCTGCGCGCACCTCGGGAACCATGCCTCCCGGCCGAAGCACCGCGGCGAGTTGTGCCGGCTTGGCGGCCAGCAACCGCCGCGGTTCGATCCCCACCTGCTCCTTCAAGCTCTTCCAGCCCTTCTCGCAGGCAGCATCGCTTGCCGGATAGCCGCAATGCCACCACAGCAGGAATTCGTACGGATCTGTGGGGAAGGATGGCTGCTGGGGACCATGGAACTGCTCCAAGGTCGCCAGTAGATCGAGAATGGAGGTTCGGGATTGAGCCACGGCGGACGAGATGTTACTGTGAGTGCCACTCGGAAGCAAGCCATCCCGAGGTCTTGTCTCCGAAGAATCCCAGGAGATTAATAGCACGGATGAAATCTGGCAATGCCGCGAAGACTGTTGATGAGTATCTGGCTAACACGCCCGAACCCGCGCGCTCCACCCTGAAGCACATTCGCGCGGTGATCAAGTCGGTCGTTCCGAAGGAGACAACCGAAGTCATCAGCTACCGCATTCCGATGTTCAAATACAACGGGATGCTAGTCGGGTATGCGGCCTTCGCCAAGCATTGCAGTCTGTTCCCCACCGGATCCGGGGTGATCGAGATGTTCGCAAAGGAACTGAAGGGCTACAAAACTTCAAGAGGCACGATTCAGTTCCCTTCCGATAAGCCTCTTCCGGACGCTCTGGTCAAGAAAATCGTGAAGCAGCGAGTTAAGGAAAACCGGGAATGGGACTGAGAGTCTTACACAAACACGCGCTGAAAGCGTTGCTATAATGTTTCTCGCCTAGTTCCCTTCCGCCACGCTGCGGATAGATTCAATATTCGACTTCCACGGAATCGAGGTCGTGGGCTGGGCCGCCCGCACCACGCTTATGTTGCCGACCTTTACCATCGGGATCGAAGAAGAGTATCAGACCATAGATCCGGTTACGCGCGATCTGCGGTCCCACATTCACGCCGAAATCCTGGAAAAGGGCAAGATGATCCTTCAGGAACGCGTGAAGGCTGAGATGCACCAGTCTGTGGTCGAGGTCGGCACAAACGTCTGCAAGAACATAAAAGAGGCTAAGGTAGAGTTACGGACGCTGCGCCGCAATATCATCCGGTTGGCTGGCGAAAACGGTTTGAAACTCGCCTCGGTAGCAACGCATCCGTTCTCGGATTGGCGGACCCAGGAGATTCACCCCGACCAGCGCTACAAGAACATCGTGGAAGACATGCAGTTGGTGGCGCGCGCGAACCTGATCTTTGGTCTCCATGTGCACATCGGGATCGAAGATCGCGAGACTGCGATTCACATGATGAATCACGCGCGTTACTTCCTGCCGCACATCCTCGCTCTATCGACCAATTCCCCGTTCTGGCTGGGGATGAATACCGGGCTGAAGTCCTATCGCTGCAAAGTGTTCGACAAGTTTCCCCGGACCAATATTCCCGATTATTTCCCCAGTTGGGGCGAGTACGAAAACTTCATTAAGCTGCTGATCAAGACCAACTGCATCGACAATGCCAAGAAAATCTGGTGGGATATTCGTCCGCATCCCTTCTTCAACACGATCGAATTTCGTGTGTGCGACATCCCGATGCGGGCCGACGAAACTATCGCGCTGGCGGCGCTGATCCAGGCCACGGTCGCGAAGCTCTACAAGCTCTATACGGCGAATCAGGGATTCCGCTTATATCGCCGCGCTTTGATCATGGAAAACAAATGGCGTGCGGCGCGCTACGGGCTCGAGGGCAAGCTGATCGACTTCGGTAAGCAGAAGGAAGTTCCCGCGCGCGATCTGGTGCATGAGTATCTCGATTTTATCGACGACGTCGTCGATGAACTGGATTCGCGTGAGGAACTGGAATACATCCACAAGATTCTCGAAACCGGGAGCGGCGCCGACCGGCAGTTGCGTGTTTTCCAGGAGACCGGAGACCTGAAACAAGTAGTCGATTACATCATCGCAGAGACGGAAGCCGGCCTCGCCGAGAGCCCGGAACCGGCGGCCGTGACGAAAGTAGGTTAATGAGCACTTCTGTACGCCCTAATCACATCGACCTCAACCACCTTTCCTTTGACCCGGAATTTACGCCCGGGGCCCGCAATGCGGTCAATGTCTGCCTCCGGATTCAGCCGGCAGAGCGCGTCTGCGTTATCACCGACGAAGCAACGCTTGAGATCGCCGCCGCCATAGTCGCTGAGCTTGAAAAGCTCGGAGCACCCTATCGAGCATGGATTCTGGAAGAGCTTGCCCATCGTCCGCTAACCGATCTTCCACGCGAGATTCTGGATGACCTCGAGCAAAGCAAGGTTTCGATCTTCGCGGTACAGGCGCAGCAGAATGAACTGCGCTCGCGCATTCAGATGACCGACGTCGTGAACCGGCACAAAATCCGCCACGCGCACATGGTCAACATCAACCGGCAGATCATGCTGGAGGGCATGCGGGCCGACTTCCAACGGGTCGATCGGCTTAGCCAAAAGGTAGTCGAGATGGTGCGCAAAGCGTCTCGAATTCACGCGAAGACTGCCGCAGGTACTGATCTGACCGCCGATCTGAACCCGAATTTCAAGTGGCTCAAGACCAGCGGCATCATCTCTCCAGAGAAATGGGGCAATCTACCGGGAGGGGAGATTTTTACCACTCCAGGCGAAGTGAACGGGACTTTTGTCATCGACGGTGTCGTGGGCGATTACTTGTGCGCGAAATTCGGCAGCCTGCATGACATTCCCTTGACGATCCGCATGAAAGGCAACCGCCTGACCGAAGCTCATTCAGAAAATCGCGAACTGGAGAATGATTTCTGGAAATACACGCACACTGACGCCAATAGCGACCGCGTGGGAGAGTTTGCGATCGGTACCAACATTGACTTGAAGGATGTAATCGGCCAGATCCTGCAGGACGAGAAATATCCTGGCGTGCACATCGCGTTCGGCAATCCTTACGGCGCGCACACCGGCGCCGACTGGGATTCGACTACACACATCGACGTTGTCGGTCGGAAATTCAACATCTGGGTGGATGACCAGCAGATTATGCGAGAGGGTAAGTTCCTCATCGAGGCATGACCTGCCTGGCTTTGAAGCCGTGAGTACAACTAAGCAAGCCTCAACAGAATTGCTCAAGCGCGCTTATGCCGCCTTCAACGCCCGCAACCTTGATGGGGCCCTGGCAACGATGCGGCCTGACGTGGTTTGGCCCAACGGAATGGAAGGCGGCGTGGTCCACGGCCACGACGGAGTCCGCGCCTACTGGACGCGGCAGTGGGGCATGATTAATCCCCACGTCGATCCTGTCGACTTCAAGCAAAATGATTCCGGGCAAATCGCTGTTACCGTTCGTCAAGTCGTGCGCGATCTGTCCGGCAACGTAATCCTCGATCGCATGGTCGAGCACGTCTATGTCCTGAAAGATGGCCTCATCCAGAGCATGGACATCCGCGAGTAAGACAGTCCATACTTCCTCCCTATGATTCCGTCGCTTCGCCGGCAATTCAATCAGAGCTTCACTCCCGAGAAATATCAGCAGTTCATTCGGCACATCGACGGCATCTGCGGAACGCACGTTCAGTTTCGTCTGTCGGAAACTCCCTGCTTTTTCCCCAAGGAGCTGATCGACCGCATGGCGCTCGATGGAGAAACGTTGATCCGGCAATTGGTGGATGATCCTGAATATCGCGCAAAGTCTGAGGAGGCAGTGCCTGCGGAATTCAAGGTCCCCAACGAGGCACCCCACCCGATGTTTGTGCAGGTGGACTTCGGACTGGTGCGCGATTCCGGCGGCCAACTGCATCCGAAACTGGTCGAACTACAGGCGTTCCCGTCCCTTTACGCATACCAGGGACCGTTGGCTGAGGCGTATCTGGAAGTCTACGGTTTGAGTTCCGCGGACCGCCGGCTAAAGTACCTTCTGAGCGGACTTGAAGCTGACTCCTATCGCAACGTTCTTCGCCAAGCTATCGTCGGCTCGCACGACCCTGAGAACGTAATCCTGATGGAAATCGACCCTCTCCACCAGAAAACTTTGCCCGATTTCCTCCTCACCGAAAAAATGCTCGGCGTGCGTGCCGTAGATATCGCTGCCATAAAGAAAGCAGGTTCGCATCTGTACTACGAGCGGGATGGCAAACAGATACCAATCATGCGCATCTACAACCGCGCCATCGTCGATGAACTGGAACGCAAGAACGTCAAACTGGCCTTCGACTGGCGCGACGACCTCGACGTCGAATGGGCAGGACATCCCAACTGGTACTTCCGCATCAGCAAATTCTCCATCCCTTACCTGAAGCATGAGTCGGTGCCAAAGACTTGCTTTCTGGATCAACTCAAGGACATCCCGCCCGATCTTGAGAACTATGCGCTGAAGCCGCTCTATTCCTTTGCAGGGCTCGGCGTGGTCATTGGACCGACCAAGCAAGACATTGCCACGATCCAGGAAGACAAGCGCCCCTACTACATCCTGCAGGAGCGACTGAACTTCGAACCGGTGATCGAGACGCCCTTTGGCGCAACGAAAGCGGAGGTCCGAGTCATGTACATATGGCTGGAAAAACTGACACCGGTGCTGACCATCATCCGCATGGGCCGCGGACTCATGATGGGCGTCGATCACAACAAAAACATGGAATGGGTCGGCGCGTCGGCGGGACTGTATCTTGAATAATTCCCCGTCGACGCTTCGAACGGCCGACAAATACTACTTCAGCTTCACGAACAGCAGCACGAAGATCGCCCAAATGCCCACCGTCATCGGAAACTGCACGACGGCGGCATCCCGAATTGCGCCGCCTCTGGGTAGTGCAAACGTCAGCAACATCATGGCCAGAGCAGTCAGGACTCCAACAAGGACTTTCACCTTTGGATTCATTTCACTCAGCCCCCAAGTTCTCAGTCTGCGCTAACAACACGCCCACCTCAGATCGCTGGCGATTGTACACTGGTTTTCGCGCGGTCCATATTGGCAGTTTCGAGACGCCGGCTGACCAGAACTCCCGCGGCCACCAGCACAAGCGCAAGGATTAAAGCGGCGACAATCCAGCCCCAATGCTGAGTCGGATGCCGTAACACCCGCAGGAAATGACGCCCGTAGTGACCGGCGACGAAAGCAATCGTAAAATACCTGGCGGCACGGCAGAGAGTCACGATGGCCAGAAATCTTCCTCTCGGATAGTCCCCTGCACCAGCAGCTGCAAAGAACATGCTTGTGGGCGAGGGCAGCGGAATCACGGTGGAAGCGATCAGCGTCCCGGTACCCCAATGCTGGAATAGCCCCAGAAATTTTGAAAGCCTGCTGCGCTTGAACTTCTTGTCAAGATAAGCCGATCCGGCAGCTCGAGCCAGGCGGAACGTGAGGTACGCCCCTATCACCGAACCGGCCGTTGCCGCGGCTGCATACTCCCACCACAGCGGCCGGTGGCTGGCCGCCAGGACGGCCGTCAGGATGTCGGGACCTCCAAGCGTCGGAATCGGAGAACTGTCGAGAATGGCCAGGAAGAAAAGGCCCACCGCTCCCAGGTGCCGGAGCGTTGTCAGTAGCGTCGGATGAGGGGTTCGTCGATGTACTGGGGCAAGCAGGCCGAACATGCCTGCACTATATCAACTCCGTCGCGGGCTCTTGCGGCAGCTACTCGATCTTGCGCACGATGCGGGTTTCGAGTTCCTTCCCGTTGCTTCGCTTGACGTACATTTTGTCGCCCTGCAACCGGACGTCAACCGACGAACCCGCTCCGATTTCGCCGGGGATGTACCCGTCCGCATACTCGGGCTGATACTCTCCGACGTATTGCACGCCATGAACTTTTACGACGATGGCAGCACGCCGGTTTTGCCGTGCCTCTAATTCCAGAATCTCACGTTCTGCTCGCGTCCAGTTCTCCACGTCATGTCCGGGAATGCGGCCGCTCTGAACGTAGATCTGTTCGGCACGGCGTCGGATCGCTTCCTGTATATCTGCTGTAGGATCAGGGCTCGGTGAATCGCCCAACGGTTCGGTTTCCACAGTAACTTCTCCATCGAGACCGCTCATCGGATACTGCGGCTCGGCTCCATGCTAGTCCCTCCAAACCATGCTGGCGACTACAAGCATCAAACCAACGGACGTAGCGGAAGCCAATTCAGGAACTATCAGTCGTCTGTTCCAAAGGGGAAAATGGCATAATCTCGGTGGTCTCGTCTTCTGTAAGCTCTAACAGAACATGGCAGTTGACCGGAATCGGGGAGCGGCCTAACATTACCGCGACCATCGCCGGGCAGCGTCCTCCGCTCATATGATCGGCCAGCAGGTATCCCATTACCGTATCCTCGGCAAACTTGGCGGGGGTGGTATGGGTGTGGTTTATGAGGCCGAAGACCTCAAATTAGGCCGCCATGTCGCCCTGAAGTTCATTCCTGAGAACCTTGCTGGCGACGCCAAGTCTCTCGAGCGTTTCACTCGCGAGGCGAAGGCCGCTTCTCAGCTCAACCATCCCAACATCTGCACCATCCATGGCATAGAGGACAACAACGGCCATCCCTTCATCGTGATGGAACGGTTGGAGGGCGAGAGTCTGAAGCAGCACATCGCCGGCCATCCCATGCCGGTCGAAAAGGTGCTCGACGTCGGGTCACAGGTCGCCGATGCCCTGATGGCCTCGCACTCCAAGAACATCGTCCACCGCGACATCAAACCTGCCAACATCTTCTTAACCCCCTCCGGACAGGTCAAAGTCCTTGACTTCGGACTGGCCAAGCTGGTGCACAACCTCGGTACCGAAGACGATGCCGGCGCCGATAACTCGCTCACGGCAGTCGGCGTGATTCCCGGCACGGCTGTATACATGTCCCCGGAGCAGGCTCGCAGCGAGACCGTGGACGCCCGCAGCGACCTGTTCTCTTTCGGCGTCGTGCTCTACGAAATGTCCACGGGCAAGAAGCCCTTCGCCGGCGCGAATTCGCTGGTCACGCTCGATGCGGTGCTGCATGCGAAACCAACTCCTCCGCGCGATCTGAATCCGAAGATTCCGGTCGAACTGGAAGGCATCATCGGCAAGGCGATGGAGAAGGATCGTAACCGTCGCTACCAGAGCGCGGCCGAGATGAAGTCGGACCTGGCTCTGCTGAAACGTGAGGCCGAATCCGGTCAGATCAAGAGTGGCACGAACACCGCTCGCTTGCGCGCGGCGACCAAGACTTTCGGGCGCCATAACCGCCTCCAAACATATCTCCTTCTCGGAACGGCCGCCTTGCTCGTAACCGTGCTCGCGGCCGTGGGAGCCTGGTGGTTCAAGCACCGCGAGCTGGCCAACGCGGAACAGCGAAACGCGATTGCCGTCCTGCCCCTGCAGAACATGAATGGCGACTTTAACGTTGACTACCTCCGCTTTGCTTTGGCGGACGAGTTGACTAGCGTGCTGACATATTCGCGCAACTTGGAAGTCCGCCCCTCCTCGGTCACCCGCAAATACGTCGCGCTTGACCTGGACCCGAAAAAGGTTGGGCAGGAACTGCGGGTGGGGCGAATTCTCACCGGTTCCTTCCGCAAACAAGGGGACCAGCTACTGGTGACCTTGGAGGCAATTGACGTTCCTACGGACCGGCTGCTGTGGCAGACGACGGTCGCCGAGAAAGCTGAGAACCTGATCGGCTTGCAGGAACAATTGACGTCGCAAGTGCAGCACGGATTGCTGCCGATTCTAGGCTCCGGAGGCGCGGTTGAGGCCTCTGCCTCTCGCCCCAAGAATCAGCAAGCGTATGACTTCTATCTACGCAGCGTGGCCGTACCGCATGACCCTGCGCCCAACAAGGAAGCGATCCGGATGCTGGAGTGGGCGGTCGGCATCGATCCAACATACGCACCGGCATGGGAAGAATTGGGCCAGCGGTACTACTTCGACTCTGTCTACGGCGGAGGTGGCGAGGAGATGTTTCAGCGGTCCAATTCGGCGGACGAGCGTGCCCTCTCGCTGGATCCCGATCGAGTTGTGGCGGCTAGCAGCTTGATCCGAAAGCGGGTCGAGCGTGGCGAATTGGGGCGGGCGTATGACGCCGCTACCGACCTTGTACGCCGGCGTCCGCAAAGTGCTGACGCTCATTTTGCATTAGCGTATGTGCTGCGCTATGCCGGCATCCTCGATCAATCGACGCAGGAATGCAATTCCGCACGGCAACTGGATCCCGGCAACTTCATGTTTCGCTCCTGCGCCTGGTCGTTCCTGCAAATGGGCAAGACCGATCGAGCAACGGATTTCGTGCACCTCGACGTTGGTACCGAGTGGGCCGCATGGGTAACGCCGTATATTTATCTGGCCGAAGGCAATCTAACCGAGGCTCATAATGCCGCCAGGAATATGGGGAAGGGCTCCACTTATCACCGCGAGTTGATGGAGGCCTGTACCGCCTCGCCGCGTCCCGCTGATTTGGCAAAAATTGTACGCGACAACGAGTCCTCTGTAGCCAGCGAACCTGATGCAGAAGCCTGGTATCACGTCGGTGCGCTGATGGCAGCCTGCGGCCAGACTGAGCCTGCCCTACGACTCTTGAAGGCCGCCGTCGACCAGAATTATTGTGCCTACGGAGCTCTTCTGGACGACCCTCTGCTCAAGGATCTTCGCAAAGAAACTGCTTTCAACCAGGTGCTTACACAAGCAAGCAACTGCCAGGCGATCTTGAAGCAGGGCAGGCAATAGCACTCCCCATGCCTAAATTCACGCGGCGGAAACTGCTCAAGTCCTCAGCGATCGGCCTTGCCGCGTCGCGTATCCCGTTCGATGTGTCGGCCGCTTCTGAAACGGCGCGCAAAGATCGCATCCGCCAGTCGGTGTGCCAATGGTGCTACCGGGGAATGTCGATCGACCAACTGGCGCAAGCTGCTGCCAACCTGGGGCTAAAGGGTGTCGACCTGTTGCAACCCGACGACTACGAGATTCCCCGCCGCTACGGATTGGTATGTTCCATGGGATACGCGGGCGGAGGCGAGATCAATAAGGCCATGAATCGTGTAGAAAACCACGCAGCGATTGAGCAGGCCTTTCGAACGAACATCCCCCGCGCATCGAAAGCCGGCGTGCCCAACGTAATCACGTTCTCAGGCAACCGCGACGGACTTTCCGACGACGAAGGAGCACGCAACACCGTCGTTGGTCTGAATCGTGTCAAGAAGATCGCCGAAGATCACGGCGTCACCATCTGCCTGGAGTTGCTGAACAGCAAGCGCGATCATCACGACTACATGTGCGACCACACAGCCTGGGGTGTCCGGGTCGCACAGGAAGTCAACTCACCCAACGTGAAACTGCTGTATGACATCTACCACATGCAGATCATGGAGGGAGACCTGATCGAGACGATCCGCACAAACATCCAGTGGATTGGCCATTTCCATACCGGTGGTGTTCCCGGACGTCACGAACTGGACAATACCCAGGAGATTCAATGGCAGCCAGTCCTGAGTGTGATCGCAGATTCTGGGTTCCGGGGCTACGTCGCGCACGAGTTCATCCCAACGAGGGACCCGATGGCTTCGCTGAAAGCGGCCGTGGATTTGTGCGACGTCTAAGCTGCTTACCTCGCCGTCGGTGGCTAGTCTAAACAAAAACACGTACTCAAAGAATTTGCGTCAAAGCGGGGGTAGGCCCCATCCTTGTAGAGTGAGACATTTCGGACCGATCTGCCGCCTGCAGGCGATGTCCCTCCTTCTTTCTAATCTCCAGCAGCTTCGCCTCTTCGGGCTCAAGCTCGCATCTTTACTCATCGTTCTTGCGATTACCGCACTGGCACAGGCGCCGTCCAGCGGAAATAGCCCCGAGAGTAAATTAGACGCGTCGCCGGCATTGGTGATCGCCGAGAGATTTGCGCAGCCGCCTGGACTCTTGTATCAAGGCGTTCCGGCGGACATCCCCCAAGACCAGGGAGTCTCTGGGTTGCGTCTGCAAATCTTGCGGCTGGGAACTACAGCCCGTCTGATGCAAGTCGTGGCCCATCCGGATGATGAAGATGGCGGCCTGCTGACGCTGCAAGCTCGGGGCCATGGCGTGAATACCTTGCTGATGACTCTCAATCGCGGCGAAGGAGGCCAGAACAAGATCGGCAGCAACTTGTCGGATGTGCTCGGCGTTTTGCGGTCAGAAGAACTACTGGCTTCGGATCAGCACTATGGTGTCCAGGACAGATTTTCCCGCGTCGCCGACTTTGGGTTTTCCAAGACCGCTGATGAGACATTCGCCAAATGGGGCGGCCACGACATTGCCCTGGCTGATATGGTTCGCGTAATTCGAACCTTCCGCCCTGATGTACTCGTGGCGCGTTTCTCGGGGACTGAACGGGACGGCCACGGCAACCATCAGGTCTCCGCAATTCTGACCAAAGAGGCCTTTCACGCTGCAGCTGACCCGAAACGCTTCCCGGATCAAATCGCGCAGGGGCTCGAGCCCTGGCAGCCGAAAAAACTCTACGTCGGCAATGTTTGCCCTTGGGGCTCGACGACCTGCCCGGACGCGGACTGGACCGTCAAATTCAATACAGGTCAGCGCAATCCGGAGTTGGGGATGTCCTACGTCCAGTTCGCAATGAAAGGCTTGCGTCACCAACTGTCCCAGGGAGCAGCTAACTGGACCGTCGACGACGGCGATCGATTCACTTTTTACCGGCGAGTGGACTCGATGTTGCCTGCGTCAGCGGAAAAATCCGGTCATGAACAGGATTTCTTTGATGGTGTTGACACAAGCTGGCAAGCGCTCGCGCTAAGGTTCGAGTCCGCCGACAAGATCCCCGGTCTTCGATCGCAATTGGCTGAGATTGCGAAATCAGTTGCCGATGCCTCGACAGCCGCAAAGGGGAATGATCCATCCCTCTCAGCACAGCCTCTGATGAAAGTCGTCACGCAGTTGAACCGACTGAACGGTGAAATCTCTGGTAGCGGTCTCACATCGACTACGAAATTGGATCTGCTCACCCGCATCGCCGAGAAACGACAGGAGGCTGAAATTGCGCTGAACTTGGCTCTGGGCGTCACGCTCGCCGCGAACGTCTCTTCGAGCAAAGGACTCGAGGCTGGTATTCCCAAAGAGGATGACGCTTTCACTACGGTCTCTCCGGGCGACGAGTTCATGATCGGTGTCACCCTTCACAACGGCTCCAGGCTGCCGCTGACTATCGATCAGGTCCAACTCGAAGTCCCGGCCGGCTGGAATACGATTAACGGAAAAACGCGTCCTGAAACCCTCGCCCCCGGAAAAGATCTGCACGCCGACTTCCGCCTTCGCGTACCCAACGACACTCCCTACACGCGGCCGTATTGGCACCGCGACGATCCCAACACCGACAGCGTCCATCACGTCGACAATGAGAAGTATGCGACGCTTCCCTTTCCGCCGCCCGGGTTGAAGGCGCGCGTCGAATACTTCGTTGGACCTGAAGGAGCAAAAAGCGCACGAAACGGCATCACCGTCCCGGTAGTCACTCCGTTCCTCGACGACGCCGGTAAGCCGCGCTCGCGGACGCTTGCCATCGTACCCGCATTTTCCGTTGCGCTTGAGCCTGGGACGCAGGTCATCTCCACTCATAACGGCAAGACCACGACGGTAACGGTGGGCGTCACCAGCGATCTCGCCCGCGTCGCACGAGGCAGTCTGCGTTTAGAACTACCCGACGGCTGGCGCTCGGAGCCCGCGCAATCCGCAGTGAACTTCTCGCATCGTGGAGAAAAGCAGGAAATTCAGTTCAAAGTTTTTCCCGCCCAATTGCAGCCGGGTCGTGCCACCATCCGGGCCGTTCTCGAATCGGAAGGCGAAAAATACACCGAAGGGTACACCCTGGTCGCACGCGAGGATCTGGGCAGCTTCTACTATTATCAATCCGCGCGCCAGCGTGTCAGCATCGTCGATGTGCACGTTCCCCACGATTTCAAGGTCGGCTACATCATGGGCGCCGGCGACGACATTCCGACCATCCTCAAGCAGGTTGGAATGGACGTCACTATGATTCCTGCCGAACATCTGGGGACCGAAGACCTCAGCAAATTCGGCACGATTGCCCTTGGGATTCGCGCGTACGACACGCAGAAGGATGTGGGCGCAAATAACAAGAAGCTGCTGGACTTTGTGCAAGCTGGTGGAACTTTGGTTGTTCAGTATGAAACCTCACCAGGTGACTTCAACAGCGGCCATTTCACTCCCTATCCAGCCGATTTGAGCCGCGCGCGTGTCTCTGTCGAAGAAGCTCCGGTAGAGATTCTTGCTCCGCAGGATTCCATCTTCCGATACCCGAACATGATCAGCCAGGATGACTTTGACGGTTGGGTACAGGAGCGCGGCCTTTACTTCATGAGCAAGTGGGATGATCACTTCGCGCCATTGTTGGCCTGCCACGATCCGGGAGAGGAACCACAAAAGGGTGGCCTGTTGCGGGCACAGTATGGCAAGGGGACGTATATCTATACGGGGTACGCGTTCTTCCGCCAGCTTCCGGCGGGAGTCCCGGGAGCCGTGCGCCTGTTCGTAAATATTCTCAGTGCAGGAAAGCAGCCGTAGAGACGTAGCTTGCTACGTCTTTGTCGTTTGGAATAGACGTTCAACGCAACGCCTCTACGAGTATGGATTCATCAGCGCCAGCAGAGTCGAGTTCGCCCACTCTTATCCGCGGCATGGGATTGTGGAGCGCTACCGCCCTCAACATGATCGACATGATCGGGGTGGGTCCGTTCATCACCATGCCGCTGGTATTAAGCGCCATGGGTGGCCCGCAGGCGCTATTGGGCTGGATTCTCGGCGCTTTGCTGGCAGTTTGTGATGGGCTGGTCTCGGCGGAACTCAGCGCCTCCCTTCCCGGTTCTGGCGGCTCCTATCGCTACCTCCGGGAGAGCTACGGCTCTCAACGCTGGGGACGATTGATCTCGTTCTTGTTTATCTGGCAGGTCTCCTTCAGCGCCCCGCTTTCCATCGCTACCGGGTGCATCGGCTTGGCCGGGTACGCAGCCTACTATTGGCCGGAACTCGAAACCGTGTTGGCTCACCACGATGCCGCTTGGCACATTCCGGGGGTGGGTGCTTTCCAGGTCAGCTGGATTGTTACACCTGGGACGGCGGTTGCCGTACTCATCTGCTTCTTCACCGTTCTGCTGCTCTATCGGCGAATCACCGCCATCAGCCGCCTCTCGAAGATCCTGTGGTTCGGAGTCATGGGGACGATCGGGTGGATTATCATCGCGGGTTTTCTGCACTTCAACCGCGCCCGCGCCTTCGACTTCCCTCCCAGTGCCTTTACGCTTTCGCCCCAATTCTTCACGGGACTGGGCGCAGCCATGCTTGTCGCCACCTACGATTACTGGGGCTATTACAACGTCTGCTTCCTCGGTGACGAAATCAAAGAACCCGAGAAGAACATTCCTAGGGCTCTGCTGCTTTCCATTCTGCTCGTCGCGTGTCTATATCTCTTGATGAATATCTGCATTCTCGCGGTCGTCCCATGGCGCGAGATGCTGCAAGCCGGACAAAACAACTCCGGCCTGTATGTTGTTTCGTTATTCATGGAGCGACTTTACGGAGCCTGGGCGGCACGGCTGGTGACAGGACTTGTCATTGCAACAGCATTCGCCTCTGTCTTCTCGTTGATGCTGGGATATTCCAGGGTCCCCTATGCCGCGGCGAAGGACGGGAACTATTTCAAGGCGTTTGCCAAAGTCCATCCCGAGTACCGCTTTCCTCACGTTTCGTTGCTGGCGTTAGGAGTGGTTGCGGCCGCGTTTTGTTTCCTGCGTCTGAAAGATGCGATCTCCGCACTTGTAGTGATTCGCCTCATCCTGCAGTTCCTGGTACAGGCCGTTGGACTCATCGTCCTGCGTATTCGCCGCCCCGACTTGCCACGCCCGTTTCGCATGTGGCTCTATCCCCTGCCGGTTCTCCTGGCGAGTGCGGGATTTCTCTATATCTTATTCGGCCGCCCGAATTGGCAGAAAGAAGTGCGCTATGCCGCGCTTATCCTTCTCACGGGCGTGATGATTTACATGATTCGCGCATGGAAGCACCGCGAGTGGCCATTTGCGATCGCAACCGAAAACGCGCTGGCAAAGCGATAGAAAGACAACAACAGGATGGCCGATCACATCACAGTTCCCACGGTACGGGGTGTCGAGCAAAGATCTCCCGATCCCGCCTGGGCGCCTCTGACCGAGCCTTTGTTCCGCTCTCTCTGGATCGCGGCCGTCATCTCGTATACCGGCACCTGGATGCAGAACGTGGGCGCTGGCTGGCTCATGACCCAGCTCACCACTTCCCCTTTAATGGTTGGCCTTGTGCAAGCGGCCGGAGCGATTCCTGTTTTTCTGGTCGTGCTGCCCGCCGGAGCGTTGGCCGATATGGTCGATCGACGCCGGCTGCTTTTGTTCACCCAGACCTGGATGGTGCTCGCCGCGGCAGCTCTTGGAATCCTGACGCTCTTGGGAGCCGCAAATCCGTGGGCCGTGCTCTTCTTCACCTTCGTGATGGGTGTCGGCGCGGTGATGAATGATCCCGCCTGGCAGGCGATCACGCCGGATGTTGTATCTCCCCACCGTCACGCGTCAGCGGTCGCCCTGAACTCCGTTGGCTTCAACGTGGCGCGTGCGGCCGGTCCGGCGCTGGGCGGCATCGTGGTAGCAGCCGCTGGTTCTGGATGGTCGTTTCTACTCAATGCCGCGTCTTTCTTCGGCGTGATCATATTTTTGTACACGTGGAAGCGCGCTCCACAAGAGGCTTTGCCAACCCCCAGCATGCGTGCGGCCATTGGCGAAGGATTCCGCTACGTCCAGGGCGCGCCGCAGGTCAAATCTGTGCTGGTGCGCACGGGCGCATTCAGCATCGGCGCGAGCTCTCTGCTAGCGCTGCTTCCCGTCGTTTGTCAGCCTCATGGGGCACAAGGTTATGGCTTTCTGCTGACGTGTTTCGGACTTGGGGCGTTGGCTGGGGCGGCCGTGTTACCACGCTTGCGGATGCAATACTCCGTCGACGGCCTTGTCGTCAGTGCGACGATCGTTTTTGCCATCATGACCTTCGCCGCCGGACAAGTTCATATCTTTGAGTGGCTTTGTCTGGTATTGTTTACCGCTGGAGCCGCATGGATCGGCATTCTGGCATGCTTTAATGTCGTTGCTCAGACCATGTGCCCCTCGTGGATGCGGGCACGGGCTCTCTCGATGTACCTGCTGGTCCTGCAGGGAGGCATGGCTATCGGCAGCGCGTTATGGGGAGCCGTGGCGTCGCGCCAGGGTGTTCCCGAAGCGCTGGCTTGGTCCGCGCTGGCGATGGTGGTTGGCCTATCGACCATTCGGCGGCATCGGTTGACGGCGGTGGAGTTGGAAATGGCGCCAGCAATCGTAAGAGACTAACCCGGGGGATTTATGAAGACAAAAGTGACAGGCATTATTTTCCTGCTGATTGCGGGCATGGCTTGGGCAGCCACCAAGCCAAAAGACGAGCATCGCACCGCCACGCAGGTTCTGGACCGGGTTGTCAGCAACACGGAAGAGGAGTTCGTCCCGGCAGCCGAAGCGATGCCAGAAGACAAGTTCGGGTTCGCCCCTACCGATGGGGAATTCAAAGGTGTGCGCACCTTCGCCCAGCAGATCAAGCACGTGGCCGCCGTGAACTACGAGGTCGGCGCTGCGCTTTTAGAACAAAAACCTCCGGTGGACCTTAACGGTGAAGCTGGGCCTGCCTCGATCACGTCAAAGGCAGATATCATCAAGTTCCTGAAGGAATCATTTGAATATGTGCATAAGGCCATCGCCACAATCAATGAGTCGAACCTTACGGACACAGTAAGAAGTCCGTTCGGTGAAGGAAAGGTCACACGCCTGGGACTGGCCAGCGCGATTTCATGGCACGCTTACGATCATTACGGACAGATGGTGGTATATCTCCGCATGAATGGAATCATCCCGCCCGCCAGCAGGTAAATCCGCTATCCTGTCGCGCGTGCTCCTCGTTCGTTGTGTTTGAGAGTGGGTCCTGCCGTTAGCCGTCTTCATACCTCCAACAATCCCGATGCCACCTCTGTCCTGGAGTAATCCTTCGGTTCAGGATTCGATTTCTCCAAGTATCCGTATTGTTGCTATCATTCACGCGCAAGCGCATGGCGATCGACTGGCAAACATTTCGACTGACGCTGCAACTCGCATTCACAGTCTCGCTCATCCTGCTGGCACTCGGTATACCTATCGCTTACTGGATCGCATTTTCTCCCTGGCGCTGGAAATTTCTGGTGGAGGCGCTGGTTGCTTTGCCCATCGTCCTTCCCCCAACCGTACTCGGATTCTACGTCCTCGTAACGCTCGGCCCCCGCAGTCCGCTCGGCCGCTGGTGGACCTCTCTCACTGGACACACTCTCGCTTTCACTTTTACCGGACTTGTCATTGGATCGATCCTCTACAGTCTTCCCTTCGCCGTGCAGCCATTTGCGGCCTCATTTTCGGCCGTGGACCGCAAGCTGATTGCCGCCTCCTCCACGCTGGGAGCATCGCCTCTGCGCACGTTTGTTCGCGTGATCGCCCCACTTTCTGCACCGGGTCTGGTTACCGGTTTGGCCTTGTCTTTTGCCCACACGATGGGTGAATTTGGCGTCGTGCTAATGGTGGGCGGAAACATTCCCGGTGTTACGCGCACGGTATCTATCGATATCTACGATCGAGTCCAGTCCGGCGATTACGCTGGCGCCGATCAAACGGCGCTGGTTCTACTAATCGTGTGCTTCGGGCTGCTTGCACTGGTGTATGGACTCAATCGCCGGGCCTCGGTCATCTATCCCCTAAAATAGAAATGCGCATGAGCAACATTCGGACCGCCACGCAAGTCGCCGAAGCCCCGGGTACAGTTTCTTCCGAACGTGTCCTCCTGCGTGCGCGTTTTGAAAAGCAGTTCCGAGCGAGCCACAGCCACTTTCTCCTCGATGTCGACGTCGAAGTGCCGCCAGGTTTTACCATCCTCTTTGGTGCGTCCGGAGCGGGTAAAACTACAGTGCTCGATTGCCTCGCGGGATTAAGCACACCCGACTCCGGAACCATCTCGCTCGGCCATCGCATCCTGTTTGAGGCTTCGAGCACGACGAACGTCGGCACGGCAGATCGCCGTGTCGGTTACGTCCTTCAGACCCTTGCGCTGTTTCCGCATATGACGGTGGAGGGGAACGTGGCGTATGGGATCGCGCACTTGCCGCATGATCAGCGTTCCGGCCGTGTAGCCTCACTGCTTGGGACATTCCGCATTCCTCACCTTGCAGCGCGCAAACCACGAAGCATTTCCGGGGGAGAGAGTCAAAGAGTCGCTATAGCTCGCACGTTGGTCACCGACCCGGGATTTCTCCTGATGGACGAACCACTCGCCGCGCTCGACGCTCCAACCAAGGCACGAATCATCGACGACCTGCGGGAGTGGAATCGTACGCACTGCATCCCGATCCTGTACGTCACCCACAACCGCGACGAAGTCTTCGCCCTCGGAGAGCGCGTGATCGTTCTCGACAACGGTCGAGTTCTGGCTCAGGGCACGCCCCACGAAGTGCTGAATGCACCTTACCTCGAAACCGTCGCGCAGTTGGCCGGATTCGAGAACATTTTTGACGTGGTGGTGGAAGCCATTCGCCCCGTGCGTGGCACCATGACCTGCCGAATCCCAGGGGATGCCGGCGGGGTCGTTCTCGAAACACCGCTGGTTCGCGGGGGCGTCGGCTCAACCCTGCGCGTAGGAATACGCGCCGGCGATATCCTGCTGTCGATTTCTCCGCCCACAGGCCTCAGCGCCCGCAATGTGATCCCTGGACGCATTCAATCTATGGAGCAGCGCGACGTAATCGTTTCCGCCCTGGTGAAATGCCGTGTACCGGTGGAGGTTCACCTCACCATGGCCGCTCGTGATTCCCTCTCCCTGGTCCCCGGCAAGGAGGTGTGGCTCGTGATCAAGACCCACTCCTGCCATCTGATGCAACCCTGAGATTTCAGATATTGTGACTCGAAGTCGAGAAAGTACGAAACTCGACGCCTAGTGTCTCGCGGACATTCGTCGAAATATGGTCTGCGAGGTTTTGGGAAGGAACGGCTTCAGCCGACACGATAATCTGAATTCTTCGCAACCCATCCTTCTGCTACTTTCGTCGCGCGAACAACACGGCACGCTTCAACTCGGAAGTGAGGTCACTGTTCTCAGTAACGATATGAATCGGTTTACCGGATTGCTTTCCGACCCAATCGTTCAATTCGTTCCTCGTGGTTGTCACAAATCGACCTTGGCGGCGAACGGGCATGCCCTCTGAAGCCCAACGCTCCACAACCGAAGTTGGCCCAGAAAGGCTCCGATTTGCTTCCAGCCTTTGAGTACGCCGGAGTCGAGCGCGGCTTTCGACTTGGATTTGCCCACCATATGGCCTTCTGGACCTTTTGATGCCGCAAGCGCCCACAAAGTCGATACAAGTGCCTAGGCATCAAGCTACAATAAAACCACCTGCCCTTTGCGAAAGTGGCGGAATTGGCAGACGCACCAGACTTAGGATTGTGGTG